>Ga0123352_10020748_pt1 | contig 10475 bp, 4 predicted proteins | sample TergutLab28metaG_FD_89700 | JGI IMG/M metagenome (GOLD analysis project Ga0123352, IMG submission 89700) | Labiotermes labralis P1 segment gut microbial communities from Petit-Saut dam, French Guiana - Lab288 P1 | ecosystem: Host-associated > Arthropoda: Insects > Digestive system > Gut ... | reverse complement strand
AACTTTCAAAATATTGTTTCCATCTATTTAATATTTCTTTTTGTTCCGTTATTGACCTTCCGTGTTCATCTTTAATTACAACACTTTTTGATTGGTAAGGTCTATTTAATTCATTAATGCCCTTATAGAACTTTCTCGTTAATGTTTTCTTTTGGATTCTCTTATTTCTTCTATTTGTTTCTTCAACAGTTCCCTCTTCTTTTTCTTGAACAGGTTTCTTTCTTCACTTCTCTTCTGTTCATAATCTTCTCTATTTATTCTTGTGTTTCTATTCAGGCATTTATTTCTTGCTTTATTCTTTTCCACTATTACCACCCTGCATTCATCATCAAACCAATAATTTCTTTCTTTTTTCCTTATTCCAATTATTTCTTTGGCTGAATTTACTATTGTTGTTTTTATATTTGTCCATTCTTCGTTAATATCTTCTCTTACTTCTGTTTTATCTATTTGAGTTTCAATATTTTCTTGATATGCATGTACTATTTCCTGACTATTTAGTCTATTTATATCCGATCTTTGTTTCTGTTGTCTCTTTTCATAATTTGTTGTTATCTTCTGTTTTATAATCGCTCTTACTAGAAAATGATCGCTGTCACAATTTGGTCCTCTTAGCGTTCTTACGTCCTGTATTGTACTTGCTCTTCTTTTACAGATCAGTATATGATCTATTTGGTTTAATATTTTGTTTGCAGGATGTTTCCATGTTCCTTTATGTATTTTCTTATGTTCGTATATTATGCTACTTATTAGTAAATTATTCATTTCTGCAAATTGGCACAATCTTAATCCATTATCTTTAGTTTCATTGTGCAGTGTATATTTTCCTGCAACTAATCTATTGTTCATCTCTTTACCAACCTTCGCGTTAAAATCTCCTAATATTATGACAGCGTCATGTTTAGACGATTGCTCCAGAGTTATATTTAATTCTTCATAGAACTGTTCTTTAGCTTCATCTTGTGCATTTTCTGTTGGCGCAAATGCGGATATTAATGTTATATTATAAAATTTCCTTCTAATCCTTAATTTACACATTCTTTCATTTATGGGTTCAAACCCAATAAAATAGTTTCGCAATTTCTTTTTTACAATAAACCCTACTCCATGTTATCCTTGTTTTTCTGCCCCACTATAGTAAACGGTATATTTTGGTTTATTTATTTTGCCACTTCCTTTCCATCTTACTTCTTGTATTGCTGTGATATCTATTTCCCATTTCTGTAACTCCTCTGCTATTTCCATCATTTTTCCCGCTTGTAACATCGTCCTTATGTTCCAGGTTGCTAACTTAATCTTTTTCTCATTGTCCATTTCAAATAGCCTATTTCGTCTTCCTTGCATCTGTCCGAAATTTCCTCGTTGAACCTTCGCAGCAATAGATTTTTTTACGGGGTGCAGTCGCTAACAGCACGCCCAACCCCCAACCTGGAGGGCCAGGGTATCTCTCTTTGTCTGGGTACTCTCCTTTGACCTGTCCGGCAAGGGTGGCTCAACCGGTAGCTACGCTACCGCCGGCATAGCTCTCCGGGTCATTGAACCACGCAAGCCTCCTTACCCGGCAATAATGCCTTCGTCGATGTGGAGATACCTCATGGAGGAATTGGTATGGATTGTAAGGGTTAAGTTTGCCCTTCCTCTGGCCATAAAGTCGTATATGGAGAATTGACGTTAGAGAATTCGGAAGCTTGTCAGCTTTAAACGTATCCTCAATAATAATATCAAACCACACATCTAGGGCCACCAGTCTGTAAAGAACTCAAATATAGAAATTAATCTGAATAAAATATTCTCTGCATTTATGACTAAATATTCTTTAGTGAAATATCTGACAAATACCTAGAGGTACTTTAGCGGAATAAATTTTACCATCTATGGCACAAAATTATATTCTTAATACAACATGTGCGATTAGTGTAGACCTACACCATTCTAAAGCAGTTGTCTCTGCATCAGATGGATTCATTTAGTGTCCAACAATGCAGCTCCCTTAAATTAAGAAGAATAAATATGAAGTGGAGGCAATCGGAGTGTTTTGGCGGAAGAAATTATCACTGAGGTTCTTCACGTAAAGTATGTACATACATTTTTTGTTTTAGTTGTACTATGCGTGTATAAAAATCAGCTGACATATAACTTTATTTTGAAATTAAACTCATCGTGTTATTATAAAAATGTCTTTAAATTTTTACAGTGATGTTTTATACACTTCGTCACTTACAGAAGAAGGATGATTTTCTGCACCATATATTTTGGCGTGCATGAACTGGGATTATGTCCAAAAGAATGTAATGTACTTCTTTAGCTTCTCAGTACCAAAAAAAAATTGTTTTCCTAGATTTCTAGTAGTTTATTTCTTTTGCAAAAGATAAGGAATATTTTCAGTCGTTAGATGCCGAATTTTTAAACTTTACTAAATTAACTTATTCCATAAAAGATTTGAGGTCACATTAAATGTCAATACAGAATATCAAATTATTGCCTGTCTACCTGGAAGAGACAGCGCCCCATCTTAAGCTCTGAATTACAAACTGAAATGCTTCATAAAAGACCATTTTAATGTCTGCAGACAGTATTCTATAACACCTAATTCGCACCAAAGGCAAGTAAAATAGTCATATTATGTTTTATTCTCCCACACACACACAAACAAACGCACGCATATATATATATATATATATATATATTAGTCACTTAATTATGAGCATCGCCGGTTTTTACTGTGCCAAGATTAGCAAAGCTCAGCATTACCTTTAATTATCTGCAGGCAACAATAAAATTCGAGAATTTACAATTCACAACGCGTTCCATTTTCCACGAGCGGACTTGTACCGGTATGTTGGTCTTAAGTTCAAGTCGTGCTAATGTCAAGAGATGGGAGAAAGTCCAAGAAGCATCATGCTAATAAAGTTAGGCAAGAAGAGTACCTCTTTCTTCGCACGTGCTCTAAACCCCAATTGGGACAGAGCAAATGAACAACATAAACACATACACTGTTTATACGCTGGCTTGCAGCGGCATCTGCGTCTTCGGGTATAATAACATTTTTTTACAGTACAAACCAAATAGTGTTTTCTGCGGTATTGTAAGCAGGCAGTCATGAAATAGTATTTATAGGCTCTGGAAATTTTTCTTTCTTCGAGTTTCTAACCAAACAAAGTGCAGTGATGTTTATGTTATGATTATGACAAATGTCATACGGTTCTGAGTTTCGGGCCGATTCTGGAGGTCCCTAGCGGTTGGTAAGTTCAGTAGTAGAAATTATTCGATGTTACATGAATTGTTCATTAGTGCCTTTATTGAACATTACCTTATCAAAGACGGGCGTCGTATTCAGAATCATCGAGAAAGAACTACTTTACATTGAGGATGAAATAAACTCTGAAGTATGGAGTCGACACAACTCACTAAGAGGTATCGATTCTTTCTTAAATAATTATTAATCCGAAAGCACAGTGGGGATGTCCAAACTTAAGACTGAAATACAAAACAACACAAAGCAAAGTTTAGTGCCTGGTGTCATGTCGATGTTAGCACCGTTTGTAGCCCTACGGATTTCCCTGCGGTATTCGATATCGACTCGAGTACGACGAAGCTCTTCGGAGTTAACTGTCGCGACAGCACGTAAATTGTCTCGCACACTGAAGTAAATCGAAAAAACTTCTCTGCGTAGAGAGGGTCTTCACATACCCTCACATAAAACAACCCAGCAGTAAAAGATCTTGGCTTCTTTGAAACCGGGTTATTGGTCCACTTCTTCTCACACATCGACAAACTTAGCATTCAGAGGATGTCGAAAAATAAGAATCAAATGGACTCGGCTTCGGCCCTGTTTAAAAATAAAACTACACATTCTTTTCTGCCTTCATTTATTTCCAAAGCACATAATTCTAAAATGTGGAGAAAAGGGTTATCTAAACAGCGTTTTCTGAAAAAATGAAAGACAGAAAATAAAGGTTTCACAATATGGTTATACTCGTACAGAAGTTCACAAGATACCTTCAGCTTCTGTGTATCGCGCCCTTCGTTATGCTCTCCAAGGGGCTGTCCTGCTCCCAAGATTTGGCAGTTGTGAAAACTGTTAAGCAAACTGATGTATAACAAAACTTCGTCATTGACAGTTACTCGTATAAAATCATCATCTTCACCGCTGTAATCTAAAATGAAATTTGCACACGCGACTATCAGCGGAGGATCAGTGATGTTGATGTTCCAGCTGAATTTGGTAGAAAAGTAAATTCAGTCGCATGTGCTACACGTTCTGGATCGACATTTGGTTGCAGGTACAACCCCCCCTGACGAAATCTAAACAATCTTCTGAAAATTGTGGTCTTTCCGGATAATTTTGCATTAACATGCTTCCTGTTTCCTTACACTGAGTTGACTAATGAGAAATCGCTTTGGCGCTTGGATGGTTTCTTTCAGTACATATGTAGAGAGGTACTGTAAAAAACTTTATTGAAAATGAATCAATCAAATTGTATGGCAGATTGTGTTTGATCCTGAAAGGGTGTCGTCATACTGACAGAATTAGGCATACAGCTTTACTGCCACTGAGAGAATAGAGCGAACTTTAGGCACAAACCAGTAGGCAAGGAACTGCTTAACCCACACACCAACATCCCACAGACCTGAAACTTGAGGAATGAAAATTCTGATTTGCTGAACATTTACAATAACCACTCTAACTGTAAGTCTGAAAATATAGGAGTTATTTAGTCTCAAAACGAGAGGGATTCATTTCTTAATAGGCAGTCGCTTTCTAAAGGAATCGCTAATTTGCAAGATGCCAAGTATCTCTCACACTGGTATCGGGAATGTGGTGACTGTTTTAACCTCTGTGCTTTCATACACAAACCGCATTACCTTTTACGTCCTTTTCTTGTATAACTGACGCTGAACTATACGTACAATCTATTCGTAAAGGTACAATTCACTTGCCATTGTCGCCACAGACCTTCCGATTTCCATTCGGTAAATTGCCAAACGGGCAACAGTATCGTACTATCTACATATCTGTAATACGAGGAATAAGTTAGCCAACAGCAAATAATAAGAGACTAACAACGTTATCTATTATAGGTTAAAAACTTTGAATTACGAAGGCTGACAGGCGGATAGTAGGAAGAATTTCCCTATTTCAATCATTTTGTAGGTCAAGAATATTTTCCCTTATGGGTTGAAGTATTTTGGTTGAAATTTAACAATTCTGTACTAATAGACTTGAGTAATGAGACTCAGAAAGACGTCGGTACTTGCATACATGTGTAAAGTAGCGAAGTTAATTTACATGTTAACACAAGGCGACATAGAGTGCATAGGGACAGACTGCCAAATCGGTCGTAAATACACGTTCTGTATGTCAATACCAGCACGCCATGCGCCATTTTTTTAACACGAATCTAGCACGTTATTAAACGCACTGAAGCAATAAACGTGATGCGATTATTACACCATAAGTATGAATCCTTCACCTCGATCTAACCCACTCCAAGGGGCAGAGTAATTCTGTGGGAAAGGAATATTCGCTCAGCCGAAGAGACAATTCGGCACTTTTTCAGAAATCCAAAAGTTCGTTATGGTGCTCATAGAAACCAGTTACTGGCAAGTATCCCCAGACATGTAGGTTCATTTCACATCCTCACATACTATTTCTCTGGATCCTTGAAAATTCTGGGCTACTCTTAGTTCTCACATATCTTATGTCCCACAGGATAGCTCTTTCATACAGTTCTTGTGACAAAAATATTAGGCGTATTTCTTATTTCTCTCATAAAAGTTTAATGTCGATAAATCGCGTCATGATCTGCCTTTCTCTTTACTACTTGGTACAGCAGACACGTCTTCCTTTTCTAGTGCATTATCATCAGTTCATGACATGCCATTTAGTTCACATGCCAGGTCACCCTGTTGCATTTTCTGAACCTCTGTTACAACCTCTTTACAGCGGTTGTAACACACGTGTGCCGCCTAGTTTGATATAAGGGGTCTGCGTGTTTCTCTACACACTTTATTCAAGGAGTTCTTATGAATCTTAGAATACAGCGATAGTTTCTCGATGCAGCATTAAGCGCCCAGTCTTTTAAACGAAAGAATAAAAGTAAAGTGAGTTTCCTTTAAGGTAGGTACTGAATTTTCATATATTATTTTCTGTTTATCTCAACTGCATGTTTCGAGGGTAAGGCATTTTAAGGGTGAGGAACGTGCACGGAACTTTGGGCGGGATATCTAAAAGTAGAGGCCACTTCAAAAAATTAATCACTACGCCAAGATAATACTCAATCTTAAGGAAACAAGCTGCGAACTTGTTGACTGGATTCAATTGGCTCAGATCGAATCCACTGGCAGGCAGGTTTAAACCTTCGAAACTCACAAAATATGCGGGATTTCATAACCAGCAGTGCAACTACGCCCTGTTAGAACAAACTGGATTGCGTGGAATTAATTTCGGTGTTTGATTGATACGTTCGTTATTGTGGGTGATTTAGTTAGGTATAGGAAAAGAGTGGCTTAAACTCCCTGTTAATTATTTTTCTGCTCACACCGTGCATTTTTATTGTTTAATATTTATTATTGTACCAAAAATGCATATATATAAAATACACACACATATACATATATATATATATATATGTGGTATTTGTAATACAATCCCAGTCAAATATTCTTGACACTCATCGTGGTTTTTGTATGTCATCGAACCATTTTTTATTTCTAAAAATACACGAGTATATACTGAAATTTACCTCGTACTCAAACAGTCAAATCACTTCATTCAAACAGAATTTGGGAGGGCAGCAAGGCGAGGAATTGAAAGAGTTACTATAGATAAACTTGTAGTAAATAAACAGACAAGGCAAATTAAAACTATGAAAATAATGACACACCAATCAAATTCGAAGAACAACTCATGAAACGACTTTATATGATGCACTGAGGTAAATTAATGTGTAAGTTTTGTTTATAGAAGCACGTTAAGTGAGAAGAAATTAGAAGAGTATTTGATTTTGTAAATGTGATCATAAAGTAGAAACGCAATTTCCAAAATACTCGAGACTCTGACGCAGGAAAAAAACAATTGTCAGAAAAATGTTCTTTAAGAATAAAAACAGCAATAGCTGAACACTGATAATGTGAAGATAGAAAGTGTCAGCTATAGAAGAACATTCACTTTACAGTATATGACATTAACACAAAGCAAAGTATTTGTTTATTTATCAGAAGATAAAAAATAAATCGCGACCGAAAAATCGACTTAGGCTTTGTGGAGTTACTCTTTTACTACAATTGCTCGGAAATGATGATTTGAAGAACACAAGTCGGTCACAAACAGATTACACGCAGCAGTGAGTAAGTGTTTATGAATACCGGACGGGATAAATTGAGAACTGAAGGTAATGGGACAGACAGAGATGTAGCAGATTCATTAAAAAAAAAATGAAAATGTTGGGTTCAATCACATTGTTCTCCCATGTAACCACAATTTCAAGAGCTGATAGCTCATAAAGTAGGCAAATTAAAATATAAACATATTAAAAGCACATGTGTCTGTAGGCCCAGGCATAGACGTAAATTGTGGGGAGTTGGGGGGGGGGCAAGAGGGTAAATCCTCCCCCAACATTTTTTTACATAAGAATAGGATTTTTTTACTACTAGATTGCAGACGGCAAAATAATAAAATATGGATGAGAATGGGGGAATAGGGTGCATGTATGTGTATAAAGGACTGGTTCAAACCAATCTTCAGCCTCTTTCCACGTTTATTCCTTCCTAAATTAAAGTCCCTAACACCAATAGTAGATTTTGTTCCCCCATCGCACTCACAAATGTTATTAGCCAAGTTACGCCTATGGACCGAAGAATACCTGGGGGCTGGAACAGACCACGACCGTAATCCACGACAAAGGAAGATGACGGCAAAATAGGCAATACACGTACAAAGTAACACTGTAGCGCCTTCGCTTAACCACAGTTCCTATGGAAACGTTACAATTCCTTCCATCTGTACTGCTGTTGACTTCTACGTAGCTGTCGCCAATATTAAGCCGTTGCCAATGGAACGCGATATTCGGTTCCCTTTTCGCTGTTACTGAGCTACAAAATCTTTCGTACTGCTTTCTACGCTACAAACATAATTAGGCCTTCATACAAAGTGCCACAGTTTGTTGTCTGATTTTAAACAAATCTGCAATTCCTGAACAGATTTTCCCAGAAGTTCCAAATATGGACATTCATAAAAATCCGTCCAATGGGAGCAGCGCTTATACATGCGGGGAGAGACAGACAGACGGACGATAGGACAGACATGACACAGTTTAAAGATGGTTTTGCCTATTTATGTGTAGGCGCCTAAAATAGAGAATTAGAGTAGAGAGTGTAAATTACGAAAGAAAGGAATCAAGACAAAAATCTAGACCACAGCAATGAATTAAGTGAGTGATTAAAGTAAGTAACTTATTACAAAGGAACTAAGTGATTTCATTGCTGAAACACTTATCACTAAATACTGTAAGAAGAGGAAGGTCAACGTCCCGATGTGTGATTAGCATGGAGTAGAAAGGAATGCTTACACAGTAATTCCTTTGGCAAAGTCAAAGTGGAAAAATCCAGACACAGAGGAGAGGATAACATTGGTATGAAACTTAGGGAGATAGGGAATAGAATGATGGGGCTTAAAAGTGCTCAGTCTGTGTATTAGCCGTGGCAGTAACCTACATGAGAGTGTCTTACTTTGTTGATCCTTTTTTGGTTCTTTCATTCACAGAAATGTCGTTACTAGTTTCTAACAGATTCGTTATCAGCTGATAAACTTTTTAAAAAATTGTTTCCAAGAGAACAATAATCTAGAAATTGTTAAGTACGCTCGCAAAATTTCGCAAAGCGACTATGAGCTTCGTGTCTGTGTGTCCGTCTGTCTTTCCATACGGAACAACTCGGCTCCCATTTGGCGGATTTTCACGAAATTTGATATTTGTGTATTTTCGAAAAACTGCCGTGATAATTACAGTTCCATTGAAATCTGAAATGGAAAGCAACTACTTTATATGAAGACCAGTACACATTTTTTATCATATCTGGCTCATTTCTTCTTAGAATGAGAAATGTTAAAGACATAATTTGTAGATAAAAATCCAAACACATTCTATGTTCAATACCGCATTTCGAAATTCGTGCCGTTTGCGAGGTAATGTGGAAAAATATTGTGCAGCCGGACAGGCCACAGAAATGGCTCATGCGCATTGCATGCTGGATAACTAAGGCCACAAACACACACTCAGAATATAGAATATTTATTGCTTTTCCCCTGCCAAATGGTAGCACGAACGCGCCTCGATGTCACGTTGTAGGTATATTGTCTTGTTTTAATCACAACTCAAAATAAGTTTTCATTCTTGCACAAAATAATTGTCATCGAGAAAGTAAACGTTACTGTGAGATCGCAAGTTGTACCACATACATATATCTTGAAGCTGCAGAGTGCTTCACTAACAGCGAAAATCTGCATGGGAAGGTTACTTTAAGCGATGGCGGATGGCAGAATACTGAAGGAAAGAAAAATAAATACAAACCTTACCAGAGAACCGAGAAGATAAGCTTCGTGGTTCAACATAGTTTAGACCTGCGAAAGCGGATGGTAATTTCAAAATTGTTTCTATCGCCTCCTCAATCCTTCCTAATCGTTAATCCCACCAGCAGGCCAATCGCACTACATGATAAAGGCGCTAAGGGCCTTGCATAAACAACAAACATAACCTCAATCCAGCGGGAAAGGTTTTAAACGCTTTCAGTTTCCACGCTGTGAATAGTAAAAGTACCAGTACAGTTCCTTTAAATGGCGAAATGAGAAAAGGAAACATGGGCTACGTTACGACGTCAACAATATTAAAGTAAGCCGTTTGGGTCACTTTCTCACACCACACAAATATAGAACGAACTCTCATTGCACTTGACCCTTGATTCATCACCTGGGGCGAGCTTTACATAGTAATGAATTACACCGCCGGATAAGTGCAGGGCACGGAATCTGAAAGTTAACCTGTGAACTGTAACAGGTTTCGGAAACAAGTTCTCCGACATTTACCTGAATTTTTATGAGTGAATGCAAGGGAGGTCGTGGAAAGTGTGGGAACTGTTTTTCTTATCACTGAATTGTGTCTCAGTTCACATCTGCCTTAGCGCATGGGGGTTAAAAAAAATACTAAAGGCTTTAAAGGTACTGTTTCGAAATTTAAAAAAATTTCACACCGGAAAGAACTATGTAGTTATTTATTAAGAATCGGATTTTGTTTTATTCAATGCAAGTTGGAATAATATGCATATAAATAACATATAAGCATATTTATATTTATATAGTTATGTACCGGGGAGCTGATAAGTCCTTAGCCCGACCAGGAAGGAAACAAGCTCGGAAGCATGTCAGGGACGCGCGCGATTTCAACAACATCGAGACGCGAGCTGTCATCAAGTTTTTTTTT
>Ga0123352_10020747_pt1 | contig 10475 bp, 5 predicted proteins | sample TergutLab28metaG_FD_89700 | JGI IMG/M metagenome (GOLD analysis project Ga0123352, IMG submission 89700) | Labiotermes labralis P1 segment gut microbial communities from Petit-Saut dam, French Guiana - Lab288 P1 | ecosystem: Host-associated > Arthropoda: Insects > Digestive system > Gut ... | reverse complement strand
TTGTCCCCCCTGCTACCCGTATTTCGACTGTTTATTACGGAAGGAGGGTATGTGAAACCCCCCGCTTTGGTTAAAAAGTAATGCGGCAGGCCCCCCCCCCCCCTTTCAGTTCATTACAGGCTCCCAACTTCATTGCGTCCGACATCTTCTGTAACGAGAATATTCTTTTTTTTTTTTAACCCAATCGTTCCCAGATTCCCCACCACCCCAACCCCATTTATCGACTGAAATTAAAACCCGGCGTTCACTTTGAATGTCGCAATTCACGCTGCAGAAAGTCACAGTGAGATCCGGGGAAGTGGAGGATTGGGAGCGCGCTTTACTTTGCACATAAAAATACGGTTTTGAAATGTCTATTTAACCCGGGATTGGGTAAAAGAGAAAGAGAGACAGAAAGAGGCACACATACACACACATTCTGCGCCTAACTGGACCCATCTGCAGTTCAAATATTTATTACCCTGTGTTGGTATAGCAAAGCTGTGGTCATTTCCTTCCCTGCAATATGGCGCCCACACGAGAACCCGTACCCATTTGCACGTAGACACTAATGACCATACGTGCATATGGGACCGTAAGGGGTTGCATAACACAGCACACTTTGAGTAAGAGTGAAGGTAAATTTGTTCCTATGCGCGCCATGAAGGCGTACGAGAGAGAAAAGGCCTAACCTCGACATTAGACGGAGGTTAATTGGTCGTCTTTACACCCCGGCCGTTTAGAGCTACCGCTAGACATTATATATGAGGCTAGGTGGACCACACAATCGGTCTGAACACTTAGGTAACCATAAGAATCTACTTCAAATCCCGGGAATCGAAACATGATTCCTAGGCCGTCCAGCCCTTAGTCTAGTCACTATACCGACTGAGCTATCCGGCTGACACCTTCGGCACTAGTTGTTTACTCAGCTCTTTAAATAGAACTGGTAATTATGTATACCAACGCAATTAACTTTTGGTAATGTAAGATTACGGAATTCAGGAATAAGATGACGAGACGTTTCGTAGATGTCACCGACGTTTCGGAGCAATCTGCTACATAGTTTTGTGGGTTTAAAGACAAGAATTATTGAAACTATAGACCTATATTGTGATATGTGTCAATTAATAGCGATCTGTTAGCTGTCTGTAATAAATTATTCGATCTTCATATGAATTACTAATCGACAAGAAAGGAAATAAGGTGTGCCACGTAACGTTTTCTGCAGAACTACAAATATCAGATTTATAGAAAATCAACTTATAGTTCCGCAGATGAAATGAAACATGCAGACTGGCTCAGTTAAGTTGTTCTTTTTTACACTCACAGTGCACAAAAAAAAAATAAACAAATTGACCACGTGGCTACAGATTTTAATAATCATAGGGTCCAATTCATATTTGAGTGTACTATAATGTGTAGGCGAAGTTATGCCTGTGCTTAATTACTCACCCTACAAGTCACGCAGAGCAGTATGGTTTAACTCCACGATTTCGTAAGATCAGCACACTATTGAGCAGCTGTCAGCTTCAATACCTGCCCGCTGTATCACCCACGGCAGAGGAGCCCAGGTACAAGTTATGTTTTAGAACGGCATAGCTTAGGTGACCGTTCTTCTGCGATGACTCTGCGTCACTGGGCATTCGGAATTCGACGTTTCGTATCGACCTATTGTCCTTACCTTCAAGAGCCAACAGGCTGTAGAACAAACGTCGAGACCCTATTACCCATTGTCGCAGCGTCCTGTCCCAGCTCAGATACACAATGGACAGGACCTTGAGTGCCAGAGCTGGTCAGGACAATGTAGAGGAAAGAATAAATCTCTACCTGTGCCGGTAGTCGAACCACGATGTCCGGGTCGTCCATTCCGTAGCCAAGTGACTACAATGACCACTATCCCTGCTCCTGTCTCCTGAGTGGTGATGATAAACAGAATGCTCTCTGCAGCACTTACCTCATATCTGCCAATGATACTAACCCGCACACCTAACGTGCTGTTTCCCAGAGACGCCTTTACAGTTCACCGTCGTATAGGCTCAACATACCAGTTTAGAGGTTGGGGATTTAGCTTAGGAGAAGGAACGGGTTGGGAGTGTTCCAGTTAGCGACCTCTGTCAGAGGGCGGGAGTGAAAAAGGAGTTTGGAGTGGATGTGTGTGTGTGTGTGTGTGTGTGTGTGTCTGGTTGTGGAGGAAGAAAACAGAGTCGTTTATTTCCTACCCTAAGCAGCCGGCAGCAGAGAACCAGGTCCCGGGAGACACAGCTGCCGGCCATATAACGATTATCGACAATGCCAGTACCAGCCAGAGAGCATCACAGTACCGTAAAAAGGTTGGTCTTTCCACCAGGCTACTTGGCAAGCATCTTAAAGATTACCGCCATGGGAACAAGACTTCTTCGCACCTTGAAAGAATTTGTCCTGAAGAAAAAGGATGACTCAAAACGAAGAAGCCTGGATTTCACGTAACGTTTGATTGTAATGAATGAACGGATGGATGGATGGATGGATTGGAGGGTGGGTGCTTCATCTATTATAGTGACAGACTGGTTAGTCATTACATTGAAGACAGGCGTTATATCATCTGGAGACACGATTAAATACAGGGGAAAATGGATTACACTATATTACGCAGACACTCACAAAAACTTAAGTTTTGCAACACACGTCACGCGCGAGAACCGAAACCTAAATTACCTACTGCATACAATCCCAGCTGCACATGTCTATCCCAGTTGTTATTGCCAATTTTGAGACCTTTACTCTTCTGAGATGATTGGCGTCCTAGGTTGTTGTTTGGTTACCGATCTTCATAAACGGCGCCCAAATGTTTTGCCGAAACTAACATCTACAAAACTAGCACGTGCAACATCTCAGAAGAGCGTATAACCCAGCTACGCCGAGGCGGTAGGCTGAATTTTCCGTCATTTAATTTCATTCCTATGATGAACTTATAAAGCGTAGCCCTACATATGCTGCGTATTTCAGACTTGTAGGATATAATAATATAAACAGCCAACTAGATGCAAAAATAACAAATTTTTATTGATAATTACAATCGCCGGTGCATTATACAACAGGCTATAAACACAGCCTAGTGCTCCTGAGGATGGGCGAAATTATCGCCCGAAACATGTTGAGCTGATTGAAATTATTAAAAATAAAATTATTATTGTTACATCTAGTTGGCTGTTTATATTATTGTATCAGTGATGTACGGTCACATAAACATCAGATTTCTAGGATATAACATTAAAAATTCTCTTAACGTCGCCACACCTGCGGTGGGTGCAAGTACAACGACAAGAAAACACACAGCAACCTTGAGAATGCCAATGTGAAAGGAACGAGTATGCAAACTGCATGTAGGAACTGCAGCTTTACGACCCAGACACCTTGTTTCTATTAACAGAGACCCTGTACCTAGTAAGAAGAGTTGGTCAACGGATACGAGCGGTACTAGCGTACACGATACCTCAGATATATCCATGAAAACATCAAATTCATTGCATGAAAAATTTTTCTTCTGCTCAGAAATCGCGGTCTAGAAAACGAGTAACAGTTTTGTGTCTTATTATATTTATTGTGGGAGAAAAGCGCCAAGAAATTTCGGGTGGATTAATTTCAATTACTATTATTACATTGGTGCTGATAAGTCCTTAGCCCGACCAGGAAGGAAACAAGCTAATGTTTCTGTCAGAATGGCGTGAATTTCCTTCGGCGCCTTGCCTTGCAGGAAAAAAAAAATCTTGATGACAGTTAGTGTCACGATGTTGTTGAAATCGCGCGCGTCCCTGGCCTGCTGCCGAGCTTGTTTTCTTCCTGGTCGGGCTAGGGACTTATCAGCACCCCGGTATTTAATTAATAAGCGCGAAAATTCAGGGAAAATTAAGTGATTTTAAATGAAAGACCAAATGAACTAGTTCAAAGATTATCAGTTTAGGGGTTTTGTTTTTCTTTCAAGTTGCAGCATCTTGGGACTCGACAGTCGGGGTGCGTTTCAGCGACGACCGTGCGACGCAGACTGAGTGAGTCAGTAAGCTAGACAGACGCCAGTTATCCGGACTGACAGAATGAATTAAAATATCTGTCACTCTAAACTCCACATACCACACAGCATATCCAGCAAGTACCAGTATTTTCGGAAATCTATAGGAACGTATTTCTACCCGTACTGCCGCTGCCCCTAATCTCTGTTACAACCCCCTACTCTCGCGTTCTTCTTGCCTCTTTACTGCCCTTCTTTCTCTTTCGCTCATCGGTCTTACTTTTCTCCAGCAAAGTTTTCCAGCACAACACAGCCATTCTTCCCGCACCCTGTTCAGCAGAATCTTTCCCAGCTACCACCAGGTTATCCGTCCACCCTCTCCTAGTTTCGGATGACGGTGGCGGATAGGGGGTGGGGCGGGGGACGCGGAGAGGAAAACCACGACGTATTAGACGTCTTAGATGTCGCCAATGACTTTTCCGGAAGAAGGAACTTCCCCCCCCCCCCACTGGTCGTCGTTTTCCTGCTGTCTTTGACAAGTACAAAAGCGCTGCAACCTACGACCAAAGAGGGCGCAAAAAAAATAAGAACAAGGCATGCTGGTGTTACGCTAAGAGCAGTGGGAGAAATTAGGAAAAACTTGTGATCATGAAAACACCATTGTACAAGAGCACGGGGACTCGTAAACGTAACGAAAATTAAGAGCAGAAAAGTTTCGAATTAGGCAGTTCAGATAATGATCGCTGGCAGGTTGCCAGGTTCTTACTGTGAAGTAACTGTGAGAACCGTTAACTTCATCAAAGAAAAATTTGAAAAAATGCTTAAAAAGAAACCGATCATCCACACATCACATTCAAGTTCAGGTTTGAGCGAAGAATAAAGAAGGACATAAGGCTAATCTCCTAATATTCACTTTTCAGAAATATTATATTATGTCTTAACTAGTATACAAACCTATCGGCTAACGTAGGCAATCAATTATCTGATAATGAAAGTCGAATGTTGGACATCACGAACCTCAAAGCCATCCAGCAGACACATCGCACACTATATGCAACAGCGGCATAATAAAAAAATTGCACTTTTGGAGTTAATACTACGATTGATCTAAAAATACACGAATTACATCCGACAATAGTGGCATCTAGTGCGGTATATTGTAACTAACAAGTGTGCCGGTATTTCCGGATGTAGTTGTCACACTTTTGAGCTCGGTCGTAGTATTAACTCCAAATGGACATTTTTGGGTTGTGCCACTGTTGCATCCAGTAACTGACATAACCATCTGAGTGATACATTTTCATCTCCTTTCCGGTGTTCGGAGTCTCCCCAGCTCACGACTTCCTTACCACATTCTCCACGTACTTCTCCTCTCCTTCATCAGGACGACGTCACCGAATTAACAGCATTTATGTCACTTCTCAAGAAATACAAATTTATGCACTGTTTCAGTCATTTAGGGGAAAAGCCTCGGAATTGGACGGACGCTGTGAGATGACATGAGTGATATGACAGACTCCCAGACACCAGTTTAAATTACTATCAGCTCAGTAACAGGAAATATCCTATCATGATATACATCTGCGTGTTTAACAACTGATAATATCCTCTTATGATAAACAAATAGGCGTTCAACACTGATAATATCCTGTCATGATAAATCCCTGTGTGTACAGAAACTGAAGATATGTTGTTATGATAAACATCGGTGTGTTCAGTAACTGATAATATCCTGTCATGATACACAAATGTGTGTTCAAAACTAATAACATACAGGCATGATAAATAACCGTGTGTTCAGCAACTGATAATATCCAGTCAAGATAAACGACTGTGTCTTCAACAACTGGTAATATCCTGTTGTATGCTATTTTCTGGGTGATTCCGCGGCGTCTGAATTTTATATGCCGACGTTTCGGAACACTCTGTCTATTCCATCTTCATAGGCGGGTAGATATATGGAATTTCTTCATATCTACCCGCCTATGAAGATGGAAAAGACAGAGTGTTCCAAAACGTCAGCATATAAATTTAGACGCTGGGAAATACCCAGAAGAAAACATACAACATTCAAAACACGGCAAAAGTTTGAAATCATGACAATATCCTGTCATGACAAAAAAAAACTGTGCGTTAAACAACTGATAATTTCCTCTCATAATAAACAACTGTGTGTTCAACAACTTACTATCCTGTCTCTACAAATGACTATTATTTAAGTAATATAAAATGTCTTCTGTCTGCCCCACGACGAGAGTCATTTTGCCCCTACAAATAAATATCCCTTCAACTTTAGCAAAACTGTGAAAAACTTCGAGAATAATTATTTTTCACATTCGTACCGTGCAACTTGATATTATCAAAGCGTTGCCAACGGATGCACCAGTGAGTTGTCTTTAAAAACAATATTAAAATTTACATTAAAACAGCTCCGACGTGTTTCGGTGTTACAGTTACGACATCATCAGGGAGCGCATTAATTTGTGCTTATTAACGTTACAGGAACTTTAATAAGCAAAAATTAATGCGAAAAATATCGGAGCTGTTTTAATGTAAATTTTATTATTGTTTTTTTTAAGACAACTCACTAGTGCATCAGTTGGTGAATAAATAACACCTTGAGAATAATTATTTGTTGAATTACAGAAAATGCTCTGTTTATATTTATGGGAAGATTCCACGTAGAGGAATATCCTTACGTGACAAATCTCTGGTGTGCTCAGATCAATAGAAGTGTCTATTCAGTACTCCGTCATTTAATTGTGTTGTGTATCTATTCAATAACACGAAATATCCGTCGCAATGAACAAATTTCTATTCAGTAAGTGTAAATATTTTGTCTAAACGAACAACAACCTCTCCAGTAACAGGAACATCCTGTCAAATGAACAACTGGCAATTTTCGTTCGCATCTTACATTGCTGTATTAATGATGTCATGTAATCCGATAGGCCATTTATAGTCAAATTTTAATGAATAAGGCTGAAGTTGAATTGGGAAACTTCTAGAGGATGCAGTCGTGATTTCCTATAAGGTAAGAATCTAAATTTCATTGGCAGCACTGAGTAAAACTGTGAAAATTTTAAATATCTCCGAGTCAAGAATTGAAATGCACTAATACAAAGACTCGCAAACTTCAATAAATGTGTGATTTGCGGCCAAAACAGATAAAGCGAGAAATGGAATACACAGGCACTAGAATACGATTATTGCAGTAAATAATACTTTTCTTTAACATGAAGCAATTACATGGGTCTTGAACTTTTCTCATATTCCTGTATTCTCCCCTTCTCACTACATCCATTCCCTATACAGCCATGTACACTCTACCGTCTACTTTGTACAACATCATCTTGTTCTCTCAATTTTTTCCTCCCTCCCTCCAAGCCCAAGGCAGTTCCAATAGTCATCCCTGTCCGGTGAGGGGTGAAAAAAATCCGGTTTACGTCAACAGCATAGAGGGTTGCTCCTCTGTCTCCCGTTCTCTTATATTAACATTCCAGGCGAGCCATATCTCAACGTAGTAGCAACGTATGATGCAGCAGCAGCAACACAATGTGTCCATAAGCCCTGAGTGTCGCACTCAATGACTACTCCAGGCCAGCCATTGATCTACAGCACGCAAGCGCACCCTAAAAAACACGAATTTCCTGGTAGAACAAAGAAAGCCTATTTGACATTCAGGTGACCGTGCATCGTGATATATTCCTATAATAAAACCAACTAGATGCACTAATTTCTCAAATTTATTTTTCTAGCAGAAATCTACATGTTTCGGACAGGGTTTTCTGTCCATCACCAGGATTCCAGTGCTGTAAACACAGCAATAGGTATAGCTAGCAAGCAGTCAGCATAACCTGTATGACACATACCTACTGCTGTGTGTACAGTGGTAGACACCTGATGATGGATAGAGGAACTGTCTGAAACATGTTGAGTATCTTTATGATATTAATTTGCATCTGTTGGTTATAATACAAAATAAAAAATAATTAAGTTCAGGTGTTGTCTAGATAAACGTTTTCGGACACAACTTCAAACATTTCTTAGTTTCGCCATGTTTTAATCCTTGGCTTGTATATATAATGAGTGAAGTTAAAGCAAACCCATTACAGGCCTGGACAGGCCCTGAGGGTTCCAGGAGGTTGAGGCTCCCAGATTTAAAGACAATCGTCACAAGAAGATGGTAAGATTGTCAGCACTACCCACCGGCCGCCTTTACCCCCAGGAAATATTCTTGGTACTCATTTCTGCTAGAGGCTGAGTCAACCCCGGGGCCATAGTGCGGCCGGAAGGATTATGTCAATGAAATATTCCATCGGGAATCGAACCCTCGACTTGTAGCGCAGTGCCACAACCAACTGCGCCACCGCGTACCTCCACATAATGAGTAGTTATGCCTATTATTTATCTCAGTAAGAAGTTTAACGCACCCAGCAAGGGGATCAGTTGTTTCGATCAAACCGGCAGAAAATATACATAATTTAACGTCGCCGTCATCCCCCCCCCCCCAAATTCTAAACAGAGTACCATTAAAGAAAGTTGAATAATTCCACATCAACTTCAGTGGCGCTAGTGCCGCTCCCACCTCAAAGTTCGTGCTTCTTGACATGTTGTTACCACCGATCGTGTGACACTGATACGCATGGCGCTGGGATATAGCATGCTGGCATTTTTTACATATGAAATTTCGCGTAAATCGGCTAACTTGATACAACGATGAAACGCGAGAGACAAAAACATATACAAAGATGAAGGATGCCCCTATAAACCTACTTATTTTTCTTTCAAATGCCTGGGAAGAATGTTGGATTTGGATTACTTAAAAATACGAAGTAAAATCAATAGTGCGAATTCAAGTTGGAACTGACGAAATTTGTGTATTGAAATCTAAGCTTTTTCTTCTCTGATTTCTCACTTTAATGAATGCGTTAAATATAAATCTTATTGTAGTACCGTGCATTTTTGTAGAACCACTACAATTTATCAACCAACGAATGCACATATAATTTCACATAAAACACTTTTAAAACACTCCGACATGTTTCGATCTTGTCAGATCAACATCAGGGCGCTTAGTTCCCTGCTAAAGTTATATTATAGTATTCACAATTCAACTGGTATTTGAAAACGAGGTGTTGTGGCAGCATATCTGTAAATAATTATACTATTAAGTATAATTGTCAAAACAACTATGTAAGTGCATAATAATAGTTTTTGATATATACAAATAATTAGGCTAAATGGATTGTGCGGCAGTTTACTTACCATGTTGTGTAGGAATGTGTTGTGGAGGAGTGGCTAGGTGTGCGTCTTATGCTGAGTAATGAGAGACTGGTTATGGGTTGCGTGGAACTCGCGAATACAACAAATATCCTTCCACGCAACCCATAACACAAAACCTCGTTTGCAAATACCCATTAAATTGTGAATACTATAATATAACTTTAGCAAGGAACTAAGCTTCCTGATGATGATCTGACAAGATCGAAACTTGTTGGAGTGTTTTAAAGTGTTTTATGTGAAATTATATGTGCATTCGTTGGTTGATTAATTGAAGTGAATACGTTAAATATTCGGAAACCAGCTAGATCAAACGTGTGAGTAGAAAAATTTGGAATTATGATTGGTGATTACTGTAAAAATATTTACCTTGGCGTTCGCTGGTCAAAACATAGGTAGAGGCACTGACGTGACCATTAACACTAATCCTGAACTTTTCAACCCATACGAAGGGTACTGATCACAGTGTTACTTCAAGAGATCAGCACAATGCCGGTATGCACGTAATCCCGCAGATACTAGGCATCTTTAAGCTATTTCGACCTGTTGAATAAGATATATGAGCCGTTTTTGACGTTTTGCTGACCGTACATCTCAGTATATTTATCTCAGTATTTAACCAACTTGATGAACAAAATTTGTTTCACAATAAGTTTTATTTCAAATTGGTTAAATACTGAGATAAATATATGAGCCATGTCTCCTCTTCCTTACAAGCCACCATGTACCGTTTGGAGCACACGTACCCCTGGTTTAGAATCGCTGGTACAGAACATGGAGAACGATCCGGTACAGTTGAAAGTATTAACTTGTTATTGGGCGCTTTGCGCTGCCATGCTATAAACAACAGGAACAGCACTATAACCCTTAAATCACCACAACTGCTGCAGTCACATATCATATTACTCGTATAGGTCTATATCACCAATACCACCCTCAAAACCCCGTTTGCATTTACAGGGCCATCGAGTTCATAACGTACACACAACTAAAACTGTGGAACCGATTAAAAAGAGGTTGGGTGGTGGGGGAATACGCCCATGAAATAATAATAGTAATAAAAAGTAAACGAACACGAAGCGGTTGTGTCTGTTGGCGATTATTGGCTATCATTATTTACGGGCATAAAACATAAAATCTGCATCAATTGTGCGAACGGTAGCACATTCGGGGAAACTGTAACAGCATCAGCAATGTTCGCACGGGTAAGCATGTGTAGGTTTGT
>Ga0123352_10020745_pt1 | contig 10475 bp, 5 predicted proteins | sample TergutLab28metaG_FD_89700 | JGI IMG/M metagenome (GOLD analysis project Ga0123352, IMG submission 89700) | Labiotermes labralis P1 segment gut microbial communities from Petit-Saut dam, French Guiana - Lab288 P1 | ecosystem: Host-associated > Arthropoda: Insects > Digestive system > Gut ... | reverse complement strand
CAGCATCGATTATGAACAGGTCCTGTTTTGCATCGTTCCCGGTATGTGTATATAAATTTTCAAGTCATTATCTCAATAACATAATTTTTATAGACAATAGTTTGGGGCCTCTAGCGAGAGACTTACCCTGTATAATTTATACGGATACATAATCTTCAAATGGATAATTACAATATTCATATACACACCCGGATACGAACCTCTGCTATCCCAATAGGATTTTGCGAATTCCCTCACCTTCCATGAATAACACTTCGACACGGACACAAAAGCATAATTTCAGACCATGTCTTAGAAAACGTTCGCGAATAATCAATCATTTGACGCTACATGATCGGTATCGAAACTGCGTCATTAAATTAAAAAAGAAAGATATTTTAGCGCGTACTTACTAAGTTCTTTAAGAAATAATTGCCACCTTTGCCACCAAAGTATACAAACCACCGAACACAAAGACAGAACTTAAAAAACAAATCCGTTTTTCTCCTTCAATCAAATAATAATTCCATTATTCCGTACCCTTTAAGCGGGATATTAAACTGTGGGAATGAGACAGTAATTTGCGTAAATGAAAATGGCAGCTTTTGTTCAACAGACTTCGTTAGTTGTCAAACCCGATTAACACGGAATAATTAAATTAACAGAATGTTTGGACTAGAGAAGGGGGAAAGAGGGTCAGGGTTTATAGTGCTTTAATTGTGTACTTATTTTCATATTATCTCGAAACCTATTGTGTGGAAATTAAAAAAACATGGCATATAACTGTAACTGTATTCTATCACAGTAAATTACCACACAAAACCAAGAGCAAGAGCTTCAATTGCGACTAATTACTAATTCAAAACCCGTCAAACACATACAACTAAGTAAATAGTCCAATGAAGAGTTTTTTTTAATGTACAGAAGATAATTTACTCGACCGTCAGGATTCTCAATCCCCGAACCCAATAAACGGATGTCGATGAAATTTAGTAATGGTTGTGCACTAAAATCTGCCGGTGATTTTTGTTTTCACTGTGCGTACCTTTGAAATATAATTCGCACTTTACGCAGAATTTTAAACCATACCTCCAAAATTTGTTATATTACTTGGATATTATACTAGGCAAAGATACACTGGAACATGCGAAGTTGCATATCTTCATGTTAAGAATATTGTACGTCGTGACAAGCTAAATCAACCACAGAACTGTATTTAGGAATTATAAAATTTTAGCGTCATGTTAACCGGGGTTTATTTTGGACTGATGCGATCCGACAAACATGGGCTCCAAAATGTCTGGTCCTAACGGTAAATTCCACATTATAATGAGTGTATTACAATTATTCTTCATGTCTTTTCGAATCAGCAAACAATGTCTCTCTGTCCGCCTCAGATTCTTATCCGGGACCTCCTCGTATTCCTCATCCTTCTATTCTATAAATACAAGAGTACTTCCATTAAGTCTCTGCATTGGGTGATGTCGCGAAAATGAAGAGGGGAAGTCGTGCACCTCTGTTTCAGCTAATATATCAGCTATAATCACGTCATATCTGCAGGGGGAGAGTCCATTCAATTGATACTACTTTAAACTAAGTGCTATCGTCGCTACAGCAGGTACTACTATTCCAAATTTTATCACAGTTAACATGTACTTGTCTGAACAGTTGTTAGACTCGCGCTGAAGATCGTGATGCAAAATGACAGGGACTTTATGAATGGAATCCTACTATAAGTAAATTCGCCTGTAATCATCAATTCTTTCTGCACGGTCTTCCATACTCTTCTACACCTAATCGATACCCCTTAAACTGCTTTAGTTTTCTGATATTCCTTCATATTTCAGCATCTTTATTCAATTACCTACATACATCGAGCTCTTTGAAGGATCATACTGGTACAAACTATTTAAAAACTGATATGAAGTTTGTATTTTTGTTAGGGAGACAAGGCAGCTTACGATGTAGGGAAATAATTGTTTCGTCTACAAATATTTCGGAACTCATAAACATAAACGTTGGATAAATACAGAATTGTAACGTAAGCACTTCCAATGACAGATATGCCGGCATAGCCACTGCCCGGGCTACTGGGAAATTGTTTCTTATTTCGGCTGTAACAGAGATTTTTGTCTTCTTCAAAGCGTCAAGATCGTCCCTTGTGCCCAGCATTTCTCCTACACAGTAGTCATCTACTATAGTATAGAGGCAGATGCCTGAAGCTGAAAATTCATCAGCGCCTAGTGCCGTGGTATAAGGATGCGGTGGGTATACCTCTACTTCCCATTACGCCTTCAATGGAGTAGTGTTTGATTAGGCACAGGGACTACTTTATGTTTACCTTTAGATAATGTAGTAGTTTTGGTCTATAAATTGCACATTCATCTGGGCATATGGCGCTTATGGGTGAGGAGATGGGGTGTATAGGGTCTTGCTGGGGAAACCGGAGGGAAGGAGACTAGTGTAGAGATCTAGGCGTAGATGCGTGGATAATATTAGGATTGATCTCCAGGTGGTGGGATATGGGTATATGGACTGGATTGGGCTGGGCCAGGTTAGAGACAGGTGGCGGACGCTTGTGAGTGCGGTAATGAACCTTCGGGTCCCGTGAAATACGCCGAATTTCTTGACTAGCTGCAAACCAGTTAGCTTCTCAAGATGGACTCTGCACCACGGAGTAAGTAAGTAAATTGCACATTCATATTAGCCTCCGTTGATGCTACACAAATTTTTGTTTATATAGCACTATGTTAAATACCGGCTAACACACTAAAGGGAACCAAGTAACGCATATATGAGCCCAATATAACAAATAATGACCAGTCAATTTGCAAGAAAAAAGCACCAAATGTTTATAGTGAAAATCGAAGGAGAGACATTGACACCTGTCGGTTCAAATTATCTACCTTCTTAAAATTTACAGATGATTCTTCTTGAATTATTTAATTACAATTTTTCAATGCATAATTTATATGCATTGCATGAGATGAGATATATGATCACAAATTCTGAAAATGTTACTCGTTAACGACCCAGTGTTCAATTAAATTCGACAGCGCTTTCTACTGTATCAGGTCCAATGTCGAGCTCAAATCGACATGTCACTTTACAATGCTTTATGTTGGTTTCACGCGCGCTGCTGTTATCTAGTGGCAGTTTTTGAACTTTGAACATTAGAGAATTCCTGGAAAGTTAATTTTGACCAGACTGCTGGGTTTCGTAAGAATAATTTGGATAGCAAAGGCTTAAGGATTCGTAGGGAGATAATTGTGAAAATTTCAGAGAATCCTCTCGGCATTCTCGTAAATTACTGTGAGGAACGAGAAGACACGAGACAGGATAGGCGGTAAAGCGACAGAGAATCGATCTGTGTGACTTCTAAAAAAAATTATTGATCATGATGGTTACATCAGTCTCAGTAGTGTGACGACCGTAGCATTTCGATGACCACACGTTGTCCACAAGTCAACGAGTATATCACAAGGGAAATTTTCATCAAACGCAAATCACATTTTTGATTCACGTTATTCCAACCAAGCACTGCAATTATGAGCACTCTTCTTCGCTCGTCTCGTGACATCACTTCATCAAACTAACATCTCTCTTATCTAATGTAGCGCTAAAACTTTGCTTTTGTGCTGGCCCCATGTCTTCAGGCGTTTGTTTCGGCACTGCGCCTTGTATTGCAACGCTTTATCTTCCCACATTACGAGCAAAGCAAACCATGTGACTGGAAATTGGCGAACATTCTGCAATTTGCAAACTTCATCACATTGCAGACACACAGAAACAAGCTCCGATTTTCAGACAAAGTGTGAGACATGCGGAATGAATTAGGTTTTACGCGCGCAGAAACCCCAATGCCCATCGTCTTTTTGGATTGCGTTTCGCGGAATAGAATGCATTCCGGACACACAGAAACAAATGTCTCACAGACTGAAACAGATATTGGGATTTGTGTAACAGATGGGATTCTGCACACAAACAAATACTTGACTTTCAGACAAAAGGAATCTACAGTTTGCAGGTGTTTATTGAATACCCGACAAACATGGACTATTATCTAAGTTTCAGAGTTAACAAATGTGCCTAATCTCTGACGCAATACTGATTTGAGTCTCAAAAGTTTCGATCCCCGCCAGGAGGCGTGTCCTTTAGGTCTTTGTCAAGGACGCAGCCGTCACTGCAACGCTGCGTCCAAGTGCTTAATTAGAACGCTTTCGTTCGTCGTTTGCCTATCTGCTTCAGTACTGCGTTCATTTAGCAGCCCGCGAATACATTTCTGTCTACCAGAATCGAAATTTATGTCCCTACTGGGATACTTTAAACATTTAACTTTTGGGCGAATTATGTGACCTTGCTGGTTTGGTCTCCCTCTCTTAAGATGCGGCTGCAATACGACGGTCTCCCGGGACCAACCAACCCAAAGCCTCCCATGTTTCATGCCCGCTATCAGCACAGAGAACAATCTCAATGGGTCTTGTACGTATCGGTGCAAACAGGAAATTACGTGTTTGCTGTTGTGGTGAACAGTATAGCAACATTATGGTTGTAATTAGCTTTATAGATCTACGTGGGTTGCTGCAATATTAAGCCATACCTTTTCAAGTGTTTCTGTCCAGTTCAAGACTTTCGTTAAACAAAATCACGCTTTATTGCTGATAAAGGCTGTACATCAGGTAACGCGGCACCGTGACATAAAGTATTCTGGAGGTCATGAAAATCTTTTACTGTGTAAAGTAATAGCATGATAGATTAATGAAATAATATCGATAAAGTTTAATGTCTTTGAGATGTGCTCCACTCTAGTTTGTTACATTAGCACAAAAGTAGTGCATTACATAATAATATGTGAGAGTTGTATCTGTCCAAAGTCCACCGTTACCCTTTTGTACCCCAACTGTACCACGTGATCAACTAGCCTCACACTACCTCACGAATGGTGTTGTCCCATACTACTTTCAAGAAGACAAATTTCTAGAGGTTTGCTACACAGAATTCTGTACGCATTTGTGCGCCTTCATACGAAATACGTGCCAGGCCCACTTAGCTCACTGCCATACCTGTAAAGCGTGTCATGTATGCCGGAGTGCTGATAAGTCCTTAGCCCGACCAAGAAGGAAACAAGCTCGGAAGCATGCCAGGGACGCGCGCGATTTCAAGAACATCGAGACGCGAGCTGTCATCACGTTTTTTCCCCCTGCAAGGCAAGGCGCCGAAGGAAATTTACGCCATTCTGACAGACACATTATCTTTTTTTCCTTCTGGTCGGGCTAAGGACTTATCAGCACCCCTGTAACTCACAAAATTTCGCATTGAGTAATATCCTCAATTGCTGTATTCATGCACCATTTTTAGGTCTACGTGTTTCGCGAGCTCTTTTTCGGACATTTTATTTTACGCCCTTCCTGCAATGTAAAAAGCCATTCTCACTGCTAACCGTGACAAAATATTGTCTTGGATTTAGTGTACGGAGAAAATCGTAAGTCACATGTTTCTTATGGCCACAAAATGATCCTCTTAACAAGGGCGGGAAAACACAAGTGGCTTCTCAGCGTTTCTTCACTAATTTGCCATTCAGCAACCTTAGGGTTTTCCTCTTTGTTTGTGAGTACAAACAACAACTTTTAAACACCTTCGTAAGATTTTAATCGAGTTTGTTTAATGCGCTGATAAATATCTGTGTTAATATGGGGAAAGGAGGCTGAAGTGTGTCCTTTGATCTGCTGCCGTGTACCTTGCACTAATGTCATCTGCAGCCACTATGAACAAAGGACTGGAAGCACAAGGAAGAGCTAATCTGCAAGATTCAGGCCGCCTGACACGGGCCTTTCGAAAGGAACCGAAGATGACAGATGGAACGGATAAAGGGGGTAGGGGGAGGCAAAGGGAAAAAAACAGGTGGATGTAATACAATACAATACAATATAATACAATACTTTATAATAGTAAGAGGAAATGAAATTAAGGTTGGCAAATAAGAAAAGTTTTACGTATAACGGCTGGGGATGTGGCAAATATGAGGGAGAGGGGACATTCATACAGAAATCTGGTGGTAAAATCTTGAGGAAAACAGAACAATTGGAAGACCAAGGTGCTGATAACACAATACTATTAACATTAATTTTAGAAAGGCTGGGTGGGAAGTGCAAACTGAATGTATCTTACGATGGAACGTTGTGAGTTCTTGCGAAGAGGGTAGCAAACCTTTGAGTTCCATTTAATTCTTGGCATTTCTTAACTAACTGAGAAATTGTTAGCTTCTGAAGAAGGGTTCTGCTCAACAGAGTTAATATTATATATACATATAATACGTAAGTATATAAATACTACAAAAGAAGAAAAGAGCTTGTCTTAAAGGGAAAGAAAACAATTAACAGTACACACACCATACCTATGGTAAGTCTATATTATTAACATATGTTTATCCATTTATTTCTATTACGTTCATTTTGCTATCTATCTCCACTAGAATTCATACTCTATTAAAATACCTTTAATTAGAGACATGGTGCCACACCACCGCATAACATATAACGACTTAGTTTTTACCGAATCTTAATCTAATGTAACTTTATCTAGGCTCTAATGAAGGTTCCCTGATGATGGTCGTGCTTAAAGACCGAAACATGTAGGAGCAAGTCGACGTGATTTTTAATGTAAATTTTAAAAACTTTTTATGTATATTGGACCGTGCATCATTGTGATAGTTGAGGAATAAGAGACCAACTTGATGTAACTAGTTATTATGTTTTATTTCTTTTTATTATGTTTTATTTCACTTCTTCTATGCTCAACATGTTTCGGACATTAATATATCCTTCATCAGGAGCCTGCGACTTTTCTATTGTACCACCACATTAGTCGTGTGTTCTTGTTTCGATGTGTGTTGGAGTTTCGGTATGGCTGTGAAAGTAAAGGTGGTATCCGTGTATCAGGCTGAAGCTGAAGCTTCAGCCTGATACACGGATACCACCTTTACTTTCAAGACCCCTTTTGCATTCTAGTAACTCTTTCCTCCCGAATAATGTGACAGTGACTGTAAATATAACGTTAGAATCTCTTCGAGAATTCCACCTATCACGTCAGTAGTAAGTTGATCTGAGCTACCTTACGCGGTGCGATTGTTGCTTTCATTTGTATTCTAGAAAAACTATTTCGAAAGTATTAACTGCCACTTCCTGTACATAATTTCAAATCATCCATAATATCACCACATAAGCACAATATGGTGTTGATACTGCATCCTTAAATAGGCTATCATGAATTCAGTTAAATAACTAGGCAATACATGTGTGGGTCTTCATTATCGGGACACAAATGAAAAAAGTGAATTTTCACCCACATTTAAATTATCTTTCAGATGTTTTGGCATCGGTGATATTCAATTTTCTGCTGATCATCCGCCAATACACGCCAATTAGACCCACGATGTTCTTCCAGCGATGATTGGCGCAGAGAGTGGTGTTGAAAACTTACTTGCAGGCCAGTTAACAAAAATGCCATTGTGCTAACCACAGGGCAACAATATCGATCTAAAGCATACACAATAAATTTACTCAGGTCCTTAAACTGTATTAATATTTTACAAACACCACTTCACATCGGACGTATAGCTTTTCTGAGTCTGTGACAACTAGCTTATGTGCTAAAGAAAGAACGTATTCACAAGATCGGGCGGCTGAACTTCGTTCCGATCCACTCAAAAGCGGTCGCAATCACCATATATTTTATAGTCCCTGCTAACATTATTCCTCCATCTGAGATAAGGTCCCTGGAGCTTCCTCAACAAAACGGTGCGCATGGTTTAAGCTTATATCCCACCCAACTCACAGCTCTTGATATAACCACACAAACAGCCTGGCGAAGCATTTACATTATGGAGCTTCTTATTACGTAAATTTTTCGAATCTCGTGTTATATCTTCTCTGTTGGGTCCGAATACGCGTTTTAGCTATATTAATAATTGTCCAACGAGATGCAAAACAAATCAGTCTATTTATTATTCTAAAAATTCACTTCACATGTTTCGGGTGTCAACCACACCCAACATCAGGAGCACACAAAACTGTAACTACAGCCTCCGGTACTGGTCATATTTTTGCAGCTACCTCCCCCAAAGTGGCCAAGCTCTAGCTTGGCAGCTACCTCCCCTCACGTTGGGGGAAGGTAGCTGCACAAAAATATGATCAGTGCCGGAGGCTGTAGTTACAGTTTTGTGTACTCCTGATGATGGGTGTAGTTGACACCCGAAACATGTAGAGTGAACTTGGAGAATAATAAGTATACTGCTTTGTGTTGCATCTCGTTGGACAATTATTAATATAGATCAGCGATGCACGGAACCATAAACATAAAATGCTTTTTAGCATTTTGCTCCCAAATACTCCCTTCGAACAACTAATTCTATGAGATAAATATATTACAGATATAAAGACGACACAACTCAATAAAATCTTCTTGGGCTGTCAGCTTGGTCAGAGGTAAGAAACAAAGAGACATTGCACGAACCGACAGTCTCCATTATCAGGACTTCGATCAGAAATCCGAAACATCGATGGGTTTGGCACATGTAATGTGGTTCTCAGTCCAAGGCGATTTTAAATAAGTAGTCGAGAGATCGAAAGTCAGACCCATATATAACAACAGGCAAAATTATGGCTACCGTCTCATGTTAGGGAGCTACTACTAAGTACTTCAAAAACCGCACGCGAGCCCCAAATTTATACTATTGTGTTACAAATCCTGTCGCATTTTAAGTACATGGCGAGCTACTGGCAGTTTGCAGTCCGTCGAGAATTTCTGATTAATGTCTTCAGATACGACTTCGAAAATTATAGGTGAAAGAAGCAAGCACGATTAGACTAGAATGTATGAAATGTTATGCAATGTATTATTAACGTGTAACGCATTAAAAAATTATCAGAATTATCGTGTAACTTCAAGTAAAGGAATGCCACTTACGGAGAGACAGTAACATAAAGAGGTGTCCAATTTATGTGAAATAATGAACCGGTATCAAAACACGCATATTTTAAAAGCGACAAAATTTCGGGATGAAATCTTATGCCGTAGTGTTGGCTGCCTATGACTTCTATTCCTTCAAGGCGCTCAACACCCAATACACCATCACTATTCAGCAGCAAAGAAAGAGTCCCAGAATTTCCTCTCCTCACCCGAGCACACAAAACGAAGGCGTTGATTGCTGTGCAGTCTCTAGAGGATACGTATGGAAATGCACTGACCGGGTCGATCAAGGTCGCTCGAAATTCTATTTCCTTATATGTTTACAAAAAATTTATCTCGTAAAAGGATCTCTTTTATCCTGGCATAGAAATTTATTTTACGGAAACAGAAATGTTGGAAGTTCCATTGGTATTGGTTGTTCTGCATGCCTTATTAGCTTTGACACGCATTCCTATCAAATACCTATCAGCTGTTGCGTGCAAAACGAGCACTGCAGGGGAGATCTGCGTCATTATAGGAAATTACGCAGAGTATAATGGCAATTCTTTACTGATATTTTGGGGCCGACAAGTTGCCCCGTAACGCCAGTAAGTAATTACCACTATACGCCGCGTTTATTCCTATAATACAACAAAGGAGATGCACTGATTTCTCGAATTTATTTTTGGAATAGGACTCTACATATTTCGGACAGGTTTTCTGGCCATCACCATATACCTATTGCTGCGTACACAGTACTAGACTCCTGATGATGGATAGAAATCCTGTCCGAAACATGTAGAGTCCTATTCCAAAAATAAATTTGAGAAATTAGTGCATCTTGGTTTTATTATAAGAATATATCACGATGCACGGTCCTCTGAAAGTTTAATAGGCTGCGTTTAATTTCCCACAAGAACGCAGATCTCACCTACTTCGAGGCGGAAGCCTAAATTCAATCAAAAGCACTGTAGGCATCATAGCGAAAGCAACCACTGTCTGTTTCTTGTCATTTGTTTAATATTCGCCTTCCTGAAATGCGACTGTACGGTGAGACAGGTGGAGAAAAGTTAATTTCGGTTGAGTATAAATAAGGGTTATCCTGGAGCGATCCAAATTAAAGTTCCAGGACCATTTGTCTATTAAAACACTAAAAACATATTTTGATTATTATTTTTATTGTTACACCGTGCATGTTGTCGAGTTACTCAATTACTACACCAACCACTGCACATATATAAAATTTATAAAATTTACACATTAAAACATTAAAAACGCTCAGACATGTTTCGGTTCTGAGACCATCATCAGGAAGCACAGAATGCACATCCATAGCAGGGCACTCTTCGCAACATAACATTACACAACAAGGCACGCTGCCACAACACCCAACTTGTACAGCGAAATTAATCTGTGACTATTTCTAGTGTGACTTTAGCAAGGAATATATAGCTCCCTGATGATGGTCTTAGGACCGAAACATGTTGGAGCGTTTTTAATGTTTTAATGTGTAAATTTTATAAATTTTATATATGTGCAGTGGTTGGTGT
>Ga0123352_10020743_pt1 | contig 10476 bp, 6 predicted proteins | sample TergutLab28metaG_FD_89700 | JGI IMG/M metagenome (GOLD analysis project Ga0123352, IMG submission 89700) | Labiotermes labralis P1 segment gut microbial communities from Petit-Saut dam, French Guiana - Lab288 P1 | ecosystem: Host-associated > Arthropoda: Insects > Digestive system > Gut ... | reverse complement strand
TTTTTGTGTTTTTTTCTTTTTTTTTTAAATAATTCCCCCCAAAAAAGGGTTTAAAATTTAAAATTCCGTCGGTATCGGCTTTATTAATTGAACCCAAAAAAGGGGGGGGGGGGGAGAAAATAATTACACACACACACACACATGACGCAATTGGCTTTAGTGCACTTCTTGAAAGACAGCAGGTACCGAGGAGGGACATACAGCCCCCCTTTCCTCTTCTAGGTTTAAGCTAGAAAGGGGTTGTATGTTTGCTTCTTTTTTTGTCTAACAGTTGGCAGCCATCTGCATCTTAACGTAAATGGCGCCACATATCTGAAGACAGAAATTTTAATATTGCGCAATCTCCTCACAGAATTTAACACAAAAGTGTTCTATCAAGTAAAGTCACAAACACTTTGATTCCGAGGACTTTAATCTGACGTCGATGTACCTACATGGAACAAGAATAGGAGAGTACGGGTCAGACCTTCACGCAGCCAACTCGTCGCCGTGGCCACAAGGCTTGTGTACCGGCATAGAAGAGATCACTTTTCAAATGTGTAGCCAGGAGCTGACAACGTGCCTCAAGTCGGCGTCTGTTGCATATCGCTTCCAAACCATGTCCTTTTTAAAGATTCTAAGAGGATGGACATCCTTGTGTGCGAGATCGGGAGTGTGGGAAGACTTGTGCGTAACTCCCCAGCCGTGGAGCCTTAACCAGTCGCAAGGTCGGTTGGCGTTATGGAACCCAGTGATTTCGAAATATTTGGACCCTTTACGAAGCACCTGGCTGTCAAGCGACTTGCAACAGACGTTAACTTGAAGGAAGGTGGCTTTAGACACTTGATACTTATTTCTCTTACGCCGGAATGAAACCTTGATACCAGGGTGGGACAAATTCTTAGATGTCAGTGGTGACTACTCGGATGTCTGATGTGTACCATCTGCTACCTGTGTGCCTTGTTGGCTATAAGTGCATCGAAGCTAGAATAAAGTTCCCTGTCCCAGAGTACTTTTGTCTTATTGCTGAAACTCTTTGTAGTCTCACATTTATAATTCGACTACGTACTTAAAATAATGAAACCTGTAATAAAGTCTGTAAGTAAATACTGGTCAAAAGTATTTCCTGTTAAGTTCTGAAATACAAAACCACTTTATCGACATCTATTGTCAGTTCGCGTTACAAAATTTTACTAGGGCGGCAGAAGAAGCAATAAGATAGTTGTGTTGAATTGAACATATCAGATGACAATTATCGAAAACATCATCATCCTTAACGAGTTAGGCCTTGATAGACCTGGTTCGGGCTCGAATAAGGATTTAGAAGATGCTTTTGGTCATTCTCAGCCTTCCACACTTACTCTCCACAGATCCTTCATAATGTGACCGATTCTTCATCATTAAATCTGAATTCACTATTGAATGGCTAGCACTCTTGCTTCGTAAACAGGAGAACAGCATTTGGACACAGCACAGAGAACGGCCGACACTATTCGCTGTTTTCCTCTGTCATTCATGCTCTCTGCCTCGTTGGCTGAGGCATTGCCCTCCCACTGCTTAGAATACAACACAATGAATATCAAAGCACCGGAACGAAAAGTAGTGATTGTTGTTTGCTATAAAATGTGGGTAAATATTGACAGGATATAAGCCAAATTACGTAACCCGGCTTTGCAGTCATTTATTATTACCAAAGACCGATTGTAATTGGCGTTGTTCCTTATAAAAACACCATTTCTGATTTTATGAACATTCGTAACAGGCTTACTATTTTCTTCACGGAGGCACACAATTTTCTTTCAGTTACATTTTCCTTTTTCGACCTTACGCAACGGACCTGTACCAAAAGTGAATTTTCCAACCTCCGGCACTGTGCGTCACCTTGCACACAACCGAATTCCTTTATGGCAGTATGTACAGTTTCCTAATAATTGTAGTCCGGGACTGAGCCCTGCGGATGCAGAAAATGAATTGTAGAGGAAATGCGATTTTAGATATGTCTGGTTCGCATTCCATAGGCATTCGCGGAGCTTGGTACCCAGTTTATTCATGAAACAAACGTACTTGGCGTCACAGCCAACCTCACAGACAGTTGCGTGTTAAAATGCAGCCAACTGAGCAGCAACGCTGACTTGTATAAACCATGATGGATAAGACAGTTGGGGGTTTCCAAGAACTCCTCTCCACTACGGCTCACATTGTGCAAAACAGCATACTGTATATCCATAGAGGCTAATCATTTCTAGCACAGTGTTTGTGCCTTATCTACAGCCACGGACCAAATATCGGGATGTCCGTTTCGAATGTGACTCAGTTCATCGGCGCGTCCTCTTGTTTGTGTGATGTCGTGTATAGGTACAGGCCGTGCAAGGGACCGATTCCTCATCTGGAGTCCTACCGAATGTTTAAATAGGGCCGCATACCAAGGAAGCAAACTGCAAGAAGCACGGCGAAGCGTAACATAAATGTGCATGGAGATCGAAATGCCTTAACGCGCGTGCACTAATTGGCGAGGCATGTTTAGTTGAGGCAATGACATCAGCGGACGCAGATCGTGGAGTTCTGGCGTTAATGGTGAGAAGCTAACGCTCGAGTAGACGTCAGAATTGTTGCCTAACTTACGAGGTTATGTTTGCTAATGCTGTTTGGTACGTAATAATAAAGTGAACGTATTTCATCGCGTAGATACATTAACTTATTAACAACTTATTAGTAGGCAAATAGGTAATCAGCACAGGTTGCACTGTACTTATCAACGAAAGGTCAGGCCTACCGGTTGTGGTTGGTGGTTAAGTTCTTCCAGTCAGCGGCACAGTAGAAGAACTTAACCAACAGCCACAACGATTATAAAAATTGTATTCTGTACAAATCACATCTACTGTTTAAGAAATCTTTTTAACTGCATTTGAATTATAAGATTTTAAGCCGCACATACACGTTTTCGATACACAATTGATATCAACTGCAGATCATACTACAATATATGAAACTTCATAGATATATTTCACCATTTGTAGCAGGTTTTAACCTTGGTACACTGTACTACCTGCAGATGATTTTTTTTTGTACAGAAACATGTCGGAGTAGTGCCTCAGCCACTACATATGTGTATTTGATGATGTGCATTTTGTTGGTTCCATTAACTGGTACATTGATCTCAAGTGCAGGGAATGGACAACTTGAAAAATTCCTCAGTCAGTTTTAACTCCATGTGTGTGAAGTTACTGGAATCATCGATGTGGTTATGAACGTCAGATCAGCTATTGATCGGATGTTATGCGTTTATAAACACTTGAGAAATAAATGAGAATACAATGGAACAGTACTGAGCTATTTATGAAGTACAAGAAAGACTGTGATTCGGTTTCATATAGGCTGTACCCCTTAAACGTATTAGGCCAATTAAACAGTTTTGAAATAAAATTTATTATACGGTCAGGATGAGCAAACGTTTCTATGACACATTTCCTACTCGCAATGGTGTGAAACAAGGGATTGCTTTATCGTCACTGCTTTTAACTATTTTAAAATATGCTGTTTGGGAGGTCCAAGTATGCGAGGAAGCATAGAAATAATGAGAGACGTTAGCTTCTGTTCTACGCTCTTGATGTTTCTTTATTGGTTGAAAGCGTAAATGCGATAACGAAAAACACAGCGTTCTTATTGGCCGATATTAAGGAGAGGTTGGTCGAGAAATTAATACTAAGAAGACTGAGTGTGTGTTCATGTCCCATGAACCGCATGCATGCAAAAATTCGCAATATGAATATACCCAGTAATCACAAAATGTAACAAAATATGGCGAATTCCATGTACTTTGGAAGGAAGCTAATAAATCAGATCTGCAGAGTGCCGGTTATCGTTTGGATGTTCTTCCCGTTTGATGTATAAGAAAATCGCTCGCAGAATGCAGTAATGGCACAATCAAAAAATTTGCCCATTTGGAGTTAATGCTACGATTGATCTCCAAAATTTAACAACCACATGTGATAATAATGGCATCTAGCGGAGTATGTTTCGACTAACAAGTGTGCCGCTATTGCCGGCGGAAGTTACGTTGTTTTTCAGCTCAGTCTTAGTATTAAATCCAAACAGCAATTTTTGGATTGTGCCACTATTGCATTCAGTGAGCTACATATAGATTAAAATGTGTAGGACTGTAATTGTTTTGGGTTCCTGCATCGTGCAGGTGCATGAAGCCAAAAGAAGACAGTCGCGTGATCAACAACCACCGTGAAAACATGAAAACAGAACAATAATTTTACCTATTGTTACACATAGAAGTGAAGCTTGTGCTCTCACGTCAGGAGAAGAGTATAGGCTGAGTGCATTCGATAATAGGGTGCCGCGGGCAGGGCCGGAATAAGGGGCGGGCCAGCTGGGCAGATGCCCGGTGCCTCAAGATGTCACTAGAATAATAGGAAATACGGTGTTGTCAAATCCGATTTTCATATAAGAAAGAATTTCTCCAAAAATTATTCGTAGCTGGGGCACAAGCCCACAAAAAAAAAAAGATTCGCCAGCCCTGCCGTGAACCTAAAAATTGTAAAAACATCGGCTTTAGTGGCGCCAAATTGTTGGCCTGTCCAGGACGCACACAAGTCTAGGGCCGTCCTTGGCTGAGGGAGATTCTGGGGCGTAAGAAAGAGAAAGTAACGTGGGGTTGGAGAAAATGTCATAATGAGGTGGTTCTTGAATTTTACTCTTTGGATTATAGCGTAAATGTGGGCAGGACATTGGGCGTTTAGGGGGGAGAAGAAAAATGCATGCAGTATCTGGCGTGAACACTGGGAGAAAAGAAACCACGTGGAATACCTAGAGGTAGGATAATAATGTACAAATGGGAGTTAATAGAATGTGAGAGCGTGAAGTGGATTAATCTGGCTTCGGATAGTGAGAAGTGGGGAGGTCTTGTGAAAGAGTTTATGAGCCTTTCCGTTCCACAGAATATGTTCTGTATTTTGACTATTCGGCCAACGTTAGATTTTCAAGTAGGACTGCTCCACGGAGTTGGTGTTTTATATAAAATAGGTAAATCAGTCCCGTTACAGGCCCGGAGGGGCCCAGAGGGTTCCAGGAAGTTAAGTTTCTCAGATTTCGTGACAACGGCACAGGATGGTGGTAGGTTGTCAGCCTTACGCACCGGCCGCCTTTACCCACAAGGAAATACTCCTGGTACTCATTTCCGTTAGAGGCTGAGTCGACCCCAGGGCCATAGTGCGATCGAAAGGATTTTATGTCAATGAAAAATCCATTGACACCAGCTGGGATCGAACCAGCGACCTTCCGATTTGTAGCACAGCACCTTCACCATTGTGCTACCGCGGTTCCCCTTGTGTTTTATACATCCAAATAATATTTTCGCATTACGACAGAACACAAAAATGTTTTGAGCTTGCTCTTGGGTTCATGCAGTTTGCCTGTTGTAACCTGCCTACTCCATGATATCGCGGTGTAGCTGAAACTGAAGTATATCTGGTTCTACAGCCGTGCAGCATCTCATTGTGTCTCGTGTTGCACGGTTCATACTTCTTAATAATTTTGAGACGATTCATCCCGTTTTGTTTTAAATAACAAGCATCTACTGTAATTCTTGTCATGATTCTTAAGTTTGCGGATTGCATTACAGAGCACAAATCCTAAAACTTGAAATTTTATTTTTATCGTTGCACCGTGCATTCTGTAGTTTATTTAATTACACACTCCAACACATGCATACATATATATATATATATATATATATTATTTAAGAAGTCTAAAATTTACATAAAAATATTTAAAACGCTCCTATATGTTTCGATCACACGATCATCCTCAGGGAGCATATATTGTTCCTTGCTAAAGTTATAATTTAAAACATTCAGTGAATTGCTCGTTATGTTAACTTTGGTGCTGTGGCAGCATGTCGTGTTTTGCGTGTGAGTCGTACGCCGTTAGAATGAGCCTGGTTATGCTCGCGCGTCGTGTGTTGTGCAGCGTGAGACTGATAGTCCGTCTCACGCTGTACAACATACGACATACAACCATAACCAGGCTCATTCTAAACAGCGTACGACTCACAGACACAAAATTAAATTATGAATTTAGCAAGGAACGATATATGCTCCCTGAGGATGATCGTGTGATCGAAACATATAGGAGCGTTTTAAATATTTTAATGTAAATTTATAGTTCTTAAATAATACATATATGTGCATGTATTGGTGTGTGTGATTAAATAAACCTAAATATTGAAATCTGTTGTAATGCTTGTTTCCCCCTTGGTGTGTTTGAGGGGTTCATGGTTTCAGAGGTTCGTCTGAAAAGAACGGAGTAAAAGTATCCGTCAGGGATGAAGAAGAAAGAAGGTTTTTGTTCGTGTAATTACTTACACCGACGATATAATCACACACACTCGCATTGTACCCTACTGCATCAGGGAATTCAATGAACTTTCGGACATGACGGTCATCCAGATAGGCCTACCTGCAGTTTATAATACCGTCCTCAGTTAGAGTAACCTAGCGAACAACTATGTCAACACACGTTAAACACTGCTAATTGGTGGGCAGAAGGAAGTATCTAGAGTTCGACGCAAACACTTTAGCAAGTAAAGAAGCTAGAAGTAGAGTAACGTTGTATGTACACAAATGTGCAAACAAGTACTGATTTGCGGTTCTTCGATTGGGAGACATTGCCGTCAATGGATCAAGAATATTGTGGCATGAATCATGTAATGTAAATTATTTATTCTTTTAGTCAGAATTTTGTTCGAATGTATTTGGTAATTGTATTCCGACAACAAGGTAAAGTTTAGGTATGGCTTACCGAGAAGTGTAGCTGTGGAGGGATGAGAGGGTTGAGTGGTGCGGCTGACCCGGGCGGTCGAGTGTAAGGGGCATCCAAATGAATTTTTTTAAATTTAAAACTTGATTTTATACAGTCAAAAAATTCAAATTACTGAACCAAATTAAAGGAAATCCATTAATAATTGATTTTTAAGTTGTAATTCGTGTTAAGGGCGGCCATCTAGAATACTCGCCCTAGGCGCCAAAAGTCCTAGTTCCGCCGCGCAACGTGTCGGTTCTAATCACATGGCTGTCTACATAGGAAGAGTATTCCAGAAGAGATAAATTATTCCCAGTAGACTGCGGCTCGTGTGCGAAAACGGTTAAACTCGCACAGTAACTCACGCGTCATTGAGCGTGGTGGCTTTTTCTTCAATGTCGTCGGACGCATTGGCAAGGCTGTAGCGTAATGCTTGGGGGGTATCCTGTTTGAGTTTCGACCGAATAACGGGATGTTGTGACTTGTAATTATCGCGCTTTTCTCATTCTCTTCGAGCACTTGTTGAGAGATTTGCCTCCAAACAGACCACGTCCATAACCACTTGCTCTCTGTACCTTTCAGTGCTGTGACGACTGTACACACATCGTCAGCGTACAGTCTCCCGGAAAACCTGTGCCAAACTTCGGGATGTTACTGTTTTGTACGAGTTTTTCGGAGTAAAGAATTCGGTATCACCACAGGCGTGCGCAGCACAACACATTTCATTGTGAAGTGCATGCAGGGGAATCCTATTACAAGAAATTTTAAATTGATATGTGCCCTTGTAAATGAAACCAACTTGGTGCACAATGTTCTCTGTATATTTGGTCAATTTTATTTGTAACATCTACATATGTCGGGCCAGTCCCTGTGGCCGCGCGGTCTAAGGCGTAGGTCTACGGCCGCTAGCCTGCTGAGATCGTGGGTTCGAATCCCACAGGGGCATGGATGTTTGTCTGTTGTGAGTGTTGTTTGTTGTCAGGTAGAGGTCTCTGCGACGAGCTGATCACTCGTCCAGAGGAGTCCTGCCGACTGTGGTGCATCGTTGTGTGTGATCTAGAAACCTCGTGAATGAGGAGGCCCTGGCCCACTGGGAGCTGTCGCGCAAAAAAAAAAGTGTCGGACCTCTCCCGGTCCATCATCAGGAGGATGGAATTCCGTCCTGCACACTAGACACTATCTATACAGAATAACAAAATATCAAATGTAGTATAAATACATTTATTCCTCCTGATGATGGACTTGGAGAGGTCCGAAACATGTAGAGATTATAAATAAAATTGACGAAATATACTGAGAATATTGTGCACTAAGTTTCTTTTACAAGATTATATAGAGATGCACGGTCAACAGTACATGATATCTAACCCTTTGTGATGTTATCTGTCACACAACTTTTTTTGTGTTTAGTGTTGCACAGTGTGATGAAACGTGAATTGCAAAGTGCATAGTTACAGCCATGTACGTACATTTAAATGCCCGTGGCGATATGGCGGTTTCGTAATCAGACTCACGGTGATATAGCATTATTTGCCCAATACTACTTATAATGACATACTGACCGCTGGCATACGATTCGAACACCCTGTATAACATAAGAATCGAGCAGTCTTCGACTGTTTTCTAATAAAGTGCAGAATTAGGGGGGAAAGAAGAAAAAACAGACGGGACACACTTTCTATTGTTATTCATGTTGATCTAATTTGCAGTTTACTGCACGTTGTTATCGGTCCCCCGGGTGTAGTGGACACCAGTCTTGCTTTGCGCTGTGGTGGTTCTCGGTTCGAGTAGTTGCAAAGTTCAGATATGAAACTTTCGAGGTAAGTGCCGATATAGTGTCTAACAACGGGACACGACTAAATTGTCATGCTTTTTTTTTTGGACTGCTGCCTTTCGACAGTCTGCAGTTCGTAGAATGTCAACAATGTAACAGTCAATTGACTCTCCTGGTGATGGGCACTCGATTGCTCAAAACATGTAAAGAATTGGAATAAACAAATGTAAGAGAAAGAATTGTGCGTCAAGTTGGTTATTTACAAGGAATGTAACAGTCCTCGATTTTTAGACCGAGGCATATAAGTAATATCCAGGGAATTATTATTTAACCTGAAGGAAGGAATTCAAAAACAAATTTCCTGACCACTCACATATGCTTAATGTCCCTAAACAGGATATTTCGCAGAATAGGGACGCAAACCGGTTAGCAACAGAGATGTGAGACGCTGCAGATGTTGGGAGGATTTCTTCTGAGTCAGAAGGAGCCCAGTGTGTAGTCGATGAATGCAGTCGTTGACATTCAAAGATATTAACTTCCTGGTGTCATCTGCCGTCGAATAATTTGCTGTCAATTTATTGACATTAATGTTAGACGGCACCTCCTGTCTTGTAGAATATAGTTTCTTTTATCGCCGTAACAGTTTCTAGTGGGCCATGGCCTCCTCATTATCGAGTCATCATCATCACACTCAAGACACACAACACTCTGTAGAGTTCCTCTGGACGAGTGATAAGTCCGACGCCAAGACCCTTACCTGACAACATGACATTCACAGGAGAAAGACAGCCATGCCTCCGGTAGGATTCGAACCCACAATCCCAGCAAGCGAGTGGCCGCAGACCCACACCTTATTCCGCGCGGATACTGGGATCGGCTTCATAGTAGAGCAGTTTTCCAATTTTTCCCCCGAAACGCGTGGTACAGGGGTATGCCTCAGATGCTTTTTTGAGTCACGTTTTCGTCGTCATCTATCCTGACAGTGGTTTTGTGGTTTTCCTCAGTCCCTGCAGGCAAATATCTGGATACTACGTCGACCGGTAGGAGCGGTTGCTACCAAACCCTTTCCAGTTCATCATTCGTGAATCATGCCGAACTTGAACGCTGTAAAATCAGAGTTAATGACGATGATGTCAAGTAACCCCACAAAGAATCACTTCGTTTTAGCACTGTATTTCAGTAGGATGCAAGAATACTTAACCCGATGCACATAAAAACTGTAAGGACCGAAGTGCAACTTGACGTCACGCCGCACAAATAGCTGCCCAGATATTCAGCAAGCGACCTATGCTCGTTATGACCGGTTTCCCGAAAGGTCGGTGCAACTGGAGAGGGCGCACGCAGAAACACTGAGTTGTATGTACGTTGAACATTTCCATACCGCAGCTTGCAATGCATGAATACCTAAGGACCTGTCAACTTCACATCAGCCTCGCCGTTTTAACCTTTCTGAACAGTATTGTTCGTTAACGTAACGTATTAGTATGGTGTTAGACCATGGACACGATGCTGTTTTAATTTCGTGAATAAGATTTTTTTTTAAGAAAGAAATTTAAGATCACAACGTGTGACTTGACAGTTTCGTATCTTCCTTCTGTCACATTATGTTCGTTCATATTTCGTTATTTACTTACGCGTGTCTAAGATGCTGTGCATTCCCACTGCCAATCACGAGTTCAAATGTCAGAACGGATGTACGGCTCCACCCACTTCTGACCTGAACCCTAGGTGGAGGTGAGAGGTCAGTTTCACTCCCTGAGCGTTTTGTCCCTTTACCTACTGAGAAGGGGGTTGGGTGGGCCCTAGAACAGGCCTGAACGCTCTGGGAAGAGAAAATCTGTTGCCCTTGTAGGAAATAGAACCACGAGTCCTCATATATATATATATTTGTGTGTGTGTATATATATATATGAGAG
>Ga0123352_10020738_pt1 | contig 10478 bp, 7 predicted proteins | sample TergutLab28metaG_FD_89700 | JGI IMG/M metagenome (GOLD analysis project Ga0123352, IMG submission 89700) | Labiotermes labralis P1 segment gut microbial communities from Petit-Saut dam, French Guiana - Lab288 P1 | ecosystem: Host-associated > Arthropoda: Insects > Digestive system > Gut ... | reverse complement strand
CATACTAGTGTTTTTTTACAATTGTACCCCTGTTTCCTTGCATACGTTTAAGTGTAGTTGTGCACACACTCTATCATGTCTTTTTATGTACTGTTCTTTTGCCAGTATTGGGCATGCTGGTATTATGTGGTATACTGTCTCGTCAAATTGTTGGCAAAGTCTGCACTTGTTATCTGTCTCTGTGTTCAATATTTTTGTCGCATAATATTTTGTTTTATTATTATTATTGTTGTTATTATCGGTGCTTAACGAATTCTGATATCCACCAAACATTATTAGAGTTATCAAATGATGGACATGGTACACAACATGCATGGGAGAAGGGAAGGGAAGAATTGGTATTCCAAGACGTAACTGAAATATTAAACAATTCAATTCCAACTTGTGTAAATTGAGTTGTAGAGTGCAAACTGAAGTCTAGAACGGGGTCAGTAGGGAAATGTATTGCTGAGTTTCATACAAGCGGGATAACTTAAAGTGTTAACTTCTCCAATGCAATATGAAGTGGATGTAATTCGTACGTTGCTCTTCACATCCCATTTATTTAAAATGAAATTTCTTGCAATGAATATAAGGAGGCGCAGGAGCATACGTTCGTTACTCCTTCAGCCTACTGGCCTGTCTTAGAGCGTAACCTACCGCAGGGTTCACAGCCTAGATTTTTGTCATTTGTGAAAGGTCTTCGAGAAAAGCAAGGTTCTCTTTGTAAACTCCTGTCGCAGCAGTGGTAGCGTAATTAGCTTATGTCATTACGGCCTTGTGTCATACCTGCAGTCATGTTTATATCAACAAAACAGGCAATGAACTTATAACCTAGCATAATGGTGCGTTCGTGCAACCATAGTTACCGTGCAAAAGCGGTAAGTATTACATATTCTGAGTATGTGTTTGTAGCCTTAGTTATCCTGCATGCAATGCTCATGCGTCATATTTTCATCCGTGGCCTGCCCGGCTCTAAAACATTTTTCCACGTTATCTCATAAAAAAACTTATTGAACATAAAGTATGTTTTGATTTTCTCTACAAATTTTGTCTGAAACAGTTCTCATTGTAAGAAGAACTGATCGAGATATGATCAAAACTGTATATTGGTCTTCATGTACAGTAACCGTTATTCTGCTCTTTTCCTGATTACAATAAATAATACAGACTGTAACATGGGAGAGGAAAACTGATTTGCGTATATGCATGGGGATCGATGGAAGGAGCCCATGAGTACGCTGGCCGCTTTGGGATTAACCTTGGTTTGCAAAACGGTGTACATGTAAGGCTATGGTCTCCGGACAGACTACTCAAATACTTACGGCACACTAACAAAAAAAAATCCAGTGTTTTGTCCGACAACTCTTAATCAATTGGCGTCGTCCGCCTCATTTCATACGCTTCGCTATTTCTGTCCAGACCCATCATTTCCAAGAACGACCCTGAGTTCAATCCAACTAGCCCTGGGACTCACAGTCGTCATTCTATAAGCAACATAGGCGCAGCATCTGACTTGTGCAATCCTTAGAAAATCCGGCGCACCATAACTGACAGTGAGGCCAGTAGCAACCGAAAATTAATAATGCCACTGTTTGGTCTAGTGGAAAGTTCGGCGTTCTTTATTTTGATCGACTGAACCATAATCAAAATTTTATTCTGACTATCCTGTCAAATATAGGCCCCCTTTCACTAGCTCAGGCAATGACCACAAGCTTCTCCCTTCTGAAAATTATGTAATTACTGACGAAGTCCACAGAGAGTTGGAATGGGGGTAGCCTTCGTTACACTAAGTAAACAGCTGGCCTTTCTGACGTAAACACAGGTTGTTTCTCCTTTTCTAACGCGCAACCAGGAATTGTTGTGATGCACACTTCAGAGTCGTTTAAGAAGAGAGAGACTACCCTAAAAATGTGAACAACAAGATCCTTTTAAACGACCGAAACTGATTATCAATCGACAAGGCGTTATATCCCGAAGCTTTGAATGTTAATTGGCATTGTATCTTATTGAACACAGACACGGCCTAAAGACTTGTGACACAATTTATTTTCCCACTGCTACACTGTTCCACCTTCTGACAGGGTGTGAAATGGTGTGGTTTTAGCAAGCTGTTCCTGCAGAGTTCGCTTCTGTAAATGGAGGTACGACTTAGAACTTTGAGTTGAACATGTATGGTTGAAACCCCCTTCTATAACATCCTTAGTTTATGACGCAAATGTTGCTGTTAAGTTTGGCGGACTACTTGAGAACTGCTTATGCAATCTTAAAAGTCGTAAACCGATTCACATAAGCTGTCTTCATTTAGGAAAGAAACATATATTCAGCTACAATTTGATGATAGGTAATTAGATGAACATTATCAATGTGAAGATAATTTTCCACAACACTTTCAGTCTGTAATAATTTGTCCATAGTTCTTCTCTTGTCTTTCTCCATTCTCTGATGTGTTCTGTTACTTCTAACTCCAATTTCTGATTCTGACATTTTAAATTCCTATATCATCCAAGCCTCCTTCACGTAATAACATCTTTCGTTTTATTACAGAGGCTTGTTTTGAGTCCTTTTTTCCAATCCTCAAAGTGTTTTTCCCCCAACAGCTTATATCAGTAGTATATTTCTAATTCATGAAAGAAAGAAATGCCTCTATTATCAACTACAGGCCAATCACATATTTAACTTTTTTTTTCAAAATACATTATTTTGGTGTGCATTACCATGTTTTTCACCGCTTTACAGTAAATCCTTGCAGGTATGTTTTTGTGAATCAAAGCACAACCTGTCGTCCAAAAAAAAATTCAAATTTAAGTGACAGTTTCTTATTGATTTGTCTTCGAGTTGAGGAATTGTATTCTTGCTGGCTTGAAGCTTCACTAAACATTAAGCCCTGCCTTAGAAGTTTAATGACTGAGATAGCATTTCAGTGCTTCAGAAGAGATTGTTTAAAGTGCACCCTAGGTGACGTATGATTATTTTGGTACATGTTTTATATAACTTCTATAACACTACAAACCACATTTCAGTAACACACAATTAAAATTCTCCTGAACAATTTTTAGAACCTATATCCACTTTGTTCATAACAAACTTTCCATATGCAGTCTTAAAGCATTTTGTAAAAATGCCACAATTATTAAGTGAATGATCACTCGTCCTATAATTCACGTTTTGCGGTTGGCAAAATGTTTCTCCTTCAGAATTATTTAAAACTTCTTAAGTTGCATCCAGTGCTACAACTATTTTTGTGAGACTATAAATAGAAAATGCAGTTCATCTTTTATCATTTAAAATTCCCTTGCTATCTTGTTTCGGGGCATTGTAATATAAGGATTAAGATACTCATGATACACTGTCTCATGTTCATAAAGCTCCACAACAACACAGTCGTGTTTCCCACTCTCAGAATGCACAATTCTGGTCGTGAAGATTGCTAATTTTTACTGTACCCTAGCTGACAGTAGGTCATATTCGGAACACAGTACAAATTTCAGCCACACGAGAGCCACGCTGGTAATAAACTAATAAATTCGGCAGTCCTGCTGCCTTTCTGAAAGAAAAACCGTTCTTCTACACTTCGAAACTGTCTTTTGTTTGAAATGTTACCCTTCCTGCCAAAGTGTTACCCGACAACATGAATAAAGAATTGTAAATGCTGTAGCAAGTTTTTGTGTTATGACAAACTCTAGCTCCTGATCCGGCTGCTGCCGCCGCTGCTGCTGCTGCTGTTCCTCCCCCTGCCCCTCCGTTTCCTTCGCCACATTCTAACGCTGCAACTGCTAAAAGCATGACGTTGAGGAAAGTGTTTTCTCTCGTATTCTAGATGCCGTAGATTTTATCCAAAAACGACAGTCCAAAGTCAGGATATCGCGTTGTGTTTTCTTTAACAAAAACTTCTCTCTGAACCCTGGACACAAAATGGGTTGCCATGGTGTTAATCACTTCGACTTTGGTTCGGGACGTACTACACTCTAATCCCAGTAGATCCACGTTTCTAGATTTTAAGGGTTTTCTCAACCCCCAGAAATATTCTGTTATAGGTCCTTCCAAGAGAGCTTACCAGCACGCATCATTCAATTGTTGTATCATATCTAACTCGACAATTCATAAATATTAGCTGTCAAAAAACAGCAAAATACAAGTCTTTCTAATTACTCATTTTCCTTTCCTCCCCTCTCTCTTACTTTTCTTGGAAGATTCGGCCCCGTGAATCTTGTAAAATAAAAAAAAAACTGCTCAATATATGTGGAGAATATCTTCAAGGGGTCTTTGCCAATATCAATTCGCTGACCATAAAAATATCAGAAGGCCACTATTATAATGGCTGACATGTTCAGAAATAACATGATTAAAACCATTTGGCGCTTAGCACTGTAAAACACAGTTTAGAAACTTACTGTCGGGCTGTACGAGGGAGTGCTGATAAGTCCTTAGCCCGACTAGGAAGGAAACAAGCTACAGCGACCAAACAAGGGATTTATTCAACATACTCCCCACGAAGCTCAATACACTTCTTAGCCCGTTGCTCTAACTTTTGCAAGCCACTTTAAAAAAATCAGAAATTTGTCCGTCCAACCAGGTCTCCGCGGCAGCAATGACCTCCGCGTCGGACGAAAAATAGCCACCTTTCAATTTTTTTTTCAGTCCAGGAAACAGGTGTTAGTCCGACGGGGCCAGATCCGGAGAATAGGGTGGATGATCAAGACACTGGAAACCCAGGTAGACCAGTTTCTTCTGGCTTTCAAGTGCCCGGCGAGCCGGGGCATTGTCGTGCAAGAACAAGACCCCCTTGGTGAACTTCCCATGGCGTTTTTCCTCCAAAATGTCCTTCAGTTGAACCGGCAGAGATGAGTAGCACTCGGCGTTGATAATTTGGCCCTTTGGAAGATAATCAATGAGAGGACGCCGTCTTGATCCCAAAAAATCGAGGCGCTAACTTTTCCATCGGATTTTTGCACTCGGAATATTTTGGGGGCGGGGCGGGGTGAGCCGCTATGCCCCCACTCTGTTGATTGTTGCTTTGTCACCGGGTCATAGTGATATAACCAGGTTTCGTCCATGGTCACCATTCGAGACAGGAAATCATTTGGATCGCGCCGAAGAAATTCCAAAATTTGCTCCGAAGACTGGCACTATTGACGTTTTTGATCCGCTTTCAGGTATTTCGGGACCCACTTCGCGGTGAGCTTCCGCATGTCCAAATCTTCGTGAATGGTGGAACCAACCCGCTCATGTGAGATGCCCAGTTGCTCAGCTATTGATTTAGCTGAAATACGGCGGTCTTCCAAGATTAGTTCGAAAATTTGATAAATAATCTCCGGGGTGGTCACTGTTTTTGGTCGTCCAGGACGAGGTGCATCACAGGTGAAAAATCACAATGTTTATACTGGGCCACCCAGTTTGTGACGGTGGCATAGGGTGGTGCGTGTTCCTCTAATATTTCTGTCAGAATGGCGTGAATTTCCTTCGGCGCCTTGCCTTACAGGAAAGAAAAAAACTTTATAACAGCTCGCTTCTGCATGTTGTTGAAATACCGCGCGTCGTAAGACATGCTTCCTTTCAGCTTCTGCAACGAGAAAAGACCTGCAATTTGGCACATGAACAGACCAACGACACTATCGATTCCGTCCTACGACATGGGGAAGTAGGTCGGGCTAAGGACTTATCAGCACCCCTCGCACAACCGATCGTAAGAGAAATAAATTGCCTAAAGACGAAACGTTTTCCACTTAAAAACTGCTATGATGCAGAACTGATATTCTTCCAGGCAGTTAACATCGATCTCCAAAAAAAAAAAAATATTTCCTTTGTTTTAACCGCGTGTGTATATATATATATATATATATATATATATATATATATATATATATATTTCCTTACTGGTAGTCCAGGAACTTTTCACACCTCTCCTGTAGTGGTAAAATCTCCACTGTTCTACTTTATGATTTTTGGACTGGAAAGAGATGATATGGAAGGAATGTTCTGTGCACCTGACCAGCATTCTTTTTTTCGAAAGAGTACGTAAGACGCATAGGAAACTGCCACACAAACCTGCTTCTTGTAAGTTTTGTGACATTATTAAAGAATACGATAAGTTATTAATATTCAACAACACTGAAACTGGCAGTAAACGCAGTTCTCTGTTTCAATGTTAAAATTAACGTGATCTGAAAGAAAAAGGGTTTCGTAGAAATCCATATTTAGAGGCAGTGTCTTAAGGCAGCAAGGAGACACTTCATAGACAGAGTCAAATTCGATTTACGAAGGGAGGAATCTTCAAACATAAATACGGAACGTGTGTAGTACTCTCACCAACATCTCTCAAAGCGCTGCTGTGATTGAAACCCAATGATGGCACATTACAAACAAATCTATCAAACAAATTCATTCGCTGCCTCTTACACTTAGCATTTAAGCTCCAATGGTTACCTTAGGTGTCACTGTATGTATAAGGAAAAATGATTCAGCATAACAGTCCAGACACAAATTTATGTATTAATCAGCTACATATTTCGGCCATATAGTCACCACAGGCTGAATACAGACACACAAACACGAAAAAAAAACTATAATAAAATACAATAAAATTTTATGGACGAGATCTCGCCTTGTGTAAAAATTAGTTGCCATCAGGCTTAACGTTTGCATAAAATTCTACATTGTGATCACAACGTGTGTTTTCGTGATTTTTTAAAATCTAAAATCAAGCAGAGATTATTTCCTTACTTCCCCAGTAAAGGATTTGTTCCGATGATTTCTTCACGAAGTAAAATCTAAGGCCTTACATAGAGACCACATCCGTCTGCCCGACTGTAACCTAATATCACCCACTGAACGGGTTGTCAGATTTTTTTTTTTTTAATTCTGTACGGAAGTCATTTACCGCAAGCCGTCGAGCATCACGTCAGTGAAAATCAACTCAATGACAATTATTCATATAATTCAATTAGGACGTATATGACTACCTATCCTACCTCCCTCATTTCTCGTCCGTTATTTGTGAAATTCTTTAGACTTTAACTGAAATTCCTCTGAGTGTTTTTGAGTTCCGTAATAAACGGCGTAGTAGAGACCACATTTTACTTTATGCCGTGCGTATAGAGTTTTGCCCACTTTCGTTATATGTGTTGTTCGTTCTGTATAAAATTCAGTAAAATTGAGGTCTATCAAAAATTATTAAGCGGTTGTGATTTGCGTTAAAATTGCAACAAAGAAAGTCATACTTCACGTAAAATGTAAATAAATATTTACCTATACCTACCCGTATTTATTTACCTATACCTACCCGTATTTATTTTCCGTTTTTGGCGAAAGTAAGTAGGTGAGATATTCACATGATGCCGCTAAATATTTTTTTTTCGTTCTGTAAAACCGCAAGAGGGCCCTATTTTTATTAGGACATAAATTAAATTGCCTTCAAGCCTGTACCTTGGAACGGTATGATATTTTGAGCGTAAAAGCCGCCTAGATAAATTCTGTGTACTAGCACAAGGACTGCGACATTTGCATTCTTGCTGATTGATACGGAGTGCGTTTACTGTGCGGTGCTACCTGAACATTCAAATTCATTTCAGATATTAATTACCGTCTTTAAAACTTCAATCCAATATGATTAATGTGATTTAATAAAGAATATAAAGAAACACTTGGCATAACAAACAAGATAATATTATACTTAATATATACTATCTGTCTGTTATGCTGACTATTTTAAATTTGTACATCCAATTGTGTTGGAGAGTAAATAAAGGCAGATTACAACTGTCAAACACACAACTTTATAAACATAATAGCTTAACCAGCTACAAGCTTCGACTCTGTAGGTGTCATCTTCAAGCTTATATTTGAAACATATTAGTAAGTATATAGATCATGCGCGGAAGGGAGATCTCGCTTCTTACAGGTTTGTGTTTCAAGTCTGGTCTTTACATATAATTGATTTCAAGACTAAAATTGAAGTTTCAAATTGCAAAATTAAAATTAAGTTGAAAGTAAATAAGTGAAAGAAGTTATTAAAATCTTAAGCTTTTTTAAATTAGCGTTTGTTGGTAGTGGAATTTTGTTGGTAGCTGTCATGTGGTCTATGAGTATAGTGGATCGTGTTTCACTATTACGTCAGATTTATTATTAATGGTATTTCTACATTAATCTCTATGTTTATTTTTTGTTTTCTGATATATGTGGTATTTCTGAACTGTATCCAGGTGTTTTTACTTTGTGTGCTGTAAATATTACGTTCATAATATCTTCCATAAGACCTACAGAATGGCCATGATTTATTAGATGCTGGGCGGAAGTTGAATTACCGGAGAGCCAGGTAGACAATTCCATATAAGATTTAAAAAATATGCCTTAGCCTACAAATATAATTATAGTAATTGAACGTATTCCCAACATCTAATAAATCATGGCAATTCATTAGGCCATATTGAAGATATTGTGGACGTAATATTTACCACACACAAAGGACAATACCTGGATACTGTTCAGAAATACCGACATACCAGAAAACGGAAAAAGGCTTACAGATTAATTATAGCAGTACCATATATATATTTCAGAAAATGCAATAATTTCTTAAATACTTTTATTATTTAATACCTTTCAACATAATCTGAAATTTTACTGACAACAAAATGTTTTACGCATTTTAACGACTATGAATATATACTTAAGTGATTTTTAAATGATTACATTATTTTCAGCATGACGTACGCCAATTGCTGTATATACAGAGTAATACCTCCTGACGATGAGCAGTAAGCCTGATCGAAAAATGTAGAGGTTAATTATTGAAATAAATTGAAAGTAAATAGTGCGGTCTGTTGGTTCTTATTGTACGGATAGACCGCGATGCACGGTCGACAAAATATTAAACATTAAATTTTACACTATTTGCATAATAATATAAATGGACTTCTCTCCAAATATCCTGTGAACGGCTTTACTGGTTTTGTCAAAATTGCAGGCAGAAGACTAAGGCTTAATTCTAGTTTTCAGGAATCCTGCCCTAGTCCATAATAAAGCCCAATGCACAAGAGGTAATAAGAATAATTTTCGTTTTGTCCCACGTAGAGTAAAATTTGACCGTATCTCTTTAATCGGAAACTCTTATGAAAATTTGTTAGATAATTCCAATTTTCATATTTATGAACAAATAATATTTAAAGTCGAATCTATTTCAGCCAACGATTACACTTCAAATTGTATCTCATAAACTGTTAAATACGTATATATTATGTCATTCAATACTGTTGTGTACTGTCGAACTACTGCCGTTTTATTCAGAGCAAACCTTAACTTGCGTACTGTCACAAATGTACTTCTCACTGTACCCCATAAATATGCCACTGACTCTTAAAATTCTGCATGGAGACAGCCTGATTTGCATTTCATTATTACCACTTCAAGTAAGTTTAACAAACTTAAAAAATAGTGTGATGAACATTTCGTGTACTGTATTATGGAACACCTTTTCATTCTTGTTGTGCATTATCCTATGTAAATAAGGTGTGCGCTTCAAAGTGTTAAATCTTGCATGTAATCCAATTCTGTATACATAAATCCTGAGATAAAAATATTCATGACAAAAGAAAGGAGGCTAAACAGAAAATAAAAGCCACGTAAACTCCGCGTCATACACACTCGTGTTCGCTCAAATAAATAACTAGATCAGAATTTTTATCGTTGCACCGTGCACTTTGAAATCTACGTAGTTCACTCACCAACAAAAGCAATATTTATTAACTTGGTTAAAAGTTCCAAATTTACATTAAAATACACAATAATATCGCTCCTACATGTTTCGGTCTATAACGACCATCATCAGGGAGCTTTAACTGTACCTAACCAAAGTTATATTCATGTTAAAATATTCGATAAAACTACGTAGTTATATATATCAGGTGATGTGGCAGCATGCGTGTTGTGTGCAGTGCAGAATGAGACTCATTCTGCACTGCACACAACACGCATGCTGCCACATCACCTGATATATATATAACGACGTAGTTTTACCGAATGTTTTAACATAAATATAACTTCAGTTAGGTACAGATAAAGCTCCCTGATGATGATCATTAAAGACCGAAACATGTAGGAGCGATATTATTGCGTATTTTAAAGTAAATTTAAAACTTTTAACTAAGTAAATACATACTGCATTTGTTGGTGTGAGCTACGTAAACTGGACGAGTTTTTTTCTTATTAAATGTACATAGTCTATACAATATTTCGATAAGATGAATAACATCTTCAGGATCAAAACTATCATCAACTGATAACCACTGTTTCAAATTCTATGAAATCATTTACCATGTTGGTGTGCCCTTGTGAACCCTAATATTTATATTAAATATATTCATAAAGTACAAAACATATTCGAATAAAGTTAGACCAACTTGATGACACTTGCTTTATTATGTCAATTTACTGCTCAACATGTTTCGGATGTTAATACATCCATCTTCAGGAGCTTGCGACTACTTGGTGCGTTATTGTGT
>Ga0123352_10020737_pt1 | contig 10478 bp, 8 predicted proteins | sample TergutLab28metaG_FD_89700 | JGI IMG/M metagenome (GOLD analysis project Ga0123352, IMG submission 89700) | Labiotermes labralis P1 segment gut microbial communities from Petit-Saut dam, French Guiana - Lab288 P1 | ecosystem: Host-associated > Arthropoda: Insects > Digestive system > Gut ... | reverse complement strand
TTTTGTGTGTGTGTGGGTGTGTGTGTTTGGGGTGTGTGTGTGTGTTTTGGGGGTGTGTGTGAGGTGTGCGTGTGTGTGTGTGTTTGGGGTGTGTGTGTGTGGAGGGTGTGTGTTTGGGGTGTATGTGTGTGTTTGGGTTATTTGTTTTTGGATGTGTGTGTGTGTGTTTGGGTTGTGTGTGTTTTGGATGTGTGTGTGTGTGTTTGGGGGGTGTGTGTGAGGTGTGCGTGTGTGTGTGTGTGTTTGGGGTGTGTGTGGGGGTGTGTGTTTGGGGTGTATGTGTGTGTGTTTGGGGTGTGTGTGGAGGGTGTGTGTTTGGGGTGTATGTGTGTGTGTTTGGGTTGTGTGTTTTTGGATGTGTGTGTGTGTATTTGGGTTGTGTGTGTTTTTGGATGTGTGTGTGTTTGGGTGTTTATGTGTTTGGGGTGTATGTGTGTGTGTTTGAGGGGTGTGTGTGTGAGGTGTACGTGTGTGTGTTTGGGGTGTGTGTGGGGGTGTGTTTTTGGGGTGTATGTGTGTGTGTTTGGGGTGCGTGTGTGTGAGGTGTGCGTGTGTGTGTTTGGGGTGTGTGTGGGGGTGTGTGTTTGGGTTGTGTGTGATTTTGGATGTGTGTGTGTGTGTTTGGGGTGTGTGTGATCGGAGTGTGTGTGTGTTTGGCTACTTGTACGTGTTTGGGATGTGTGTGTGTGTGTTTGGGGTGTGTGTGTGTGTGTGTGTGTGTTTGGGATGTGTGTGTGTGTTTGAGGTTTGTGTGTGAGGTGTGCGTGTGTGTGTGTGTGTTTGTGATGAGTGTGTGTTTGTGATGTGTGTGTGTGTGTGTTTGTGGTGTGTGTGTTTGTGATGTGTGTGTGTGTTTGTGGTGTGTGTGTGTGTGTGTGTGTGTGATGCTTCTTTAAGCACAGAGATTACCTTATCTCTTCGTCTGCAGGAAGCACGTGACGGAATTTGGTTGGTTGACCTCACATGCCAATTTAGTGTTCGTCCCTCTATTGACAGAGTAACTGTATACAGTACAGCGTAAATTGAAATTTCCATAGCTGAAACATCTCACAGTAAATATGCGTTCATATCGACTACGGTGTTGCCTCTATAGGCCTTTGTGCTGGGGGTGAAACGTATAGTTAGTGCTGATTTCTCGTTTCCTTTTTCCCTCTTCTGAAGCAATAATTTCGCTAAATTTTCTTACTTCTTTCGCAGTTCTTGTCCTACCAAGAATTTGTAGGGAAATATATAAAGTCCTCTTCATTTTTCTCGCTTTTTTAACTTATGGTCACACGGGATTTGAGAAGAAAAGAAAAAAATCTTTTGAAGACGAAACTGTTCCTTCCAGTAAAACTTTCTGTGAAGTACAGTAACCCCGGAATATTATCATTTCTTCACAGGAAAGAATCACCCGAAAATATGTGTGTGAGAGAGAGAAAGAGGGAGAGGGAGGGAGAGAATTAGAGAGCTCAGGGTGAATGAAGGAAAAAAGTGTCTTTATGAACTAGTCGCGGTCTCTTGTGGGTCTCTTGCAGTTCAGTTTCTCTTTGAGGGATGAATTAGTTACTGTGGAAACCGAATCATAATAAACGGAGGGAAAGACAAACACTTTAATGAAAAACACCATCAATAATATATATGTTGTCCTTGCAAATTTAAGGCTGAGAAACTCTCTTCCTCATTTTGAGCAAGGCATAAACACTAAGGGTTTATATTGTGTTGTTCAAGGTTAAAACAGCGTGTAGTCTGACATATCGGTAAAAGTGTTTCGGAGCGGCATATCACCTTCTTCTTCAGGGCAAATGAAAGTTATTAGCAGTACGAGGATTGTCCGGAAAGTATCCAGCCAATTTGAATATCTAGAAAATCGTTCGCGTGGCCTTCATGAAACTTTGCAGCCAGTCGGAGGAGACTTTACTGCGCATCCGTGAATAGTCACTCTCGCGTGGGGCTAGTAAGTCTGCAGTGAGACACCGTTGACTGAGTTTGTGTATTGTGGGACCGTCGCATTCACAAATCTCCTACCTTTCAACGGTGATTTTAGCTTTGGGAAAAGCCAGAAGTCGCAGGGAGGCAAATCTGGGCTGTTGGGGGGCTGACAGACCTGGGTGATTTGATGCTTTGCCAAAAAAAAACCCTGCATGAGAGCTGTAGAATGGGCAGGCGCAGTGTCGCGATGAAGCTGATCTGTTCGCTCGGTCATTGTGAATGCGAAGGTCACACAGTACACAAGCTCAGTCAACGGCGTCTCACTGTCGACTGACTAGCCCCATGGGAGTGTGAATGTTCACAGATGCACTGTAAGGTTTCCCCTGACTGGATGCCAAGGTACTTCAAGGCCACGCAACCGATTCTCGAGATATTCAAAATGGTTGAACACTTTCCGTACAGGCCTCGTATGAGTAACCAGGCCTTACATTGTCAAAACCCAGAAGATCACACTATGAATCTATACAGCTTGGAATACGTCAGATCTCATACATCTAAAGAGTGACTGAAAACGAAGCCACATACGGAACAAATGTGCAGGAAAATGTAGGTCATTCATTAATGTATGGCCGATGGATCTATCGGGGCTGGCGAACGGACCTACTCTGTGTACGTGGGGCTAGCAAGGGCGTGCTAATTGCTTTGTTCCGTCCGTCAGTCCAATAAGGTCCACTGTGCAGCCTTTTATACCGCTTCTCGAAGCAGGGAGTGAACAATAACACCGGCGTCAGGTGAGCGGAGTGAATTTCATGTCATGTCCATTATGCCAACAACAAATTTTAAACAGCATTCTTCGACGGAAAGAGGAAAAACGCGAAAAATCGTTCTGAATTTACACTAGTGTATAATAAAAAAGAGCATCAGGCAGGTGCGTTACGAGTGTGTGAACATTATACATGACAATGAGCAGGATCGGCTTTCGGTGTTAACGATCATTTGCAGGGTGAAAAATGCTACGGCAGTGGTGGTCCATTATGCAGATGTGGCGGCAAGCGATGTATAGGAGGGTAAACAATCGGATGTTCGCACCTCTTATGACGACTGCTACGAGATGTTTTTACGGAAACTCTGATACACATCAGGATTATTTAGTCCGAAGAAAATGCCTGTAACGTTTGCCAAAACGTCGGGAAACCTGCATTCATATCTGCGGCCTAACTCATGTTGATCCAAAGTACTGAACGGCAGCTACGAAAGCCTAAAGATTATACAGGATGTTTCAGAAGGAACAGTAAATATTTTAGGAGGTGGTAGTATGGACTATTCCGAGTAAATAAGTTCATATAAATATGTGTCCAATTTTCACTGGGTGTGGAGATACAGCTGTTTGAATGTTACGCATAAAAAGCCTTACAAAAGGTACAAAGGAAAGACAAATGGCGTATTGATTTCATTTTTTTGATTATGTAAATGATCTCAATAAACTGTAACAGTTCAAAGTAAGTGTTGAAAAATCTCACCATCGACTTCAATGTATTTTTAATCCCTCCTGGCAATAGTATGTGTAGCTCTCCTGAGGTCGTCTTGGCGTTCTTGCTTTATAACGGCAGCACTATTCATAATGCGAGCGACCAGGTCGTCTCTTGTGTTTACTTTTTCTTTATAGACTTCGTTTTTCATCCATCCCCACAGTCAAAAATCTGATCTGTACGCGCCAAATTCAAACAGCTGTATCTTCACACCCATTGAAAATTGGACACATATTTATATGAACTTATTTACTCGGAATAGTCCATACTACCACCTCTAAAATATTTTACCATTCCTCCTGAAACACCCTGTATATGAGGAAAACAGCAGTTAAAAATGGAAAAGAAGGTGGAAGACGCAACAGCAGATATTTGCGATCACACCCAAAGGAACTACAAAATGATATTACTTGCGATATTTGATGTCATAACAAATGTGTTGATAACGATTTGAATATTCTAGGAAAAATAATCACAGATGTTCGGGTAGGGTGAATGGCACCCATCCTCAGGGCCAGTCCTATAATCTTCGGATTTTACAAGTCTGTGTTTATGGACACGCCGATAAACTAATCAGCAGTGTGAACGGGAATGAATAACATAAGATAGGACTGGAAGTGTAAATAAGGGAAATGGAATGGACTGCAAGATTGGAAGAAGCACTGACCCTCAGACTGATGAATGTGACAGTGGACCGTTAGGGGCAGAAGTATTGGCCAAAGATGTTACCAAATATTTGTGCCTATTAGCACCAAACAACAACTTCTTTGGTTTAAAATATCACTTCTAAAATTATAACAAATTAGTAAAACAAGCAGGTTTATGCATCAGGCCCAGCTTCCCTTGTACGTATCCAAGTTCCTGCAGGCAGAAGACACAATACTACAATACAGCTATCATTGTACCAGTGATTCCTGAACCCTCCTCTCAGTAATGTCACCGGCCAAACCTAATAAGTGACTTATAAGAGAAATCTAAGAATCTTTTTTTCTGACTTTCTTGAAAGTTCCAAGGTAATTAAATCACTAATGATCAGATATTTAAAATATGTAGCACTCATGACGTTGGCCAGAAATGTGTATATAAATTTTGTTTGAAGCACATAAAAGAAAAGACCACGTGGAAGACGCCAGTTTGTACGGGAATTTATATTAAAATGTGTATATAAACTGTCCATACAATAAAGCGAATTTTAAACTTAATGAAATCAAATCAACTACACAGACTAACACTCGCAACGTAGGTACGTACAGAGATGGCAATAGAGTGTCACATTAATCACGATATAGGATTTTAATTAACGATTTTCTTAGTCGTAAACATTAGCAAGGAATTAGCATTAACTTCAACAAAATTTTAAAGCCTTCATATCTGAATTAACGAATACCACAGATATTACTGAGTAAAGATTGTTACAAAAGACGTTTCTCAAAACACTCTGTTGACGACACAAGTACCGTGTGGATTCGCGGGTGCCAGACACGTCCCATGACGTAGAAAGTGGAAAGGGAGCCAAAATGTAAAATTCGATTCCCTGCAAGCTGCATTTCGGAAAGGAGGAAGATGATTGAAATAATCGTAAAGTAGTATAATTTGACAAGTGAATGAATATCGGAAACAAAAATAAAAAGAACAGAAAAAATCCCTTTAATCAAACTCAACTCTCTGAAAGTCAATAAAGCAGTATGTTTATTTTCAACATCTATATTAAAAATCTGTTGGCCGGGTAGCTCAGCTGGACGGTCCTGGATCGAATCCCGGTGGGAACGAGATTTTCCGCCCGTCCAGAGCGGCCCTGGAGCCCACCCAGCCTCCTGTAAAATGGCTACCGGGTCTTTCCCGGGGGTAAAGTGCGGCCGGGCCGTGCTGCTGACCACTCACCCCCTTCTAGTGCCGCGGTCATGGAAGAGTAGAGCTATACCTCTACCCACCTTCTGGACCACACCGGGCCTGTAACGGGATCACTTTACCGTTACCATTTTTATTATTACTATTGTTGCTATTAAGCAGTCTCTATAACCTAATATCATCGCCAGTCATCTCGTAATGTGACTACAGTCATGATCCCATAACGATAATTGACACACACATCTTGCTAATCTTTCTTATCTGTTTCATTACTGGCAGAACTGCACGCAAGGGACACTTAACTATTTCATGAGCTACGATTAAGCCGATACGCAACTGTCAACGTCGCACACTTCGGTTCAACCAGCTTCAAGATAGACTTAATTGATACATTACAAATTTACAACGCGCGGTACAGGCTTTGCAGACTATGGAAAGGTACAGTTTCCAAGAAAACACGAAAGCACTTCACACAACATAAGTAGTGTGTCTCTGATGCCCGCTGATCACAATATGAATGACTGATTCCTCAGATGTTGTATCAACTGCAAGGGATATGTGAAGTTAAATCACAAATAATGATGATTCGTGTCTTGCGATAGGTGTGATTTATTTTAAATATACCGTCTAAGAAATGCTTCGGGTGATATGCAAAATCCTAAGGATCATGAAGATAGACAAGTAAAGTCTCAGTGTAGGTCGTGAGGGCACAGTGTCATGTACTACTGTCGTACGGCTGTACAGGTAAGAAGGTATTACATTTATGAGGTATATTTTTGTATTATTCGGTAAACCAGCAAGTTATAAAATATGGAAAAACTTGTTGTTCAAAAGAGAAATGTCGATAACACTCAAAGTCATGAATGTCACGAAACAAACATGTCACTAAATGTCACCAAAAAGTCCAGATTGGCTGATGCATGTTCAGTACCGAGTGTACTCATTCACATTTGTACAATAATCTCCGTATCTGATGTTCAGGTGACAGTGCATCGTGATAAATTACTATAATAAAACCAACTAGATGCTCTAATTTCTCAAATTTTTTTTGGATTAAAACCCTACTCGTTTCGGATAGTTCCTCTGTCCATCATTGGGAGTTTTTCCACTGTACACACAGCAGTGGTATAGGTCTTACACGTTTTCTGCATGTACAGTGAAAAACTCCCGATGATGGACAGAGGAACTGTCCGAAACATGTAGAGTTTTATTCCAAAATTAAATTTGAGAAATTAGTGCATCTACGAGTAGGTAGTTTTATTATAAGAATAATCTCCATATAGCAAGTCACTGTTTCATGATTTTCAGCTTCAGAAGCCTCCAGTTCAATGCACTGTTAGGTTTGAGCCAAAACCCTAACTCAGCTTATAAAAAAGCGTTACTAGGAATATTCTGGGTATTCATTCTACATCACTGGTCACAGGAAAATCTGTCACTTGGTTGTAGCTGTAACGTGTTTCTATTAATATTATTAGTTGTGATCCTTTATGCGTGGTGATCGTGGTGTTCTCTTGTGTGTAGTGTGTTTTATTAGTGGAGTGGTAATTCGATGTGTTGTTAGTGTTAATTAGTATTGTGAATCTGAAATTTTACATACCTTGGTTTGCTGTAGGTTGGATGTTACCAGCTAAAACCAATCGACAAAGAACTTCACACCGAACATACAACACTAAGAACCATAATTTTACATTAACACTATCCCCTCCATCTTTACAGAATGAAACTACCGATGTGGTAATCAACATTATAGTTGCGAGCTCCTGATAATGGGCACAGTAGTGCCCGAAACATGTTTAGCCTATAAGAAGTATAATAAAATAATAAGTGGCATCTGTTTGGTTTTCATTCTTCAGTAAGTTATCGTGTTTTTAGAGGAACATAAGAACCGTCTAAACAGACCCAAAACGTTATAAACAGGACTATTTCGTATTCAGTACCAGTCTGGAAATTGCATTAATTTTAAGCAAATTAGTAACTTCTTTTAGAAACCCACTTTCGTTCAATTTTGGCTAACATTGTGGAAATTCGTTTTAACCTCACACCAATTTGTGTCCCATGTCCTAAATCCGGCAATGTATATTTGTGCAAAAGACAAACTTCGTACTTCGGAGTCCTACAAGAGATCTTGCCAAAAGGCCTAGCTGTGCATTGTTTCATGTATCTACCTGCTGTAGATACTAAGGGTTATATAGAGGTCCCACAGAGGGTAGATATAACAAAAAGTCCACCTAGCTTAACATTCAACCCCAACAAAAACAAAGGTACACGCTGCTAGGAGAGTATAAGCAGGCTTCTTTGGTCCAGGGTTATGTAATTGTAATGTTACCACTAGACAGGCTATTACTTTAAGTGCTTCATTCCCCAACCCATTCTCGACACAACATGAAGCTCTATATTTCAATGAGAGGTTTAGAACGCAGCGTGGTAATTTGGTCGCGTGGTATTTGCATCCTCATGACTTCGATTTTGCAAATGTACAGCCAGTATACATAAATATTACACAGTTTTAGGCGTCGTAAATATAACCGGAACGTGTAACAGATTGTGTTTCCTGTAACAATAAAAAAAAGGTAAATCAATCCCATTAGAGGCACGAGATATCCAGAGGGTTCCAGGAAGTTAAGGCTCCCAGATTACGTGACGATGGCCCAGGATGGTGGTAAGGTTGTCTACCTTTCCTACCGGCCGCTTTTTACTCCCCGGAAATACTCCTGGTACTCATTTCTGTTAAAGGCTGAGTCGACCCCAGGCCATAGTGCGATCGGAAGGATTATGTCAATGAAAAATTCCAATGATATAACCTGAAATCGAACCAGTGACTCTTCGATTTGTAGCGCAGCACCTTAACTACTGTGCTACCGCAGTACCCGTAACAATCAAGCACGGATTAATTATATTTTGGGTTACTTTATTTTATAAGAACAGACGGCTGACGTGTAACGCATTTATGAAACAGCCGGTACAAATGACCGCATACACCTCCTGTATCTTAAAAAGACAGTTTAATATTTCACTAAATAAACCTCTTTTTCTGTAACAGAGAAAATTTTAGCATTATTTGAAGCGCGAATAAACGAGACGTACCGGAGTTCTCCTCCGTGTTCGACTCTTACCCGGAAAACACAAGATAAAGTGAGAATTACACTTGAGGGGTGAATTTCACACGACAGTAAGTAATGAAAATATAGGTTAATGATGACCGGGTTGGTGTGAACAGGTAGTTTTTAGAAATTAATAATTAAAACTGTTCGCGAAAAATACGTCACTGCTCAGATTTTATAAGGTCTTTATGTTCAAAGATTATTTTAGCGCATTTCTAGTGTAGACATTTTGGAAAAGGCCCCCAAACACCGTTTCCTTTTCGCTTTTAATTTCCCGTAATTTCCAGCCACATTTGAAAGCAATATATCATTATTCTTTCCAGACACCAGCAAGACTGCCAGTGGCGTACGTCTAAAACATAGAAGTTAAATATGGCGACTTATTACAATACTAATATAAACGGCCAACTACATGTAAAAATAATGATTTTATTAATAATTTCAATCAGCTCAACATGTTTCGGGCGATAATTTCGCCCATCCTCAGGAGTACTAGACTGTGTTTACAGCTTGTGGTATAAAGTACAGACGATGCTGCCTGCTGGTGACCAGGTCAATAGCAGGCAGCGTCGTCGGTACTTTATACCACAAGCTGTAAACACAGTCTAGTACTCCTGAGGATGGGCGAAATTATCGCCCGAAACATGTTGAGCTGATTGAAATTATTAATAAAATTATTATTATTGCATCTAGGTGGCTGTTTATATTATTATATCAGTGATGAATGGTCACACAAACATCAAAAAGTGACTTATTAATTTGAAGAAAAAAAAATCAGGGAATTATTCTTAAAAAATTTACTGGTTACGAATGATGTTTTTGTAATTAACGTGAAATTATCGGTGGTCACCAAGAGGCAGGCGCAACCAACAGCTTATACGCAACCAATACAAATAAGAACTTTTTTTTCAGAATACAGCAGAGAACACTACCGATTTTTGCACATACTGTGCCACTTGATTATTTTGTGCACATTACTCATAATCCCGTTTTCGTTGTTGCTATAAATAATCAACTCCTAATTCGCATCCTTGGAATCTTGTCTTTTCAGAAACAGAGCGTACGAACTTAGATAATGAGCAGAAGAGTGGGAGAAAATGGCTGATGCGCGCGAGATTAAAGACGTTCTCTGGTGGAAAATTCCTTCTACACAGATGTGAATCTCCGCACTGCGGCGAACATTTGCTTACAGTTGGCTCAACATACCGAAGGAAAAGGAATTCGGGGCTCGGAAAAAGGGTAGCCCGCCAAACATTGTAATTTATAATTTATTGTCCCCACAGATTCATTCAAGTCTCCAAATGCGTGATACTAAACGTTCAAAAGTATAGGGCTACATAAGCAGAACCTAATGCTCTTAGCATGGGAGGGCTCGGTCAGTATATTTATTGAACAAGTTGTTGATACGTCCTTCTGTCATGCATAACTTAGAGTTGCGTGACCTTTACCCCAATTTCAACATACCATGATCCCCTGGAGTCGTAACATCCGATATCTAGGCCTTACGCTTGATCCGAAACTCCTTTTCACAAAACATCTCCATACAGTCACGCACAAAGCCACCGGAGTATTACTTCAGCTCTTCCCCCTCCTTGCTCGCGACTCAACGTTAACCATACTCAACAAACTCACACTTTACAAATTAATGATCCGTTCGTTACTTACATATGCCGGCCCTGTCTGGAGCAACACATCACAGTCAAATTACCGACACATACAAATATTACAGTCAAAATGCCTAAGGGTAATCGGCGACTACCCCAGACGAACCCCCATACATTACTTTCACTCCACTCTCTCACTTGAGTACATTCATACTTTCATTTACCGGCTGACGGAAAATTTTTTTCAGCAGTGTATCACACACTCCAACACGCTTATTTCTCAAATAGGAAATTACTCCTTACCCGACCTCCTCGCACAGTACAAAAAATACATACACAAACGAACAAAACACCTCCTATTTTAGATTTTATCTAACATCCGCAGTGTTTTTTACATTGTATTTCTTTTTCACTGCTGTAACCCTTATGTATGTATCACACCACACCCACATGAAAAGCATCCAAAAATACTGTTGTAAATTGGT
>Ga0123352_10020732_pt1 | contig 10479 bp, 7 predicted proteins | sample TergutLab28metaG_FD_89700 | JGI IMG/M metagenome (GOLD analysis project Ga0123352, IMG submission 89700) | Labiotermes labralis P1 segment gut microbial communities from Petit-Saut dam, French Guiana - Lab288 P1 | ecosystem: Host-associated > Arthropoda: Insects > Digestive system > Gut ... | reverse complement strand
TCTTCTCGATTTTATCACCCGCACAATATTGGGTGAGGAGTACAGATCACTTATCTCCTCGTTATGCAGTCTCCTCCATTCCCCCGTTACCTCGTCCCTCCTAGGTCCAAATATTCTCCTCAAAACCATAATCTCATACACCCTCAGCTTCAGCATTAAATTCTGAAAACTAAGTATCCACCTGGGGTTAGTCCAAATCTTTATGTGCTTGTCTAAATTTATGAAATTTCAGTCTGTGGCTTTAGGTCCGTCTTTTACCACGGAGGTAAATACATATTCTTATGCGTATTGAACCGTGCATCATCTTGATATTTGAATAAAGGTAGACCAACTTGAAGACACTTGCTTTATTATGTCAATTTACTGCTCAACATGTTTCGGATGTTAATACATCCATCTTCAGGAGCTTGCGACTACTTGGTGCGTTATTGTGTAGGCTGTATTGTGCTGACTTTGAGGCGTGTTGGTGTTATGCAGCGGGATTGGCTGTTGGTGATGTGGTATCCGAGTGCAGGCTGGTTCATTATACCACAAGCTGTAAACACAGTCTAGTGCTCCTGAGGATGGGCGAAATTATCTCCCGAAACATGCGGAGCTGATTGTAATTATCAATAATTTGTTTTATTTTTGCATCTAGTTGGCTGTTTGTATTATTGTTTTAATGATGCACGGTCACACAAAAATCAAACCCTGACAGTTCTCTGAATACAATTTTTATGCTCTTCGGGAAATCTTAGAAATTAGGTAAAAATATTTACTCAATAATTTCGAAGCTTTAGAGAATTATTGAGTTTGTCAGGTATACAGAAACATAGAAACTGCGATCTTGTTTTGCCGTCGTTTCAAACTTGTCCCTTCTTTCTCGGGTAGAAACTCTACAAGAAAACACCGAATTGTGATCATCTTCAGTTGACCCCACCCTCTTCTGGTCTACGTGATCCAGGATTACATTACATGGTAGACTTTTTATTCGGAGATAACTAACAGTCACAAACTTACTGAATATTTCGTCTTTTTTGATAAATTCAGTCAAGCGAGAATACCATTTTCGTAGAACCTATATGTAGGAGTAGATTGTTTGACTCTTATGCGGAATTTGCAGTGTTCGAACCACAATCGCGAATGTGTTGTAGTGCAGGCATTATTTTTATTCTCCTTGTTATGTTCAAGAAACAAGATCGAGTTACTGCTGACTTTGTGCAAGGGAACAGAGCGATGTGTTGCATTCGGTTTCCGAACGAAAGTAAGTTTTACCGAAGCTTGGTAGATCTTGGAGCAGAGATATAATTCTGAGTGTGGTCGTTTAAGGAGATGGTGGTGGAAGCAGGCACTGCGTAGAAAATCGCTCGAAGGAAAGATGCTTTGTAGTATAATTTTGATCCTCCTAGCCTCAGGTAAGCGTTGCAAATGATAACCACCAAAACGGGAATAAGGACAAGATGTGGCTGTATTAGAAGTTTTCGGATGGAGGATGATAGAGATAGACTAACTAACTTCCGTGCCAGCCCAGGTCCGGCAGTGACTAGACCTCATTAGTTACTACACAGTATATAATATTCTATTTTAGAATTCATAGTTCAGTAGGATAAAGCATTTCAGTCTCTAGTATATATGGTGTGAGTGTACACACCGGACCAGATGCCCAGCAAGCGAATATCAGCATATTCTTTATTCACTCGTTTTAGATAAGCCCAACCAGTGCACTAAGAGTCGAACTGAGAGATTCCAGGATGATCATCTTTCCCATACTCCTGTCGGGCCATATACCGCTTGGGGCCCCTTTTGTCCAAACCCCCAAGGAAGCTAACAATACAGAATAAGAGCGCAACCTGGGTGGTAACACTATACTAACACAGGAAGGTGAAATGGGCTTATATCTCGCACCCGAAACCCCACCGTTACAGCACTTTCTTCATTAAAGTGTTACATTCTGAAGTGTTCCGTCCAGATGTTGGCACAGTACCTTAAAAAAACACTAGAGTCCCTTCTACACTCTTTTCTCCTTACTGGACCTTTTAATTACAGATACTAAGTAACTGGGCAGAAGGTCGGAAAATAAAGTAATAATGTGCTATAATATTTCTGAGAATAGCGTGGTACTTGAAATAAAAAAAAATATGTATGAAATGGAAAGAAAAGTGGCATCTTTACTTTGTTATGATTTATAGTCCCGTTTCTGATTTCTAGAATCCTGTGACAGACTGCCTGTCTGCAGACTGGATTGAGTGCGGAAGATTGCTCGAATGAATTCTGGCACCAGATATTTTTTCACGTTCTGATTACTCTCAGTCGGTAGGGACTGCTTAATATTTAACGATTATCGAAGCGCTGTGACGTTGTACGACGTCATATTCCAGTGTCGGAAGGGAGAGGAAAGTTGTCTGAATTGCCCGTAAGAGATATCTGACAGACATTGCTCGAGTAATCGATATTCAGCTATTTCGAACATAACGGAAAACAGTAGCAGGAAGGAATGAAAAATTTGACGTTCAGGTGACCGTGCATCATGATATATTCTTATAATAAAACCAACTAGATGTACTAATTTCACAAATTTATTTTTGGAATTAAACTCTACATGTTTGGGACAGTTCCTGTGTCCATCATCAGGAGTTTTTAACTGTACACACAGCAATGATGATGGAAAGAGGAACTGTCCGAAACATGTAGAATTTTATTCCAAAAATAAATTTGAGAGATTAGTGCATCCAGAAGGTTTTATTATAAGACTGAATGAAAAATTTACCAAGATCAATTCCTTTTCCGTTTTTCTGGTTCAATCTTTGAATAAGTCATGCGTTCTTTTTCGTTGGTATCTAGGTTCAGTGAAAATACTAGATGGAATGTAGAGGTTATATAGCGTCAGTGAACATAAAGTAGACCGGGAGCTTGTAGTCGTGTGATGTCATTGCACTGGCATGGATATTCCTGTAGACCATATCTATGTTCATTGTAGATAAAAGTTACTGGAATATTGATTGTGAGCTCCTTTCTCGCAAGATATGGAAACAGATGCGTTATGAAATTCGACTTCAGTGCGATAAGTCCGTAACTCTTGGAACCTAGGCACAACAATGTTAAAGCTGAGGATCAGAAGATTTTCTTTGTCTCTGCTCGAAACAGTTTGCTGTGGTCATTAACCCTTAACCAGCTAACGTGGAAAATATAGTGAGCTCCTAATAACGCCCGCAGATGGAAGATGGGATTTAACTCGGCGTTTAAAGGGTTAAGAGGCAACGATTCTGGGGTACGGCGTAGCTTAACAGTTTATTCCCAGCACAGTTTTATCTTATGCTCTCACACAATCTCATCTCACTCACCGTCAATATCGGGGTGCTGATAAGTCCTTAGCCCGATCAAGACGGAATAAAGCTCAAAAGCATGTCAGGGACGTGCGCGATTTCAACAACATCGAGACGCAAGCTGGCATTTTTTTTTTGCAAGGCAAGGCGCCGAAGGAAATTCACGCCATTCTGACAGAAACGTTAGCTTGTTTCCTTCCTGGTCGGGCTAAGGACGTATCAGCACCCCTGTACTAAACACAACAGGAACACAAAATTTCCTGCTTAATAACTTTCACTGAAAGCCCTTTCATTTGTTTTTGACGTTCAGGTGACCGTGCATTGTGATAAATTCTTATAATAAAATCAACTAGATGCACTAATTTCACAAATTTATTTTTGGAATAAAACTCTACATGTTTCGGCCAGTTCCTCTGTCCAGCATCAGTAGTTTTTCACTGTACACACAGCAATGAAAAACTCCTGATGATGGACAGAGGAACTGTCCGAAACATGTAGAATTTTATTCCAAAAATAAATTTGTGAAATTAGTGCATCTAGTTGGTTTTATTATAAGAAAACTTAATTTGTGTTGTTTCAAAAAGTCGCAACTATCTGGCAAAACAGTGTGTACTGAAACTGTGGACATGAGCTGCTGTACATTCTCTTATTATGTGTGTCGTCTGATTTCAGGTATTAATATTTAGTACGGATATTAACGCCCTTAGAGTACACAACTTGAACACTGCCTTTTCCTAAACCAATATTATGGCGGATTGAAGGACTCTTGAGATGGTGGCAGTGGCAACGTAGGCCCTGAAATTATGTACCCTCGATGTTGAACGTCGAAATTGTATGCCCCACGTACCATAGAAATATGTACGTGATTAACACCTTAGTATGTAGAATTAAAAAAATATAGGAGAAAGAAGGAAGTGGTGCTAATGGTGTCAGTGATGAAAATGATGATAATGATGACGAAATATCGATCACTGCGTAATTTCATCACGCAAGGAATTTGTTCTGTGATAATAAATTTAACTTACTTGTCACATTAGCACTCCATCTTTGTAGGGACGAATTTCTATGGAGATGGATAACAGTCTTTATGAGTTCCGTCAGAAACGTCTAATCCTTCACAAATTCGATGCCATGAAATTCTTAATGCATAACGTTCATTTCTTGCCTTCTGTAGCCTTCACATCATTCATTCAGTAGTCTGCCTTACGACAGGTCCATAGCCTCTTCCAAAGCGAGCTGTCCACATATCGCGATCTATAGCTTCCTCCTTCAAATAAGAGTATCCTCTCCTTTCCTTAAGGTCATCCAGTAGCTTCCTACGTCTTCTTCCTCGTCCCCCATCTTTCCTTCAATAACCTGCCGTAGAAGGCAGTTTCTACGCAAAATGTGACCAATCCATTTAGCCTTCTGTTTACTTATTTCATGTAGGATATTCCTCTGCTCCTTGACTCTAAGCAATACTTCTTCATTTCTAACATGATCGGTCCAAATGACCTTCTCTATCCTTCTCCAACACCACATTTACCCTTATAGAAACGTTCGCACACAAGGCATGACACATCGTACAGGATCATCATATAGTACTATTACCATCAATTAAACTCAAAGATCTTCCGGACCGCAACTTTCCTCCCCAATCCACCGCAGTCCCATTTACATAAGGAACACGAGGCGCTGTTACCTCGTTGAATGCAAAGTCCGCTAAGTGCAGAGATATGACCCGAAATTCTCACCGTTTGGACAATACCCTGCGATTACCTGCAGCACTGTGTTCTATGTATACTACACACAAAGGATATTCATGTTACACTTCTATAGCCCCTTCTCTACATGGGGCCCCGGATCTCTTCTTTCTTCCCCCACTGCAGAAATCTAGCACGGTGAATGTTTTCTCTAGGAATGATAATGGCGGTCTTCTTTCGGCCAATACGCTCGGTTCGAAATGTCACCGGAACAGGATGCAGGTACAGTCACAGGCGAAGCATTAGATGCGAAGAACTGAAAACATTCTTATAATAAAACCAACAAGATGCAGTAATATCTCAAATTTATCAAGTCGTTTATTTGTCCAACTAATGCACACAAATTATTATAAAATTGTTAGACAGTTAAAATGTAACCGAAGTCAACATTGTAACTTTAGTGAAGCACAGGCTGAGAGCTCCCTGATGATGGTTTATGTAAACCGAAACATGTTGGAGCAGCTATTATAATTTTAGAGGATTTTGACAGTTTAACAATTTTATAATAATTTGTGTGTATTAGTTGGAACAATAAAAGAAGTGATACTATCAACATGCACGATGCAACTATGAAGATTATCTCAAATTTATTTTTGGAATAAAACTCTACATGTTTCGAACAGTTTCTCTGTCCATCGTCAGGAGTCCAGCACTGTACACACAGCAATAGGTATATGTCATAGAGTGTTTGCTGACTGCTTGCTAGCGAGATCAGGATTGTGTATTCGTACAGTGCTAGACTCCTGATGATGGACAGAGAAACTGTTCGAAACATGTAGAGTTTCATTCCAAAAATAAATTTGAGATATTATTACATCTTGTTGCTTTTATTATAAGAATATATCACGATGCACGTTCCTCTGAATATCAAACTGAAAACCTATTTCACAATGAGTCGACTGTTCCAATCTTCTTCTTCTTAGTACAGCTCTACAACATAAGTACAGAGTTTTGGCCTTCCCAACCAATTCCTTCCATCTTCTTCTATCCTGGACAGAGGTCTTCCAATTTGGCACTTTTGACCTCTGTTTATCTTTTTTAGCTTCATCCTCCAAGCGTATCTTTGGTCCTCCCATTGGCCTCTTTGAAATGGGTTTCCAGTCGTGTATTGCTTCGACTATTCTTGTTTCTTGCATTCTTTCGATACGACCATACCATCCTAACCTTTGCGCTCGGGCGAAGTTTATTATACTCTCATGTTTTATTAGTTTATCCAATTCCTTGTTAGTTTTTATTCGCCAGTATCCATTTTCATAGGTTGGGCCAAATATTTTCCTCAAAATTTTCCTTTCAAAAACATTAGTCTATTGGTTATTGTTTCTTTTAATATCCATGTTTCGCATGCACATGTGACTACTGGTCTAATTATTGAGAAATATAATTTCAGTTTTGCATTTTTAGATATAAGCTTGCTTTGAAATATCTTTTTATTTGCAAAGAAGGCTCTATTTCCTAGAGCAATTCTTTCCTTTATTTCCTCTTCTATTGTACTGTCTGTATTTACTGTTGACCCGAGATATTTAAATGATCTAACTTGTTCAATTTTTTTCTTTTTCAATATTTATGGGTCTTAACTGGTCTTGTCTCCTGGAACATTTCAGTTATTTTGTTTTTTGTAAATTTACTGATAGGCCATATTTTAGAGATTCATTTTTCAATTTTACAAATGTACAAGTATCTATCATTGCTTGTGTTGTTCTAGCAGTTATTAAAATATCATCTGCATAAGCAGTGCATTGCCTTAGTCTGTTGGAGATGTTTCCTCTCAATTCCATTTTCTTTAATACAGAGTCCATGGCAATACTAAAGAGTGTAGCTGATAAGGGGTCTCCCTGTTTTACCCATGTTTGAACATCAAATTTTCCAGTGAGTTCCTTGTTTATTTTTACCATTGCGCTTGTTCTAGAGAGCGTTAATGCTATTAATGTTATTAACTTAGATGGAATATTATATTCGTTTAGACTATTACTTTATTTCTATTGATAGATTCGAAGGCTTGTAGATAATCGACAAATATATTATGCAGATCTATATTATATTCATTGCATTTTTCAAATGTCTGACGTATAATAAATATATTGCCTAATGTCGATCTGTTCTGTCTAAATCCCGCCTGAGCTTCGCTCAGTTTAGATTCCACAATTTTTGACAGTCTGTTGTTCTGAAGAATTTTGAATATCTTGTATGCATTTTAAGTAACGTGATCGGTCTGTAGTTGGAACATATTGCTCGGTCACCTTTTTTGTATATTGGACAAATTATCCCTTGCAGCCATTCTGTAGGTAGTTGCTCTCGACTGTTCCAATGAAAGGTAAATTTGGCAGTTTTTATATTTCGCAAGGGTGGCTGAGTTATCTGTTTTTGTGGGATATAACACTGGATCACTGGATTTTCTCCAAATGTCGGGAACCAATTACCAGTGACATGGAGTTTTATCCCAGAGAAAAGGATGCTTCAAAAAGCAAATTTCTCTCAATGCCTACGGCATATTGCACAATAAAGTTCTACGGGAGAAAGGAGTTGGAGTTGTATCAAATGAAAACTTCTCGGCCTTACAGCCATTTCAGGAGGCTGAAATGAACGGACGTTTGAGAGACCAACACCGTATCCGTTCTCAGAATTCTTACATAAGGTTTAAATTGAACCACCTGACGCGGTTGTGAGCCCGGGAAGATTTTCTTGAATTCTATAGCCGTGAAAACTTCAAGTTTCGCGCATTCTTCACCTTGGCAGTACACAGTATGGAACTCAATGGTTTGCCCCATGCATCAACTTCAGTACTTCCTGTTCTCTTCGGATAAGTGATTATATGAGCGTCAGACACTCTCTGGTGTGTGTGCCAGGAGAAAACCCTGCTGTCTTTTCCTGAAATCGATCTCTATTTTCTCAGTCGACCAACCGTTACCCAAGTCAGCCTCCGATAAAGGAGTCCGAAATTGCGGGTTTTCCGTGATGATGATGATGATGATGATGATGTGGTAGAGATAATGATGGTGGTGGTAATGATAATGATGTTGTAATGATGATGATGGTGATAATGGTAATTATTGTGGTGGTGATGATAATGATGATGGTGGTGGTAATGATAATGATGATGGTGGTAATGATAATGATGATGGTGGTGGTAATGATAATGGTGATGATGGTAATGATAATGATGATGGTAATGATAATGATGGTGGTGGTACTGATAATGATGATTGTGGTAATGATAATGATGGTGGTGGTAATGATAATGATGATGTGGTAATGATGATGATGGTGATAATGGTAATTATGGTGGTGGTGGTGATGATAATGATGATGGTGGTGGTAATGATAATGGTGATGATGGTAATGATAATGATGATGGTAATGATCATGATGGTGGTAATGATAATGATGGTGGTGGTACTGATAATGATGATTGTGGTGATGATAATGATGGTGGTGGTAATGATAATGATGATGTGGTAATGATGATGATGGTGATAATGGTAATTATGGTGGTGGTGATGATAATGATGATGGTGGTGGTAATGATAATGGTGATGATGATAATGATAATGATGATGGTAATGATCATGATGTGGTAATGATAATGATGGTGGTGGTACTGATAATGATGAAGATAAAAGAACTTGCCACTGTATTCAGATATTTAGAGCTACGTTAATTGTGTTCAAAATATAACAGCTGTGTCACTCGAAAGCATCTCAGTTGTATATCTGTGTCAGATTATCCTTCAAGATTTCGCAAGCTATGCCGGACGCTCTGCTTTATACTGTTATATGTCAATAAGTGTCCAACAAGATGCAGCTATACACAGTTTATTTTATCTGTAAACTGCTCTACATGTTTCGGGTGGTTTCTCCACCCATCATCAGGAGCACAAATAACTGCATCTACAGCATCTGGTACTAGGCAGCCGTTGTTACTACCTGTCGTTATTGTGGAGGAGTTGAGACGAGTTGAGACTGTTCAACTCCTTCACGATAGCGACAGGTAGCAACAACCGTTGTTTAGAGTCTCAACTCCCCCACGATAGCGACAGGTAGCAACAGAGGTTGACTAGTACCAGATGCTGTGGATACAGTTATTTGTGCTCCTGATGATGGGTGGAGAAACCACCCGAAACATGTACAGCAGTTTACAGATAAAATAAACTGTATACAGTTGCATCTTGTTGGACATTTATTGACACAGAATTGCGATGCACGGTCCCGTGAACATAACATATATACTGTTATCTAAAACCTGAAAGAGTCTCACCTACAACTGAAATAGAGTCGAGGTCCTGCACTTTCATGAATGACACCCAAGACTCACCAAAACCTCTGTTACTGTTGCAAGTAACCGATATTTCGCCTGAAGCTTTCCTAAGAGAAATTAACCGGTCATCGGCCAGTAGACGGCAAGCATCTTATGGTCAGCTGCTGGGTCGTGTATTTCAGTTACGAATTGTCCACAAAGTAGGTCTGTAACAGCTCTAATGTGAATGGCATCACCAGTAATGTAAACGCGTGGGTGTTTTCTTTAAATCCCAGCTTTATACGGTGCAGAAATTTTGCATGCTGATTTAGTTCTTTAAAGTACTCTAATACAGCTTTTGTGTAAAATTGAAGACTGCTGTTAATAGCGTGAAAAATAGCTATCCATTCCTGTAAGGTGATTCGAACTGATGGTAACCATGTGTGACGGATCTAATAATCTAAAGTACTCTATAATTGCCTCTAAATCTTGTAACAAAGTGCCAACGTCACCACACCGCCATCAAGGAATTTCTTTGTCTTATTCTCCATCATTTAATTTGATTTGCGGTACTGCAAAAAAACAAAGTTACTTGCGTGTTCTTCCATAGATCTGCTGTGCAGACAGAAATATGCATTGCAGATTATGCATCACAAATATTAAAAAAAAAAAAATCTTTTTTCCAAGAGAATGTTTCTACCGAACAATGTCACAGAATAATTGCGTTTTGAGTGTCATATTATGATAGGGCTATAGTTCGTTAACGTATAATAAAGAATGGCAATATAGTTGGATGTAAGAGTCAGACTTTCTCTTCCCTCATGAACATAAATTAGACCTATGAATATCAACGGTTAGTGTGCTGTAACATTGCACACACAATCGTCTCCTTTTACCACCGGATGTTAAAGGTTCCGCCCTCTTATGATGAATACAGTATTACACAAAGTAAATTTATTCATTAATATCAGTGTACTCGTCTACATTTATCTCAGTAATTAACCAACTTGATGCACAAAATTTTTGTTTTATAATAAGTTTATTTCATGCCTCTACATGTTTCGAGCACATGTGCTCATCATCAGGAGGTCAAAATTACATTACACAGCCTCTGGTACCATCAAACCTATAGGTGGCCGGGACGGCCACCTATAGGTGTGATGATACCAGAGTCGAACATTAACCTTCACACTGCTCGCACCCTA
>Ga0123352_10020731_pt1 | contig 10479 bp, 13 predicted proteins | sample TergutLab28metaG_FD_89700 | JGI IMG/M metagenome (GOLD analysis project Ga0123352, IMG submission 89700) | Labiotermes labralis P1 segment gut microbial communities from Petit-Saut dam, French Guiana - Lab288 P1 | ecosystem: Host-associated > Arthropoda: Insects > Digestive system > Gut ... | reverse complement strand
GCACTGAGTCTCTGTACAGGCCGTACGGCCCATAGGGGGAGTAGAGGTATAGCTGTACTGTACAGGCACTGAGGCTCTGTACAGGCCGTACGGTCCATAGGGGAAGTAGAGGTATAGTTGTACTGTACAGGCACTACAGTCCGTATGGCCCATAGGAAGAGTAGAGGTATAGCTCTACTGTACAGGCATTAAGGCTCTGTACAGTCCGTATGGCCTATAGGGGGAGTAGAGGTATAGCTCTACTCTTTCTTGACCACGGCAGTGGAAGGAGAGTGAGGGGTCAGTGTCACGCCCTGGCCGCTCTTTACCCCTGTGAAAAACCCGGTACCCATTGTACAGGAGGCTGGGTGGGCCCCAGGGCCGGTCTGGACAGGTGCGGAAAATCTCGCTCCCGCCACCGGGATTCGATCACCAGACCTCCATCCCGTAGCCAGTCGCTATACCATCTGAGCTACCCGGGCCTCTTCTATGATGTTACGCAGCAGAAATTGCTAGTTAATTACGGACATTTCAGGGCAACCTAACGGTCCCATCGTCAAAGGTCAAGCAAACATTCTTGGAATGTTTTACCCTTGAAGATGGGAACGACAGCTTTTCCCGAAACATCGGTAACTGACTACCAATACACGCTGCCTATCATCCCAGAATAGCGAAAATATCAAACAAACCAATGACATTTGTCTATTTTGTGAATATTCATTCCTTGAAATATCAACTGAACATGAAACTAGTTTGTACATAACATTTAGGCGCACTTTTGAGAGAGATCCGGAGTAGCTTGGTAGATATAATTACTGAGATGAGGTTATGGCAGGGGAAGATCTGAGTTCGATACTCGAAAATGATAGAGATAATAGTTTTTAAAAACTAGCCTCTAAGTCATTTTCTTCAGCCTCACGTACGATAAGTTTGGGCCGGATAGCTCAGTTGGTATAGTGACTGGCTACGGGCTGGACGGTCCGGGATCGAAACCCTGTGGGGACGAGATTTTTCGCTCGTCCGGACCGGCCCTGGGGCCCACCCTGCCTCCTGTAAAATGGGTACCGGGTCTTTCCCGGGGGTAAAGTGCGACCGGGGCTTCCTGCTGACCACTAACCTCCTTCTAGTGCGCGGTCATGGAAGAATAGAGCTATACTTCTACCCACCCTCTGGGTCAAACCGGGCCTGTAACGGGAACACTTTACCTTTTTTTACATATACAATAAGTAGTTGGTGCTGTCTGGCTCACGAAACAGCCGAAGCCTGAAGCTAACTAATGGCCAAACAGTAAAATAATAACATCACTGCTAATTCCTATGTATATTGTAGGTAAACAATTTAAGCCGCCCGAGATACAGGGCTCACACTGTCCAACAGGGTAACCTTACATACATTACTTATTCCATACATTCTTACTTACGCCGCTCCGCTCTGGAGCTTCACATGCTCCTCCAAACACCTCAGACTCTAAGTTATCCAGTCTAAATATCTCGGTAACCATCCCAGACCTACCCCCACTTCCCACCTGCACAACTCTCTAAACATCCAGCCCATCTCCTTTCTCATCCACCGCCTTACTGACAAATGTTTCGCTCATTGCCCCCTCACACCCCAACCCCCAGTCCAACAAATACGGAATTATACTCTAGCTGACCTGACTGACTTGTACAACAAATATAAACATAACCGTACGCAGCATATACTGCTTTAATTAGCTTACCGGAAATCGCTGTGGTTTTTGTTCATAATTTTTCACTGCCGCTATTTGCACCTATGTTTATATACATATAATTCAGTTCCACTTACACCACAGTGTGAAAATTTATTCAGACTGGTGAAGGAAGCAATATTGTAATTTGCTCTTTAACACACTCTGTATGCTCTCTATGCAATAAATCTCCTTAACAAAAATTTAAATTCCAACGTCAGGAAGTGTGCCTGTGCGAGTCTGCAAAATGTACAGCGTGATTCAAAAAGATGGACTCAATTTCGCACGTCTATATATCCTGAACTATACATGGAATGTGAGTGATCTACATAAAATTTGAAAGAGGACGTTTTCTAATACCATCGCTAGAGCGCTCGCTTAACGCACAGCCGTGCAGCAGCGTCAGTTGAGATCAAAATGGTTACTATGCAGCACAAGATTTTTTGCTTTCGTGATTTCATTAAAACTGAGTCGGCCCTGCTGTGCAGCGTGCGTTTCGTCTTCGTTTTAACATTCAACCTCCAATGAGGAAGAACATTTGTCGTTGGAATCACCAATTCTAATTGTGAAATATAGACTTACGAAATTGAGTTCATCTTCTTTTAATCAACCTGAACATTAATAGTTTTCTTCAAAATAAATTAGAAATATAGCATACTGAGGAAATGAAGACTGTTGTGTATCTGAACCATACAATTCACGTCCACACACACACACACACACACACACACACACACACACATATATATATTCGGTTCCTATATCGCGGTGAACAGGATGCGTTGTAATACAAAGACAAATCAATTAACGGTGTTTGGGAAATGAGGGCCATTTGTTCTAAAAACAATACCGAAACGCATAAATGCACCATTTGCGCACAGTTAAGAGCTTTTAAATTTCACGGTACGTGGCATATACCAAAAATAGTCCTTTGAAATATTAACATGTGTCCGGCATTGTTACAGTAGGCAAATTCAGTTCAGCTTATTGAAATTAATACACCGGTTTGTGGGCACAGAACGAATAATACAAACACACACACAAACACACACACACACAAACAAACACACACACACACACATGACTGTAGTAAAGAGTAATGAATAAGGGTGTAAGATAAAGTACACCCTATAAAAGTCCACGAAGGTCCACAGGTGGAGTAAAGGTGTACCTCTACTCTTTCTTTAACCTCAGCGCTAGATGGGGTGGGTGGTCAACGTCACGTTCCGGTCGCTTTACCTATGGGACAGACTCGGTACACATTGTATAGGAGGCTTGGTGGGTCCCAGGTTCGGTCTGGACAGGTGAGGAATAGGTCGCCCCACAGGGACTTGATCCTCGGACCGTCCAGTGCGTAGCAAGTCACTACACGGACTGAGCTATTCCGGCCCAAAATAAATAACGACGAGGGGCTTAAATGTAGATGTATTATGTTGTGTGATTATGGGAAAATGTAGACGCCTAAAATGACGATAATGATGGGTCTAAGATGGCGATAATGATGGGTCTAAGCCCGGAATGACGGGACTATCATGTTACAAATAGGAAATATGAAACAGGCCTCGATCGATGTTGTAGAGTGAATCATACACACTAACAAGACTAGCAGAAACTGACGACCTGTTGATCAAAAGAGTGAATACATTCTAAAAGCTGCCCACATAAGCCAACGTTTTTCCTAAACCAATCAAATCAACTTCACTTTTTCACTTTCTAAGTTTCCCAGTTCCATATTTATATTGCAATATATCCCCAACTAAAACCATTTCTTACCGCGTTGTTCCCAATACAAAATTTGGTAACCCTCCCTCCTTCCCCTTACTCTTTGTACCCCCCCCCCAACATAACTCCATTCTCTTTTCACAAAACCAAACAATATGCACGACCATAAACAGAATACTGCCACAACACACAAGGAAATATCACGCCTTGCAAAACCTATTTGCTTTACAAGTTTAACTGCAGACCCCCTGTATTTATCAAAACACTGGTTCAGAAACTCCACGTTTAATACAGTAAAGGACATAGTGCGCCTTTGTACAGGCACTGAAACTCTGTACAGGCCGTACGGCCCATAGAGGGAGTAGAGGTATAGCTCTACTGTACAGGCACTGAGGCTCTGTAGAGGCCGTACGGCCCATAGGAGGAGTAGAGGTATAGCTGTACTGTACAGGCACTGAGGCTGTGTACAGGCCGTACGGCCCATAGGGTGAGTAGAGGTATAGGTGTACTGTACAGGCACTGAGGCTCTGTACAGGCCGTACGGCCCATAGGGGAAGTAGAGGTATAGCTCTACTGTACAGGCACTGAGGCTCTGTACAGGCCGTATGGCCCATAGTGTGAGTAGAGGTATAGCTCTACTATACAGGCACTGAGGCTCTGTACAGGCCGTACGGCCCATAGGGGAAGTAGAGGTATAGCTCTACTGTACAAGCACTGGGGCTCTGTAAAGGCCGTACGGCCCATAGGAGGAGTAGAGGTATAGCTCTACTGTACAGGCACTGAGGCTCTGTACAGGCCGTACGGCCCGTAGGGGGAGTAGAGGTATAGCTGTACTGTACAGGCACTGAGGCTCTGTACAGGCCGTATGGCCCATGGGGGGAGTAGAGGTATAGCTGTACTGTACAGGCCGTACGGCCCATAGGGGGAGTAGAGGTATAGCTGTACTGTACAGGCACTGAAACTCTGTACAGGCCGTACGGCCCATAGAGGGAGTAGAGGTATAGCTCTACTCATTCTTGGCCACGGCAGTAGTAGGAGGTGAGGGGACAGCGTCAGGCCCCTGCCGTTCTTTACCTCCGGGAAAGAACCGGTACCTATTGTACATGAGGCTGGATGGGTCCCAGGGCCGGTCTGGACAGGTGCGGAAAATCTCGTCCCCACCGGGATTTTTTTTTTTTATTGTATCTAGTATTACATTGTCAGTATATAACGTCTGTTGGATCTACTGTTGGTCCCTTCAATCAATGTTGCTGTTATACATTTTTATTTGTTCTCTCAAGTGTATTGTGTCACCGGTCATGATCTGTCATGGCAGTCTATTTATTGTAGTCAATGACTGTCAGGTAGTTGCCAACGAGATTCCTTCCCCTCGTGTGATTCAACAGTTTCCATCGTGTTCGGAGCAGGAAATCCATAAAGTCGTTTAGGGTTAGGGTTGTCCTTTGTTGGTGTCTGAATATGACGACGTTTGCTATCAACCTTTGTTCCGTTTAGTTGGCCATATCTTGAACTGTGGACGTAATATCCATTCATCCGGTATTCGGGATGGAATCGTCCGCAGTATCAGTGCAATTCGGGTTTCCATGTATTGTCATATACTCCTCCCTTCACCGCACGCCGTCAATCTGTGTTCCAGTGTATCATTCATTGTGCATCTCTGGCAGGAGATCGGAGGTGCCATTTTTATACGGTATAGTCGTGCGTTTGTGGGAGTTAGGTCATGTGCCACCTGGTGCCATATACATCTCGTGTTATCAGATATTGGAGCGTCTTTTAAATTCTTCCATATTCGTGTCCAGTCGGTTTTGGACCATAGTTTTTGTATACGCATTTCAGGGGATCCAGCCGCAGCTCGTATGCTTGTTAGAAGGGCTGCGTAGAGTCTTTCTTATGGGATTTGTGGTTTTCAGAGTCACGTCTTATGGGCGTGTATGCCGCTTCGGTATTATAGCGGTATAGGTAGTCAAATTTCGCTGGTATCTTTCTTATGTGAGGGGGGTTGGGGGTTCTTTCATGTAGTCCGTTGCGAAAGTATCTTTTGATGTTCTTGCTTTTCCATTCTGAGAATGAATAAGGTCATACATTTCGCCATTATGTGGATTAATGCTCTACCTCCGGCTTCTTTGCGTAGTTGTACCGTAGAGAGTGGGGCTTTGAAAATTGCACATTTCCATATGAAACAAGAAATAGCTGTGTTCATCTGCCTTACGCTGTCCGTGGGAGGGGGAAATATCTGTGTTGTGTACCATGTTGTGGCTAATATGACCTAATTTTTATAGCGAATCATATCATCAAGTTTCAGCGCTCTGTGGTAGGCGTTCTGAGTATGAGTACGAATCTTAGAAGTCAGCATTGCCCATGATTTTTTCGCCTATTCGTTTATTTTTGCCGTCATATGGAAACCAAGGATTTTTATGTCCTCTTAATATTTTATGTTCATTATTGATGTCGTTTTGGACCAGGAACCTAGGGCAATGGCACGTGATTTGTCTTCGTTCATTCTTGCACCAGTGGCGCTCGTATATTCGGGAAGTATTTCCTTTATCACATCTATCTCGCCGGGATGTGTTATGAAGATCGTAATGTCGTCAGCGTATGCTACTGCAGTCGTTGTGGTAGTATTATGTCTAACTTTTATTCCATGGAGCTTTGAGTCGAGTTTAATGAGAAGCGGATTTACGCACAATGCAAAAAGAATCATACTAAGTGGACATCCTTGTCGTACGCCGCTTGCTATTTTAATTGGAGTGGATGTGTGCCCATTTAGTGTCAAGGTTAAAGTGCATCGGCGTAGATGGTTTTCAGTCGTTCACAGAAGGTATCACTTACACCGTATTCTCTCAAAATATTAAACAGACAAGTGTGTGATATATTATCAAAAGCATCTTTGAAGTCTATCGATAGTTTGGCATATCGGTTTTTGTGTATCTTCAGCATACGCTATAACATCACTAATTATGGCGACCGCTTTGTAGATAGTTTTATCATTTCTCCCACAATATTAATTGTGGTGCAGTACTTCTTCCATTTGTAAGCGTAGACGGTTAGCTAAGATCCTCGTGAGTATTTTATAATCCGTATTAAGGATCTTGAGGGGCCTGTAGTTCTTCGGGCGGGCCGGTAAGCCTATTTTTGGTAGACGTGACACGTACCTTTGTTTTTGCGCGTCAGACGTTCTTCCTTCCAAGTACATGATGTTTATGGTGTCGAGTAGTTCATTCTTGATGATATCCCACATTTTCTTGTAAAATTCAAGACATATTCCGTCAGGGCCTGGAGCATTTTTTCGTTTCCCTTTTCTCACTGCGTCGTGTAGGTCATCCAAAATGATGGGGAGGCCGAGTTCTTTTTTGCTTCTCTTAGGATTGTGGGTGTGCCACAAGATATCAGATTTTTCTAACTACGTATGTCGCTCTGGATATTGCAGTATTTTAAGTCAATGTATTCCTTAAATATATGCAGTATAGATCCGTGGTCAGTTTGGAATTGTCCTTGATGGTCAATTATATTTATAACCGTACGTGCTTTTGAGCGCTTCCGTGAACGTGTATAGTTGTATGTGGTAATGTCTTTATTTGGAACGGCATCAGTATCGTCTGTATCCAGCAATATCCCTCTCATATTTTTGCACTGAAGACGTAATATTTTCGCTTTTAGACGTCGTATCGCGATGGCGAGATTCTCTGATGTGGGGGTGGATTGTGGTGCGTGGTAAATTGCTGTATAATAGAATTCTTCCATGTCCTTTCTGTCTCCATTTCTCGAAGCTCCCTCTCGTTGGAAAGTTTGTCTTATTCGTTGTTTTACGTTACGGTTCCACCAAAGTACTACGTTAGGGTAGTATATCATGTTTCGTTTCCATTAGCACCATAATATCACTAAACTGTCACAAAAGGTTGTGTCGTCCATGAGGGATATGTTCATTTTCCACAGTCGTCTTTTCCTCAAATTCGTCTGATGTATGTCAATCGTATTGCTACAGCAAGATGGTCCGAGAATGGGGCTATGATAGTCTCAGCCCCTTGTTTTCGTGTCTGTAGTTGGTCTGTGAAATATATCCTGTCGATTGTTGTGGCACCACTGTTCTTGTAGAGGGTGTGCTGAAGTTGCTTTGATGTCTGTTCCCACGCATCATGTAGGGCAAGTCCTGTTTTGTGGCGGATAATGCTTTACTTAGGTTAGGCGCTCCAGTACAGTCTGCCGGAGAAAGTACACAATTAAAATCGCCTGCAAGTAGTATTTCTGTTGGGCCTGTTGGAAGCAAATACGCAAGTTCGGTGGTAAAGAAGTTTTCCCACTCATGTCTCTTTTCGGCCACCGATGGAGTGTATACATTTATTAACCAAGTGTCTTCGAATAGTCCAGCTATCCCTCGGCCTGACGGTAGTGTTTTTATGTTATTAACAGAAATCCCTTCCTTCATGAGGATTGCTGTACCACGTTTTTCAGTGCCTATATTTATGTGTGCGCTGTAGCCGTATATTTTGAAGAGGTCGTTATTTGCTACTTCTTGAAGGACAGTAATGTCTATGCCCTGTCTTAGTAAGAAATTTGTAACCATTTGTATCTTCATTGGTGAAGAGATCGCGTTAATGTTTAGAGTAGCGATTTTATATGTATAATTCATGTGTATATCTTGTTATGAGATTCTGGGGTAATGGGGTTATGGTTGTTAGGATTGGTTGGGCGGTTTTGTCTTGACTGTCTCCTTGTTCTTTCACGTGCTGGTATGGGATCTCTGTCAACCTTGATTTATTTTAAACGTTTGGGATTTGACATTTGGGTTTGTGGATATTTCATGGTCTCCATCGTACTATCTTCATTCTCTTTTTCATCTTGTATGTCGCTCTTTTTCAGCTTTGATTTATCTCTTTTTGTTCCGTGTTTCTCTTGATCTTGTTCGGCAACTATTTCAGTATTGATGAGGTCGTCTCATTTGCTTACGCATGGAGTTTCGTTTTGTGTGACCTGTGGGGCCGTCTGTGTCTCTTCCTTCAGCATCTCAATGTTTTCAATTTCTTGTGTATAGTCGACGTGTGTCATAGATTTGGTACGTGTTAGGCTTGGGTGGGGTTCATTGGTCGTTGGGTCTGTTTGTTGTTTTCCATGTGAATCACTCGGTCTTGTCGTCAGTACTATGGGTGGTTGTGCCTTCTTGATTGTGGATGTTAAGGCATCCGTTGTATCATTGCATTCGGGTAATATTACATTGCTGTGACGTCGCTTAACCATATTTGCCCACGAGTTCTGGTCATGGTCGATGTGACTACCCGGTTGTGTCCTCGGACATTCGTTTATTAGATGGCCTTGTTCATTACAGCGAAAGAAAGTCAGTGGTTGTCCTTCGTAGGATATAAGAGCACAGTGACCGTGTATCTTGATGTGGGATAGAACATGTTTCTTTATTCCTATATCAACAGTTCGAACACCTGACTTCGTTTGGAATCTGTATGCGTGAGAACACTCCCCCTCATGTATTTTTTGATGTCTCCATAACTGGACATTACATTTTTAATTTGGGTTTCTGTCACTTTAGGAGACAGGGTGGACACTCTCACACGTTTTATACCTACTCCGGCTATATCAATTTTCACTTTTGATATTTGGCCAGTGACATGATGGAAGCTTATATCACCTTGAATAGGTTGCAGTACTCTCATCATACTTTCAGAGGATATGAATTTGACGTATACATTTCGCAAAGGACCGTCAATCTGAATGACGCGGATTTCGTCTTCTTTTATGTGGACGGTTTCATCTAGTCATTAGTGGATTTGGTACGCATTTATTCTGGGGCTACCTAAATCGAAAGAGAATACTAGGGTATTCTGTCTATCACCCATTTTAGTTATGTATTTACTTATGTGTTTAACTGAACTACCTCGAGTTGATCCATAGATAGGATTGAAAGTAGCGTACACTAAAACTCACTTTTACCACTATTGCTTGGAGCGATTTGCGTGATGCACAACCTCACCGCCTCACTGCTATTCGATCCTCGGATCGTCTAGCCCGTAGCCAGTCGCTATACCGCCTGAGCTACCCAGTCCGCATAATTATTTAGGTAGGCCTACAAAAATTCAGGTACGAATTTCTGTTCTTCACTTTTCTCAGGATTTCCCTTGTAGTAGGGTCCACTGCGTGCTGATTGGGACAACCCTGAAGTGCAAATAATTGGAAATACGTCAAACAAAATTAATTGTATCACGTTGAGTGGATTTGAAATTAACAAATGTGAGGTTTCAGACAGATGATGAGACACGTCGTTGGTCCACATGTTAACTATGCAAAAAAATCCCACGAATTTTTATATCAATATTTATTATAATTTTCAGTGGGAGCTAATAAATTCACCATACTATTGCATATACCACATAATACATGAAGGAGATAATTTTTGGGAAGCTGACAGTCACTGATTTATTCATAAATGTTCTCGCATGTTACGGAAACCGACGATTTATTATTACCTTGTTCCAAAGCAGCCGCTAATGTAGCCTATCCTCAGCTGGCTAAATCCAGTTCACATCTGCCCTCTCATCTCACTAGTACTTAATTTAATACCAGTAATATATTTTCCAGCTACTTCTAAGCCTTTCTAAAGTTAACTCCACTTCGACTTTTCCAACCATAAATTTTTATCGGTTTATCATCTGTCCCATGCTTTATCCATTCTATCCTTCTTTTTTGGGGTGGAAGATGCCAAAAATTCTCAGAGTAAAACCAACAAGATGCAACTTTTCTCACATTTATTTATTTCCGTAAGAAGCTGTATATGTTTCAGACTGATTTTAAGTCCATCATCAGGAGCACAAAACTGCACAAACAGCTTCAGGCATGCCTGACGCTGTTTGTGCAGTTTTGTGCCCCTGATGATGGACGGAAAAAGCGTCTGAAACATGTAGAGTGTCTTACTTACTTACTTAATTACTTACTTACTTACTCCATGGTGCAGAGTCCTACTTCAGAAGCTAACTGATTTGCAGCTAGTCAAGAAATTCCCCGCATTTCACGGAACCCGAAGGTTCATTACCGCACTCAAAAGCGTCCGCCACCTGTCCCTATACTGG
>Ga0123352_10020729_pt1 | contig 10480 bp, 2 predicted proteins | sample TergutLab28metaG_FD_89700 | JGI IMG/M metagenome (GOLD analysis project Ga0123352, IMG submission 89700) | Labiotermes labralis P1 segment gut microbial communities from Petit-Saut dam, French Guiana - Lab288 P1 | ecosystem: Host-associated > Arthropoda: Insects > Digestive system > Gut ... | reverse complement strand
AGTCGGTAGGACTCCTCTGGACAAGTGATCAGTTCGTCGCAGAGACCTCTACCTGACAACACACAACACTCACAACAGACAAACATCCATGCCCCCGGTGGGATTCGAACCCACAATTTCAGCAGACGAACGGCCGCAGACCCACGCCTTAGAACGCGCAGCCACTGGGACCGACAGAATATACATTACTGACTGATATTTTGGACACTTTTCATAGCGCTACGCTAAAAAACACCAAAACGTTTCCAAAAACGGATTTCTCAACATCGTTATTTTGAACAGGACAAGGAGATTCAAAGTCCGAAGTGGTGTGGGGTTTTAACCTTGAATGGACAATAAACAAAGTATCAACTACGCATTTTAGAATATATTTTCATGATTCTTTAACGTCACAACAGAACGTAAATTTAGAAATAATCAATTAATGAGTCTACAACGATGTTTCAGCTAACACTTGCACTTTTCCATAACCTGCAACAATGAATGTCGACTCAAAGAATGCAGAGGGCGACAGCACGACAGGAGACTGCATTTGTTGCTGCAGCTTCACTAGTTGCCACGAATGTCGAGGGAGTCTTTACCGGCTGCCACCGCAAGAAAACTCCGTGGCGGACCGATGGCAATATCGTTGGTATGGAGGTCACAGAACCGCTGCAATCAGTATTTATAAGGGTGAGTTTCAGCTGAATAACCGATGTTATATTAGTGTGCACTTACAGCCATGTACACCAGCAGACAAATAAGTTTCTGAAGCAACGTAAAGGTAAATATCTCTAATCGGACAAAGTATTCTTCATTCTTGGATTGCGACCATTTTGTTCCTTGCAGTTCCGAGCTGTCAAAGGGAACTTATACGGAATAAATTTAAACTACTCTAATCAGATTTTTTTTTGCGGAGATTTTATGGAAAGGAAGTAAGAGTCCCTCCTTAAATCTACTAAAAGTAACACGTAAAAATCACCAATAATTAATATTTACACAATTTCGTAAGAAAACATTTTGTAGCCTAACCTCGATACAAGGTCGTTGCCTTTAACTACATTTTATCAGACTGACACCATGAAGAGTAAAATGTAGGTTATATTTTGTTCCCTCGTTATTTTATTCTCCAATTCATATAGACCGAATCCTAAAATATACAACTGGCTTCGGGTAGTTCTTCAAGGTGTAAGGCAAGGGTACGATTGACCCTATTGACACCAGAACGCACCTGGTCACATTCATCCACTCATTCTTATCCTTGGCACTAGATGGAATATCAAATTTACAACATACACCAGGGAAAGAACCTTAATACTTGTTCGATATGGAGCAGGGTGGAACTCAGAACAGATCTGAACTGTTCTGAAGAACAGAACATCCTTTGCGTCTTTCAGGATTAAGAAGTTTTCTAGCCCGTAGCTTGACCATATAATGACTTCTAATTTTTCAAATCATAGAATCGGGCTTATAAAGATAAAATTTGTTTTTACACAGAAACGTTTGTTAAGGTCCTAATTTTGACTCTGTTAATGATACAGTCTTAGACTACAAGCGTAAAGGTTATTTTTACTGAAAACTAGTAACATGGTCTTCATATTGTCTCTCACTGAAATAGACCGCATGTTAGATCATTTTTACTGAAAAATAAGGAAATAAACACAATAATTTTACTTTCTAATTTTCCGATAATAGACCGAGAATTATACCAAGTGTCCACTAACAGCTTGGCCAATTGATGAAAATTGCTCAGAATAATCAACACTTATGAAAGGTTTCCAAGCAGAAGCAAACTTCCAACTGTGAGATGAAAAAGTCTCTCTTTTCTCTGTGAAATCTGTTTTGTTTGTGGTTTGTTATAACTTATTCAACAGTTTGTCATTCGCTCTTCTCAACAAAAGTAGTAACGTTAAACCTTCCACAAGGAACAGAAAAGAAAGCCGGAAGTCTCTTATTTAATATCACTGAAGTATGAGATTGCAGGCACGGAAGGTGCACATGAAAGAGGAGTGTCAAGAAACACTGTGAATAATCATCAATGGTGAAGTAAAAGCAACAAAATTTACTAGAATCTGTAGGCGAGGCATAGAAGCAGAAGAGAGAGGCGAGGTAAACGTGCGGCACTCGATATATAAGTATTTCAATTACATGCACTTTGGGGAAGCCTTCAAGCCGAATTTCGTACGACTGCACGCAAAGATGCTGGAAATCTGCAGCAGGCTAAATATTACGAGTACAAGGAATTGGATGTGTTTGAAACCATCATAAATACGTAAGCAGTCAAAGAGAGAAGGAAGAGTAAGGGAAACGAAAAATAAAAATTAAAAAAAAAACCTGTAAGTATTCTTGTTAGCCTAAGCCCTATACCGTAATACAGAGTTCACACACAATGGCGACAAAACACGCCAAACGTAACTGAATTTACTATTGTAACACAACGGAAAGACTCAGAATAAGTTTACTACAGGCCGTTTCTTCTGTCATTCATCAGATCACATCAGATTACTTGCATAGACAGCCTAAATCAGCTGCGACATCCCGCCACAGCTGCGCTGTAAAAGTCTCTAAGTTGCAGGATAGTTGTCTGGAATTAGAAAACAATTCTTACCTCTTTTTTTTAATAATAAATGTCATTTAACTTGAACCTACTTTAAAGGTGAGAGTATGTAAGCTCCGAGCCTAACATCTGGCTTGTTACATTCAAGTCAAGAGTCTGTGTTATATGATCAGGACACGCGAGTTTTTTTTCCGAGTGATAACTTTGAAACCCGGTGTTCCGCACACTAATAACATGCGGTTAGGCTGGAGTAGTGTCCGGGCTGCAGCCCGGACACTACTCCAGCCTAACCGCAACTAACCTCCAACTTACAGCAAACCAAGAACGAAACGACCAATGTGGTAATCAGCATTATAATCGCGAGCTACTGATGATGGGCATATTAGTGCCCGAAACATGTTGAGCCCATAAGAAGTACAATAAAATAATAAATAGAATCCAGTTGGTTTTATTCTTCATTTCCACCTAATTATCTTCTAAACTTGTGAATCTAATTATTCCTTAGCGGGCTATTCCTAATATTTATTTTTGGCCTGAGTTCAGGATATTATACAGACATCACACCAGACAGGTGGTTTCGTGATGGAGAATTACGTACTGAACATTCTGAAGAATTATATGCTTTGCGACCAAGTTAACAGTTAACTGTATGCAGGTACAGATTACACCAATCACTTGGAAGAATATTGCTCGGCAGTGTACTGTAAAACATACTCATTTCTTCGAAATGTCTTCAGGGTCGAATATTTCTGAAAGCCCACTCAAAATTCATAAGACCGGACTCACTCACGGAATTAATGTCTAATTAATTTTACTGCTCTCCTAAAAATGTCTGATACAAGAGTGTAAATTTAATGAGATTTTTATTTTACGATACGATTATAGTTTTGAAAATTATTAGTTGGGTTTGTGAAATATGTGCGTGTGAGGAAAATGTCATGTCGGATTGACTAAAATGAAATTCTACAGCATATATATATATAGGTCATGACCTAAGATGGCCCAGTGCAAAGGCCGAAACATGTCGTCAGCTTAAATAAAGATAACTACATAAAACAGTTGTGTTTTGACTCAAAAGAACCCCTATTTACTTGTAAATAAAACACAACGGGGATGATGCACCTAAAGATTGCCAACAGCCTCTTACGTCGGTAGTGGATTAAATTATGGATATGGATCACTCGTGGAATAATACTGACGGGGGAATCAAAAGTGCTTGAAAAAAGACCTGTGTCAGTGCCAATTGGCTCACTACAAATGTCACAGGGGCTGGCCTGTACTCGAAAGAGGAACTCTTTGGTGAGAGACTAACAGCTAATTGCTTCAGTCATTCTCAAGGAGATTATAGATTCCTGTTTATATTATGACGTTTAGTCAATGACTCGCACGGTTTATAGTGGATACACGGTCATTTCTGTAGTAGTGTCTGCGCATGATTTAACTCGGAATACTGGCCGCGACAGCTACAATGCAGAACATTGACCTCTCACCAACTGAAGCTTATTGCCCTTGGTCTATGACAGCGTACATAAGCGACTGTAAAATGAATCCTTGTGGTTTTTGCAAGATTACTCACTGGTAATGCTACTGCAGTGAAGGTCAAATTTTCATTAAAATTGTATTTGTAACTAAATTGTATAAGGCCTAATTTAGGACAGAGAAAAAGTCTGAAATGCGCCTTTAGGAAAAAAGATTTTGAGAATTCGCACTGGAGTGAAATGGGTCATTGCATGGCTTAATTGTGTGCATACTATCAGGGATGTGACAATTTCCAGTGAAATTACACTAATATTCTTGTGTTTCACTTTGTTAAATGTAGGCAAACTCACAAAAACTCTTTATATAAAATTAATAGAAGTGAGATAGCTTAGCAAGAAGAGGGGTCAGGATGTGGGTCTCTAAATCCGACATATAAGTTTCGATTCGCTGCTAGGGCACGAGGTGTCCTTAACTACTACCCCAATAATGGATCGTTATTTTGTCCGATAACTCTCGATTGTTATTCCTGTCTCCTCGCTTATCACTTTCATGTAGGCTGCTTAGCATGCCATCCACAAGAGTAAAGGATAGGAGCAGGACGTGACAAATACAGCTGCCAAGAAAAATTGTGTCGAAGTATTATAACCTGCGGCTTGACACAACGCTATAGAAATGGATACATTATGTTGGCTCTAAAACAAGACTGGTAATTGACTATAATGACTTTATGCTTTTCCTCTGTTTGTCCAAGGAAATACTGCTATGGAACTTCAAAACAAGCTACGACTACTTTCTTCCTATTGCGTATTGAGTTATTATCTTATGCTTATTTTGTTACCTTGTGTGTATTGTTGTACTGTGTGTGTATTGCTGTCTTACAGTAATTATTTGCCGAATTGCTGGCTAGAAGTCAGTATCCGGAAGGTCCTGCGACCGGCAAACTCGGAACAGGGTTTTCTCGGTTTCCGTGTATCTAAAACCGAATGTTGAGATGGTTCCCAAGACTCCAAGTTTGCTACTACATGCTTCTCATGTATCCCTCCAGACTTTAATTTCTTAGATCCCTATTTCATATTTATGTACATGCATTATAATCACTGCCACCGGGCGACAGCCCATTTTCATTTAAATATATTATTATTATTATTATTATTATTATTATAACAGAATGCAGGGCAAAATTATAATAATGTGGAAGGTAAAAAACCTTTCCACTTAACTATTCCGTGACCATTCTAGAATTCTACACGATATTCAGAACTACTGACAGCGTCATTAAACAAGCCATAAACACATTAAAACAAAAAAACACCGATATTTAATACTAAAGGGCTTTGTGGAAACAGATCGGCATACTGCGAAAGGCATTAGGCAAATCTGCATAGGTTCCATCAAGGATTTCGTGGTTATTGGCCTTAAATTTTGGTGTTTTGATGCAGCACCTAAATGTGGTATGGTTGCCTAAGTACAGCTGTATTTAACATACACATAGATGGTTATACAAAGCGTAGGAACGTTGCGTTATTGACTAAATGCATCGAAATTTTTAAATCCTCGGCAACTGGTTAAGTTGCACAAATATCTGATGACCTACAAATCTACCGCATGACAAAATACAAAGAAGGATCCGTGTGTCATTTTTACCATATAAATAACGATATGATAAACATAAAAACACGCACCAGCTCTCTTATCCAATACACGTTTGCGCTAATTAACTATATTTAAAGACTCTTATTGTCACATTACATGAACAGATTCTACCTCCACGACGTTACAAAATGTTTTCTAGGGGTAACATTTTACGGTGCTGTGTTTATGTCTTCTAAGATTATTCAGCCCCAGATTTTATGTGAAAATCATGCATGGATGATTGCAAGTTGAAAGCAAATTGGGAGGAAGCCGTTGAGTAGTTTCACAAGAAATGTGTTAGGAAAAATGTGGAGTAAGTTTGTCTGACACCTAAGAAGATGAGTCACTTGGAACTGGCCTAGTGGCAAATCACAAACACACAAACTCCACAGAAACTGCCGAAGTCTAAAAGATTATTCTGCACAGGGCAAGAAGGTAAAATCTTCCCTGTTCACGCTGTGAAGGCTCATAAGGCTTGTGGAGTTATAACTCCCTCCATTGCTAACCTCCGTCCTAGAATGAGGTGAGTGATCAACTGCACACCCCCTCCGTTATACTAACACACCGGCCTAAAGAGTTCTTTTACCCATCGAATTGGTGGCAGGTTGGGCCCTAGGAACGGCCTCGAAGGTGTGAAAAAGAGAAAAGTCTCTTGTTCCTACCGGGAATCGAACCCCGATAAAATAAATTATGTTAGATTGGAAGATGTATGGTTCCAGTCTTACTAATGACAGCTAAATGATTAAGTGGCATGTCTGATTTGTACAGTATCCAGTATATAAGGACCTTGAATCCTGTGTTCGTTGGCACCCTGACATCCTGACGTTTATCTTCTTTTCATTGAATCTTGTAGGCGAATGCGTGGATGTACTAACAGCAGACAACACCACCACCACCACCACCACCACCACCACCACCACCACCAACAACAACATGCTACTGCTTTTCCCCTGTCATCACCCAAGTTTAAACCCCTGTAAATCATTCGACACTACACAGTCATGTGTTAGACGTGGTTAGAAATGTCTGAATAAACAGAAAAATTTTCTTCTGGTTTTCTTTACAATTTGGAGTTGTTTTACTGTAGGTTTTGAAACAGTACATCGACAATTATGTGGGCCCGGTAGCTCAGTTGGTATAGCGACTGACTACGAACTGGGCGGTCCGGGATCGAATCCCTGTGGGGACGAGATTTTCCGCTCGTCCAGACAGACCCTGGGGCCCACCCAGCCTCCCGCAAATTGCGTACCGGGTCTTTATCGGGGGTAAAGTGCGGCCGGGGAGTACTGCTGACCACTCACTCCCTTCTAGTGCCGCGGTCATGGAAGAGTAGAGCTATACCTCTACCCACCCTCTGGGCCACACCGGGCCTGTAACGGGATCACTTTACCTTTACCTTTTTACATAGACAATTATATTCAGTTATGAGGCTAGTGAGTAATATGGAATTGTGGCAACGTATTATTTTAAGTATTGTCAACTTTCTATTTCGAAACAGAGAGCATAGAAATATATTTCGACCCTTTAAGTTCGTTAGACACTTTTATGTTTTTCACTTTTTAATTTGTTGGGGTATCAATTTCTTAAAAATTCTTTGTCTTTTTTTTTTTTAGGGAATGATACAACAAAAATTTTGGCTTGCATTCTACATGCACATACTTTACCATGCGAAGCGTTGTAATTACCATTGGATGTTCATTGATTTGCCCTATATTACCAAAAGAAAATTGTATTGATTGAAAATAACAAATATTTTAAATAAAACTTTGTATTTTACACCACATTAACAAAGAAATCACCGAATTCGAAAAATTTTTACTTATTATTTTTATTAACTGTGCTTCATATACAGCGTTGTATAATCTCCTACCGTTATCCGTTAAAGTATAATCTGTCAGCTGGGTTCAGGAAATACTGCAAACTGCTAGACGTCAGAAGACGTCGAGAGTCAATAAACGCATCTTCCAAATGCCATCCTCATTTTACGGTCTTCCGTTTTCCTCGTGCTCTTTGACTCGTAATTTCCGGTTATGAGGTAAATAATTCGAATAATGCACATGGTACTGGAATTTTTCATAAAACCGTGTCAGAACTTTTATATCGTGAAAACATGGAGGGGAGGTTTCTATATTTAAAACACACAAATGGAATATCTTAGTAAGCAAGTACTTTCTTGTGGGAATGTGCACAAACTTCCAGAACAGATGACCAGTGTGACTAAATTTCCTATGGTAGTGCCTAAAATCGATAAGAAACTTACCCCATGCCACAATAATGGTCCCTAGAGTTGCAAAGTTGCTGCTGAAATCTTGGAAAATTTGTGAACCCCTGAACTAATGTTTAATTTTTTTCCGCTTAGATGTGGAAAATTTGTCGAATAGGAAATGTAGCATATAATGCGTTAGGTATTATATTTTAATGCAGTTATCCGACAGCCCTTACCTGTTTCTTATGATATTTTGTGGTTCACTTCAAAGAACATGTTGGTGTTGTTGCCTGATTGAAGCGACTTGTAAACCACACGAATACGTTAAAATACAAGGAAGCCACAGTCACTTATTCCCTACTGTGTCACTATCTGATACTGATACCGCTAAGCAGGAAGTTGAACTGAGACAGATCTCGTAACACGAGATTACAAGAACAGGCTAGATCAATTCATGCACTGTGCTCTTCTGTGAAGGGAGCCAGCACATTATGTTATTAGAAACCACAGGCTCGATACTGATATCAATGGAAAGCAACTTGGAAAAGACGTGTATGAAGGTAAAGGTAAAAGGTAAAGCAGTCCAATTACAGGCCTGGACAGGCCCAGAGGGCTCTTAGGAAGTTAAGTTTCCCAGATTTCGTGACAACGGCACAGGATGGTGGTAGGTTGTCAGTCTTAAGCACCGGCCGACTTTATCCCCAGGAAATACTCCTGGTACTCATTTCTATTAAAGACTGAGTCGACCCCAGGGCCATAGTACGATCGGAGGGATTTTATGTCAATGAAAAATCCATTGATACCAGCTGGGATCGAACCAGCGACCTTCCGATTTGTAGCACAGCACCTTAACCTCTGTGCTACTGGGGGAATATTTTAAGGGAATTAGAAACTGTCGACTTACCGAGAAGAATTCTATTCTGCCATGTTAGTTAAGCAGGCAATTACATAGATACCTGCTGGCGTGGTTCATTATGGACATACTGTGCTTAAAGCTAATATCTCAGGTGCAAATACTTACTCCGTTAGCTTAAGCCCAGCTGCTTTTCCTGGTTCAGTATTTGCTGCGACAGACTAAGAGTGTAGTTTCGCTGACAGATGAGACTTGCAGATACATTTACAAACGTTTAACTGCCAACGAAATAGATGACCGTGTTTATAAGGGAAGGAATACTGATGAAACCTGAAACGCAGGAAAGTCGAATATATTTTTAAAATGTGACAACGTAATTAATTAAGCAATTCATACTTGTGACAGAACTTGGTTTGTGTTGTCTCAAGAAAGATTTGACCCTTAGAAATAAAATTCAAGACACGCTGTAATTTGAGGCGTCCTGACAGAACAGACTATGTTCAACATAGCTTTTCTGACAGTTTGTGACAATAACTGTCTATTATTCTAATAATATGCTGTACACTTTACACTGTCTAAAGCATATTGTTGTACATGACCTTCCGAGTGTTATTTCTACTTCATCCTTCAAATGAATTGTTTACTTATGTTAACAAGGTGTGGTATGCTATTTTGTTGCTGCAGCCGGGTGTCCAACCGATGGCAGTGGTCGGTAGACTTGCACAAAAATAGGAAAGAGACAGCATAAAAGGAGCAACAATACACAAAATATAAAAAAACAATAAAAAATTACAAAATACCCAAAACAGAAAACAAAATTACAAAACAAGGAACAAACAAAAAGAATATTAAAAACATGTCGAGTAATTAGAAAATAACAAATAAAAGCAAACAATAATGAGACAGCTTACTGCACAGAATGTACGTACAGCAACATAACTATAAATCAATGATAATACATGCATTTCACCCAAGATCATCACTACACTTCACTTCACTGCACTTCACAACGCTTCACTCCCCATTTTTCTCTTCACTGCACTTTTGGACGTTTCGTCACCACCCTTCAAAAGCCCGTCACTTCTCCTGACATATAATTACTTTCCTAACCCTCCTTCTAAAAATATGTGTTTTACAGGGGAAAGTCGTTAGCGCCCCTGCAGGCAGTTGGTTCCACAGTTTGATTGCCCTATTTACAAAGGAGTATTTACCGACTTTTTCTTTGTTTCCTGGCCTTGATTTTACGATCGTGATCATCCCGGCTCAGGTAGCATGGTCCTTTTAACCTGTCCCCTATAGATTTCCATGCCCGTTCTCCAGTGCATGCTTTGAATAGGTCGCAAATGCGAGCTATCTTCCTACGCTGCGCCAAGGTTTACCAGTCCGAATCATTCGTATGATTAAAAATTTAGATTCTTTCTTTTGCACACAGCCTAACGCTTTTATCTGACCTTCCCTATATGGGTCCCAGCACGAAGCCCCATATTCGAGAATCGGACTCCTTAGTGCCTGCAGACTCAATTACTGTTTCTGTTTGTAAAAACACACTTTATGAAAAGAAGTGCCTTCCAGGCTTCTTGTACTGTGTAATTAACCTGATCAGCCCAGTTTAAATCGCTGCGTAAGATTATTCCTAAATATTTGCAGCTGCTCTCTTCCGGAATTCTTTGTCCCCTCCCCCTCCCCCCCCCCCAATCAATTCAAGAATACTTCCCCATTCTCTCCTTACAAATACAGCTTTACTATTACTTTAAAATATTTTTATATAAATTTT
>Ga0123352_10020728_pt1 | contig 10480 bp, 8 predicted proteins | sample TergutLab28metaG_FD_89700 | JGI IMG/M metagenome (GOLD analysis project Ga0123352, IMG submission 89700) | Labiotermes labralis P1 segment gut microbial communities from Petit-Saut dam, French Guiana - Lab288 P1 | ecosystem: Host-associated > Arthropoda: Insects > Digestive system > Gut ... | reverse complement strand
CATCGTTCGCGGGGATTACAAAGTCAATCAAATCGGGGTTGCTGTTTGTGTCCGCAATCGCCGCAATCTTAATTTTCAGACGTTTTGCTTCAGCCACAGCCAAATGCTCGCGAATAGTATCTACTACAAAAACGATTTTCGGGTTTTGTTTCATATCGCGAATACCGCCCAAAACCGCAACTAGTTTTTCTTTTTCTTTAATTCTTTGGCTTTGCTCTTTTTTAGTCAATTTTTGGAAATTTTCTGTTTGCTCTTCCGCTTCCAGTTTTTCGAGACGACGAACGCTTTCTTTAACCGTATTAAGGTTTGTAAGCATTCCGCCGAGCCATCTTTCCGTAACAAACGGCATATTGCAACGCTCAGCTTCTTCTTTTACGTATGCCTTCAATTGTTTTTTTGTTCCGACAAATAAAACTTTGCCGCCTTTAGCAGTAATTTCGCGTACTTTTTCGATGAATACATCAAGCGCCGAAATTGTTTTGCTCAAGTCAATGAAATGTATTCCGTTGCGCGCACAAAGAATGTAAGGCGCCATTTTTGGGTTCCAGCGCTGGGTCTGATGCCCGAAATGCGCTCCTGCTTCAAGCAGTTCTTCTAACTTAATAACCGACATTAAAAACTCCTTCTACGGGTTTAACCTCCGTCCGCTATACTGTCTTCCGACAGACCCTGTATATATGTACTCGCGTACCTGCGGACGTGCGTAAATAAAAATATAAAAAATTATCTCTTTGAGAATTGGAACCTTCTTCTTGCACCGGCAAGTCCGTACTTCTTTCTTTCCACTTCGCGAGCGTCGCGGGTAAGAAGCCCTGCTTTTTTGAGCGTTGCACGATTTTGCTCATCCACTTCAACAAGCGCTCTTGAAATTCCCAAACGAATTGCACCTGCTTGTCCGCTCAAACCTCCGCCGCAAACATTGACTACAACGTCGTAATTTCCGACATTTTCCAATGTTGCAAATGGTTTTTTTGCATCCAAAAGGAGCGTTTCGCTCTTCAAATACTCGGCGATACTTACGCCGTTCACAGTGATTTTTCCGTTTCCTTTACGAAGAAAAACTCTCGCAACCGCGCATTTTCTTCTTCCGACTGTTGTCGCTAAATTAATATCTTTTGTTGCCAACTAAAACACTCCTCAAATAGAAATTTTTTCGGGTTTTTGCGCCGCGTGCGGATGTTGATTTCCTGCATACACAAACATTTTCTTTTCAATAGCCTTGCCGCGCGCGTTTTTCGGAAGCATTCCGTGAACCGCTTTTTCGATAATTACCGAAGCGTCAAGCTCTCTTTGTACTTTAAAAGGACGAACTTTGTCTCCACCCGCATAACCCGAGTGGCGGAAATATCCTTTTTGCTCCTCTTTATTGCCCGTAAGAGCCACTTTTTCCGCGTTGATTACAACAATATAATCGCCGTGGTCCTGATTTGGGGAATAATTCACTTTTCCTTTCCCCATAAGAAGATACGCCAATTTTGACGACAATCTTCCAAGCACTACATCTTCCGCATCCACCAACAGCCATTTTCTTTCTATTGTGTTTGCATTAACTACACAGGTTTTCGTCATTGAAAAACACCTTTGTTCTTTAAAGTTTTCATAAAAATCGGGACAAATATAATATTTGCTCGCGCACGTTGTCAATACCAAAGAAAAATAATTGAAAAATTTCAAAATCGGATAGAAATTACCCGCCTTCTTATTTCCTTAAATATTCAAGCAATTTCGCACACCCGACTTCCAGCAAATCCAATACATTCTCAAAATCCGAAACAGCGCCGCAATAAGGGTCGGGAACGTGCGTTGCGCCGTTCGGCAAAAACTGCGCCATTTTTAAAACTTTCGCTTTTCCCGCATACCTGCCGCGTGTTTTTTCTATGTTTTCGATATTACTGTCGTCCATTCCTAAAATAAAGTCAAATTCGTCAAAATCCGCAACACAAATGCGCCACGAAATATGCGAAATCGTAATCCCGCGCTTTTTAGCAGTTGCAATCATCTGACTATCCGCGGGTTTGTTCGTTCCCGAAAAATTGCTTGTCCCCGAAGAGTCGCAAGAAAATTCGCCGTTCAACCCGCTCTTTTCGACCAAATCACGAAAAATCGCCTCTGCCGCAGGTGAGCGGCAAATGTTCCCGAGGCAGACAAATAATACTTTTTTCATAGTTCCTCCTTATTATTAAGGTGAAAATATTAAAAAACCATTAGCTAAATTGGTAAAATGCGATTTTATTTTGTTTTTGCAAAATTTTCCCCAAAAATCCTCCCCACCGCTTTTTGCCAAATATTATTTTTCTGTTAACATTAGCTTTTCGGGGACAAAACCGTTGACTGAATAATGGGCAAAAAAAAGTGAAAAACCTATCGAAATTCTACTAAACACTTGTTTTTCGTAGTGGCGGAAACTATATCAAAAAATCTAAAAATATTATTTGGGCGGCTAAAATTTGTAGCTTGCCATTTCGTATTAAGAAAAAAACAACAACCTAATAAAAGGGGGTTAATAATGATTGACAAAATAAAATTAATTGTAATATTGCTCGCAATTTTTGTATCAACTGTGTTTGCGCAAAGAAATTGGGGCGAGGGCTCCATTACCGCCAATGATGGCGAAACCATACGAGTTAGCGGTGTGTTTTACCCTGGAAGATTAACGGTTCCTGAAGGCGTAACAGTAACTATTATAAGTGATGGCGATACGCCGGTTTCGCGGTCATCTACGCTTGAAATTGCAATGGGTGCTGGTTCAATTGTAAGATGGCAAGCAAGAATTTCTACTTCCGGAACTGCTAATGCAGTGACTATTACCAATGCTGTGCTTTGGGCTAACGCTGGAACGCTTGAGATTCATGATGACGCGATAATAAGGCAGGTTAGTTCGGGGGCAGGACATGGGATTGTTGCAACAGCGCCGTCAACAAGCCCAACTGCAATTAGAGTTTTAGGCGGTGAAGTCAGTTCGATAGGGACGGGCTCAGCGATTCGTTTGACAAATTCTGCTACTGTCACAGTTAATGGTGGAGTTGTTAGCGCGACTGCCGGTCCGGCTATCGATGTTTTAACAGGAACCATACATATTACCGGCGGCTTGGTAATTGCGCAAGGAACAGCGATATTTGGCGCTTTTAACAGTATTATGAACCCAGGTTTTGACAATAATGTTCTTGGTCAAGCGCCTTCTACTCATACAGGAGGTTTAATTATTGCTTATCCGCAAAGTGGCTCTTTTATGCCGGGCAGTAGAACGGGTTTGGTTTCATTGCCTGCGGACGCAAACATTTCGTGGGGAATTCATAATGAAAGAAACGGGATTTTCTATAATAGTGGCGAATTTTTTGCAACAACCGGCACTCAACAAATTTCAGAAACAATAAACTGGTTGGGGACTACGGTGGGAGATGGTCAAGTTATACGAATAACTGCGACCTCTACGGGAACGCTAAATGTTCCTGCAGGCGCAACGGTTGCAATTATAAGCGACGGCGAACAGCCGATTTCTCGAACTGCGGGACTTAATCTTACAATAGGCACAGGTGCAACGGTAAGATGGCAAGCACGAGTTTCTACCGTAAGTGTGTCAGACGCACTATCGCTTGGCAACAGCGGCGGAACGCTTGAAATTCACGAGGGCGCGATAATCAGACACGCCGGCAGACCTGCGGGTGCGGCAAATGATAACACTACTGCAAGACACGCCATAAGTTTGACCGGCACGACAAGAATTACTGTTTTGGGTGGCGAAGTTAGCATAACAGGCAGGTCGGGCGATATGGCGATTAACTCAACAAACAACAATGCCGCCATTACGGTAAATGGCGGAGTTGTAAGGGCAACTGCGGGGCGAGCATTGAGCGATAATCTTGCTGCGGCAGCAATAATCAACGGCGGACAAGTAAGTAATAACCCAAATTGGCTTACAAGAAGTTTTACCGCTGTTGACGGGGAACGAATAAGAATAGGTGCTTTTTCATTTTCTACCGGTGTCGGGCAAGCAACGCAAGTTTCAGCCGCCGCTACACGAGGAACTTTAACTGTTCCTCAAGGAGCAACCATAACAATTATAAGCGATGGCGAGCAGCCTATAGCGCGTGATGCCGTGCTTATTGGGCAATGTTGTGTTTGAAGCAAACAACAGAAGCGATGAAACAATTTCGTGGAATTTGCAAAACCAAGCAAGACGTTTTGTCGCCAACGGCACGTATCTGGTGCTTGTTGAGGCAACAGGCATCAGCGGCAGAAGATTTGTATATTCGACAAGGATTGGCGTGAGCAGGTAATTGTTTTATACTGTAAGGGCAAAACAGTCAGCGAGCATAGTCGAACCGTTTGCCCTTATTTTCACAAGCGGATAAAAAACGAAATGGAAAAACAAAAACAAATAAAAGGAGAAAATAATGACTAAGCAACTAAAATCAATTGTAATAATACTCGCAATTTTTGCGACGACTTCGTTCGCAGTAACTATTGGACTTGTTCAACCGAGAGATTGGGCGGCAGGAACCGCTGAAGACGGCGAAGTTATACGAGTTTCTGCCACATCGACCGGAACACTAAGCGTTCCAAGCGGCGCAACGATAACAATAATTAGCGACGGAGAAGAGACGGTAAATCTGACTTCCAGACCTGCTGCTTCAGCTCTAAACCCCAGGCTTGCAGTGAGTATTGCCGAAGGTGCAACTGTAAAATGGCAAGCAAGAGTTTTTTATAACTCAAGTGTTTCCAGTCTTGCAGTCGGTCGCGAGGCAGATGCTTCTACATTAGCTGTCAGATTTAGTGGTGCCGGAAATTTTCGTGTGTATGATGAAGCGGTAATAAGAAATCAAGGTTGGATTGGAAATGCTATTCGCGTAAGTGGCAACGGAACCGTTGATGTTTTAGGGGGTGTAATTGATGCCTTCACCAGAGATGTGGTTATTAATTCCCTAAACAACGCTAATATTATAATTAGAGGCGGAGATATTCACGCAAGCACTTGGCAAGGTATTGCTATCGCGGCAAGTAATGTTAATGTTTCAGGCGGCATAATTAGAGGCGGCGGTTCTGCGCAAACGCGTATAATACGCGCCGGAACAATTACGGTCTCCGGCGGCGAAATCCGCGCGACAGGTCTGGCGGAAGCAATTAACGTTACCGAGCACGCCGTCATTTCCGGCGGCGAAATTACAGCGTCGGGAGGAGCACATACAATAAACCTTTTGGCAGGGGCTGAACTTGAAGTCCGCGAGGGAGCAGTAATCAGGCAAACGCTTACAGAAGATCCCGGATTTATCGGTCCGGTGCACGCCATTAACTTAACGAGTCCAAACAGAGTTAGTGTTTTGGGCGGCGAAATTAGTGCGGCATCAACAGGTGCGGCAATTCGTTCTGCCGACTTGTCATCAAGTAATATTATTACAATAAGCGGCGGCGTTATTAGTGCTACAAGAGGAAATGCCATAATTGGCAGCGGAAATGGTCAAATAAATATTAGCGGCGGTTTAATAGTGGCGCAAGGAACAAATGTTGTAGGTGCAACTAATGTTTTGGATCGTAATCCGACAAGCAGAACGGGCGGCGTATTAGTTGCTTATCCTGTGAGCGGCAATTTTATGCCCGGAAGCAGTAATGGCTTGGCTACATTGCCGCTAAATGCAAACGTTTCGTGGGCAAATCAAAATGGTCAAACCGGAATTTTAGTTAATGGAAGCCAATTTTTTGCAACAACCGGCACGCAAGAGGTAGTTACCGCAAGAGACTGGACAGCTACGGCATTAACCGCTGCCGATGGTCAAACTATAAGAATTACGTCAAGCGAGGCGTTAGGAACACTTACAATTCCCAACAACGCAACCGTAACAATAATAAGCGACGGAGCAGAACCGATAGCTCGCACGACGAGATTAGATGTGTCTATCGGCGATAATGCAACTGTGATATGGAGAGCGAGAATAAGCACTTCCGGAAATTCGGATGCCGTGTCGTTTTCCAGTGGCAACAACTCAAGAATTGAAATTCACGAGGGTGCAATAATCAGACAAACACAATCCGGCTCGTGGGCTACGAGGGCTATAAGCACCGGCGCTGGCAGAATTACAGTTTACGGCGGCGAAGTTAGTGTGGTCGGAACAGGAACTGCCATAAATTTTTCAGGTTCCGCTGCAAGTAATACCATTACTATAAACGGCGGAATTATCAGCGCGCCTAACGGTCGAGCAATTAACATCGGTGGCGGCGGAACAATAAATAAAAACGGCGGAGAAATAATACAAGTCCCTAACCCCACTTGGGGAACATCCGACCTCACTGCTTTTGACGGTGAAGTAATAACAATACCGAATAATACCTCGCAAGGTTGGTCAGGAAGATTGAGCGTTCCTGTCGGAGCAACAATAACTGTTGTGAGCGAGGGCAATGGTGTAATTTCGCGAGCAGCTGAATTCAATGTGCGAATAGGAGCCGGAGCAACTGTAAATTGGGATGCAAAAACTTCTATTTCTACTTCGGGAACGAGTTCGCCAAATGCCGTAAGTGTTGGTGGGACAGGAACTCTTGAAGTTCGCGACGGTGCAATAATCAGGGCAACATCAGGACAGGCAATATCTAGCGAAACCGGCACTATTGTAAATATTCGCGGCGGCTTAATAATTGCTACCGGATTTGGTATAGTAGGCACCACAAGCCACGTTATCAATCGTGCTCCGACAAGCCAAACAGGCGGAATTGTAATTGCCTATCCAAGCACAGCCGCCATTCGTATTGCAGGGACAAGCGACGGTTTGCTTTCATTGCCCGAAAATGCCCGTATTTCTTGGGGTATAAATGATGGAAACAGTTGTGTTTTGCTCGACGGAAACTATCTTTTTACTCCAAGCAACGCCCAACGAGTTTGGAATTGGGACGGCACAACTATTAACAATGCAAGCGATTTAGCCTTTTTCAGAGATTTAGTCAATGCCGGAAACAATTTTTCGGGCGAAACAATTCTGCTCGGCGCAAACATAAATGTTTCTGGAACTTGGACGGCAATCGGCACGGCGGCTCGCCCGTTTAGAGGAGTATTTAACGGACAAGGTCGCTCTATAAGCGGCTTATCTTCTCCGCTTTTTGGAAATATAACAGGCGCAGAAATACGAAATCTTACCATAAACAATTCGCACGGCTTGCTTAATAACGCAGACGGCAGTTTAATAGAAAACGTTAGGGTGAATATAAGCGCCACTTCTGTGGTCGGACTTGCCGCAACAACAAGCGGTGGCGATATAACCATTCGCAACTCTTTGGTGTCGGGAAATATTTCTGCCTCAGCTACAGGAAATAATTCCGTAAATCTCGGCGGCTTAATTAACGATGCAAACAGCGTCGTAATAATAGAAAATTCGTCTTTTGAGGGTAATATTACAGCTAATGCTGCGACTGCGAGTAGTGTTGTCGGCGGCTTGGTTGGGCGTGCGCAACAGGACATCACAATAAAAAATTCATCTGCTTCGGGCGATATTCGCTCTACTGTTTCGGGAACAACAGCCGCAAGTATTGCACTTGCAGGCGGACTAATCGGGCGAGCAAATATCACCGTCGGTATAACCGAGTCCTATTTTAGCGGCGAGGTTCTGACAACTTTAAGTTCCACGATGACAACTGCAAACTTAAGCCACACAGCGCGTTCGGGCGGATTTATTGGTTATGCTTCAGGAATTTTGGGCGTTGGCGCGGTAAATATAAGCAACTCTTTTGTTTTGGCAGATGTTCTTGCCTCTAATGCGTCCTTGGGTCAAAGTTCCGGCTTTACATATTCCGGCGGATTTATCGGAACACTGCGAAACAGAATAAACATTACAAACTCCTACGTAAACGGCGAAATAATAGCGAGCGGGGTTAGCGCAGCTCGACGAAGGGTCGGCGGAATTGTAGGTTTTTGGTCGGCGAGTAATATAGAAAGCAACGTGTTTTCTTCGCTTCCGTGTCAATCCGTTGATATAGCAGGAACAAGCGCGGCTCAATTAAGAAATCGCGCAACATTTACCGACTGGGATTTCGAGAACATTTGGAACATCAACCCTACAACCAACAACGGTTTCCCATTTTTGCGAAACGCCGGAGCAGACGACACCGTCGGCAGCACATTTATTCGTTCTCGCCCCGATACTCAACCGCGCCGCCACGGCATCCTCCTCGAAAACGCAATCGTCTCCGACATCGCCAAAATCACGGTAATCACCCCTGAGCCCGCCCAAACAACCCTCCGAATTTTGGACAATCTCGGCAACACAGTATTTGTAGAGACAAGGCACGCCTTGTCTAATAACAACGAATTTACGTGGAATTTGCAAAACCAAGCAAGAAGATTTGTAGCCAACGGCACGTATTTGGTGCTTGTTGAAGCAACAGGCATCAGCGGCAGAAGATTTGTATATTCGTCGAGGATTGGTGTGAAACGGTAATTTTTATTCGGTATTGGCAAAATATTGCTGAATATTTTGTAGAGACGCGATGCTCGCGTCTCTTTTTATTTGTGGCAAATATTATATTTGTATAAAAAGTAAGCGTAAAAAAGGAGACCAAAAATGAAATACCCCACCGAACATTTTGCAGCATACCAAGAAGCACTGAACTTGCATAGTTTTGACGGCATTGCAAAATTATTCCATAAAAACGCGTCTTTTTGCCATTCAGGAACAATGATGACGGATACTAAGGATGTCAAGGAGTTTCACGAAAACTTTTGGAACACGATAAAGCAAGTTAAATGGTGGGCAACCGATATTAAAACAGTTTACCAAGACGACAAGTGCGAAATTTACGCATACCAATACAACTACATCGGAACAGTTGACGGCGAGCAAGTCGAAGGCAACGGCAAAACTACAGATGTTTTCGTGAAAAACGGCGAGACAGGAAAATGGGAATTTCTGCACGCACATTCAAGTTCGGCGACCCTAAATCACGATGATTGATAGACCTGTGCAGTATTCGTCGAGTGAGGGGCATCTAATGTTAAAACTTTTTTCTATAAAATACTAAATTTTCCCCAAAATCTGCGTTCCAACTCATAATCGGAAACAATAAGAGTTTTTTATCTTCACAACTTATGAACATGAATTTCAACGGTGACGCTTCGGCTGCATTTTCAGAACAAGCACGTATAGACAGCGAGAAAAAAATAGATTTATTCACCGATACTTTCCTTAAAAAATTTGAGGAACATGGTACGGGGGCATTTAGTTTCGCATGGGCGGCGATGTTCGACATTAAAGCATAAAAAAGGGGTTTGAAATGGGACTCGGCTTTAGAAAAATCTGCTGCCGAGTTAAAGAGCGGTAAACAAGTTAAACAAACACAAAATACCGAATTTTCATAAGCGGATAGAAACGAAGTAAAAATCCTTTGCTTTTTTCAATATCCGCTTTTTTGTTTTGGCGGAATGTATTTTCTTCATAGAAAGCGAGGTAATAGAGTATGAACCGCAAAGTATATTCTGTAGATGAAATTAAAAAGCGATTTGAAAACGTCGCCAAAAAATACGAAATCAACGAAGCGTATTTATTCGGTTCTTATGCCCGTGGCGAAGCGACAAAAAAAAGCGATGTGGATTTTTACGTTCGCGCCGATAAAATAAGAACGCTTTTTCAACTGGGTGGATTTTACGCCGATACAAAAGAATCTATGGATAAAAATATAGACGTAATTACTACAAAGACAAGGTTGGACAGAAATTTTGAAGAAGAGATGAGAAAGGAATTGGTAAAGATTTATGGATAGGACAAAAAGAGATATTTCAATTTTAGGGCATATAATAAAACATTGTTCGGAAATAGTAGAAACCCACGAAACATTTGGAGACAGTTATGAAATATTCCGGAAAAGTAAGCCGTATTTCAAGGCGATTTCTATGGATTTGCTTCAAATCGGCGAATTAGCCAATCATTTGTCAAAGAATTTCCAAGAAAAGTATAGAAATATTCCATATTCGGCAATAATTACGTTAAGAAATATAGTTACTCACGGCTACGGAGAACTTGATGTAGAAATTGTCTGGGCAACTTCCCACGAAGATACTCCGATTCTTCAAAAACAATGCGAAGAAATATTAGCGGCAATGAGATAGATTTTCAAACATAGGATCGCCCGCCCTGTGGGCAAACAGTCAACAAGCACAGTCGAACTGTTTGCCCCAAATCTTAAAATAGTCAAAATAAAATATTTTACACAAAATTCCATTCCCCCCTTGACAACGCCCATAACAATAACGTATTTTCTCCCCGCTTAATTGACAAAGCGGAATAAATTTCAGCGAGATTAAGCAAGTTCCTTGACAAGACAGATAAAGCGAATAGAGTACATACGAAGATTTCGTTGAACGAGAAACAAACACCGTTTGCTTAATGCAGGCGTGTGAAAAACAATATTAAGATATTAAGGGTATATGGCGGATGCCTTGGCATCTACCGTCGAAGAAGGTCGTGACAGACTGCGAAAAGCCGCGCGGAGTAGTTAATATACGTTG
>Ga0123352_10020726_pt1 | contig 10481 bp, 18 predicted proteins | sample TergutLab28metaG_FD_89700 | JGI IMG/M metagenome (GOLD analysis project Ga0123352, IMG submission 89700) | Labiotermes labralis P1 segment gut microbial communities from Petit-Saut dam, French Guiana - Lab288 P1 | ecosystem: Host-associated > Arthropoda: Insects > Digestive system > Gut ... | reverse complement strand
TGAGCTCGATATACTGCCAGACAAAATTACGCTGATTATCAGTAGCAGTGTAGCCACCAATGTTTTCTAGCTCAACATAACCAAGGTGGTTGATCAAATAATCCTCTGGCAACTGAAAGCCCTTGATTGAACCTTCAGTCTTTGATGCTCCACTTGCCTTCATGTGTATCTGATTGTCGGCAAAGATTTCCTGGCTATCTTGCGAGGTCTCAAAACCACACTCAGTAACACCTGTAAATATTTTTGGTACTACCGCCTCATCAAGCGTTCCGGGCGTTGTTGTGCTCTCTTTAATAGCTGCGTAGGCTGCCATTTCTATACCGTGTGTTACCTGTCGTCTTTCATACTTAGACATTTATTTCCCCTTTCATCGAGCTATTCTTAATTTTTGTAATCCGCCGTAAAATTTTTCTTTTGCTCTTTCATAAACCGGATGGATATGAGGTATGGCACGAGCCCATCCAACCTTCCCCCATCTATTCTTTGTTACGTGTCCTTTTTCAAGGAGGTGCGTCAACTGCCAGTTTGTCTCATTGTGGACGTAAATGTTAGAAACGCCATCCCAAGACCACGTCCATCCATCACGGTACTTCTTGCCACGTCTGCGTCCAACCGGTGCGTTTGCCTTTATATCGGCAACAACGTCATCACCAATCTTTGCCAGCTCTTCACGAATCTGTGGTTGCAGATCGATCTCTATGGGATGAACAGTGACATTTCCCTTACCCATCGCTACCACACCCCGCTTGTAAACAGTTCAAGCTCATAATATGTGGCGTAATAGTCAACGTCTGGCTGCTCGATGTCAAAAGCAGTTGGCTCAACACCAAACATTCTCAGCATGAATTCCTCAACACTATCAAGCTTTAGACGATGAACATGGACAACGCTAATTAATACCTTGCGCATATGAATGGTGTTATCTGATCTTGATGACTTAGCTGGCATGCGGTAATAGATAACCCAGTTATCTGGATGACCTTTAATCGCACGCTCACGGTAATAAACCTGACCTTCTCCCTCTGCCTCATTGAAGCAAGGGTTACACTCAAGCATCTTCTGAAGCTCTTTTCTTGTGGCAAAGATCTTCATATTAGTTCACCAATTTCGATTATGTAGTCATGCGCATAGTCAAGTTGATGGATTGAAGAAACCTTATACCTTGCACCATTCCACTTGACGTAATCTAAGTTGTCAGTAGGCATTACGCCACGGATCTTAAAGCGCGCTGTCAACACAAGTCCATCAACGCGCGCCTGGTCACGACGCTTCTGGAAGATAGTCTCTTTTTGTGCCTTGACCTTGCGCTCAATGAGCCTGTCTTCCCAGACACCTTCTTCTTGCTCAAAAGGCTCAGTATGACAGAGCGTTATGGCAACTCTATTTGCTCCCATTGTCATACCTCACCTTCAAATGCATGATGAAGTTTGTCATCTCTCTATCAATCCATGACACCGTTGCAGACTGCCCTTGACCAGCGGACAAAGTGCGATCAAAGCGCTGCAAGCAATAAAGGTGAAGCCAGGCGATAACAATGTGAATGTCATCATCTTTGAGCATGTTGAAGTCATCAAGACCAGTATCCGCATTTATGGCGCCAACAGGAATGGCCTGATTTTTAAGAAAGACCATTCCTGTGTTTATAATCGCCAGCAGCTGTGAGTCAAAAATATCCTCAGCGACGTCAACCTCAACCAAGTCTTTGACGGCTCCTAAGATTGTTATGGCTTCAGCTTTACTCATATATGCCTACTTCTTACGCGCAAGTCTCTTTTGAGGCTTAACAGCTTGCTTACGCTCTGATTCAGCAGATGACTCTGCGGAATGATTTTGCAATTCTTCCGCAACGTCAAGCGCAACCAGGTTGTCTTCACCGAGCGCACCAGCGACTTCTTTCGCGCGTGATTCTTCTAATTCAACTTCAGAACCCGCACAAACGATGCGCCCGGTAATCTTGTCGGTGAATGCAACCTTTGTCATGTATCTCGAAAGCATCTTATGCCACCTATGCTTCCTTTGGTGCAACAACGACAGCAGCTGCATCTGGACTCAGCAGTGCGCCGCCAGCCCACAACTCAGCAAGGTACTCGTTTGAGTTCTTTTTCAAAATGAAGTTTTCATATGATTCGATGATGTTGTCTCCAACAACGTCATATGCATCTCCGGCATAAATGACTGCAACTGGGTCACCCTCTTCTTCGGCAGCATCCATCCATTCAGGAGTGAAGATTGCAGCAACACCGAACATAGACTCAAAGTCTGTACCAATTGGGAATCTCAACGCGCCATTGTTGTCAAGGTCAACCTTGAGCTTTGCAAACTCAGTGCTGTTTATTACAAGGTATTTAGGGCCCTCTGCCTTAATGCCAGAAACAGCAAGCATGATGTCTCTGAAGAGTACTCCAGTTGCCGCAATGTCTACCTTGTATCCAGTGTCAGCGTCTACAATTGCCTCGAAGCTCTTTACCTTGCTGTCATCAGTTGAAGCGCGTCCATCGCCGATAACTACAGCTCGCTCAATCTCTGTGATAACGCGCTTTGGCAGCTCATCAAGAATGTAAGCAAGTAACGCCGCACCAGAGGCCTGCGCTTCTTTGACAAGATCCTTTGGGATGGTGATGTACTTGTAGACATAACCAGCTCTGGCCACCTTTTCTTTCAAGGTGATTTCTTGTTCTTTTTTATCTTTCCCGCGCTTGTGACCACGGGCGCGAGTACTATCACCGGTGGCTACATTAAGCATGTTCGACCACACAGAGAATCCGGCATGTCGATTGAGTGAGCCGAAAATACCCGATGGGTCTTCAAATCTATCGACAATCTTGTTAATCACAGCACGAGGAAGCAGTACATCAGGGTTTGTGACTCCCTTTGAAGCTAGGTGGTCAGCCCACGACTTATTTACTTCATGCAGGTCTTTGCCAACATTATCAGCAATTATTTTTGCGTAGTCTAAAAGCGCCTGCTTCGTATCAAGGTAGTCTTTACCGCTAGACTGCGCTTCAATCTTTGATTTTGAACGGCCATCTGCAATACCATTACCTACCTCGTCTAGCACTGCATGTGTCTTAGCAATGTCAGCTTCGAGCTCTGTAATCTCTGTGGATAGCTTTTCCGCGCTTTCATTCATAGCTTTTGCCTCTTTCTGAAGAGTCTCTACATCGTCTTCGCTGGCCGCCTTCACCTTATCCTCTAGGGCGGCGATTTCCTTTTGCTTGTGGACCTTCTGTGCCTGCAGGTCCTCAAGCCTTTCGTGCTTGTCTTTCAAATTCATAGCTGCCTCCTTTGCAAGCTACTTCTCAAGCAGGCCCTTTGCCCGCTTTAAGTACTCAATAGTTTTTGCCATGCGCTTTTCTTGACGAAGCTCAAAGAGTTCTGCCCGCTCTGCAGTGTTCAGCTCATGGTCTTTTTCAATAGCCGCCAATTCGTTGGCTGGAATGGTAACAACTGAACCCTCATAGATTTCAGCTTCGTGAATCAACCAGTTGCGCCATGGATTTTCCTGATCAGCCAGTTCATACCGCTTAATCCCAAATCCAACACTCATTGAGTCGAGTGCGCCCATTTCTATGAGCTCTTTCACCTTCACGGCCAGATCATCATTCAAGTTAAGATAGGCCTTAACTTTTACGCCCTCTTGGCAATCCTCAAGCTCCAGCTTTCCAATGACTGAGTTGCGTTCATGATTAAAAAGCAGTGGTGCTGTTGACTTCTTCTTAATCGATTCAGCAAAGGCGCCTTCGACAATAACGTCCCCATCGCGGTCTTCATTACCGTAAGTTGTGAGATAGCCGGTGAAGTCAGGACCACCTTCTTGAGATTCACTCACAGCCTTGATGTTAAAGTTTTTAATCCTCACGTTAAGCCTCCTTAGACGGGAAGGTTCGAGTCGCTTGTAGAACGAGTCTCGATAACCTTGATCATGTAAGCAATGTTTTTCACGTTAGTTGGAACACCAACACCGGATGGAGCGTTGAACCCGACAACAAGCGTGGGCTTACGTGTGGGATCTACGATGATTCCGCGACTGCCGTTGCCCTCAAATGTAGCCTTTTGCCAGGTTGGGTAAACGTTGTACGTCTCGTCATCTATTGGCTTGTTGGCAGCCGCAGTTCCACGCATGACAGCAAGCGACATGCGCAACGGAGCAAGTTCAGCATGACGGTGCGTAGGGTCTAGCTTCGAGACGCGTTCCTGATACCTTACAAGTGCGACAGCCTTATGAGTCCCCATGTAGTCTGTGATGCTGAAGTCAACACCGAATGGGCATAGTTGTGCACCTGGCTGCACCTGCGGAATAAACTTCGGGAAGCCGAAAAGGTTTTGTGGGCTAGCAGACGGCGCCCAGGTGCCGTCATAGGCTGAAGTGATGATTTCGTAGGTAGCACCGTCAACCATTTCAACGCCCGTATCGTAGTTATACGACCCCGTGCCGTTGTCTACGCCAAACAAGTGCGGATCTTCATACCCACTGCGATAATGAACCACCTTGCTCATACGTTCATAAAGGTCGATTTGCTCAGCAATATCACCGCGGATTTTTCCCCATTTTGCTGTCCCGCCGCCAATATCTGCTAGGTTAAAAATATCCCCTTCGGGCCCCAGGAAATTTCCATTAAATGGGCTCATGTTTTGCTGTGTTCCAGGTACCGTCATTGCTCAATCCCTTCATTCTGATTCGTCATTCCTGCAAGAAGTTCAGCGGGAATAGCATTCTTGTTGGTAAAGTAGGTGTCTCCCCCGTCATAAGGAGGTAGACCAATGACTTCACGAACCTCATTGCTGTTGGTATTTCCTATATAGGTCTGCTTGAATGCGAACTCGTTCAGGTCCTTAAGTGAAGCTATGTCAAAGAGATCCATATATACGAGGCATTTTTGACCTTGAGTTCTAGCTGTCTTGGTAAAGAATTTTCTGTTGATTTCCTCTGCGACCACGCGCATGTATACCTTTACAACACTTTGGTAGTAGGCCCGGTACTGATCTTCGTTGTAATCACACGTGAACAGTGCCTCATTGATGCCAAATGCATGATAGAGCTGTGATTTAACCAATTCCAAATCTTCTGAAGTAAATGTCGTTAGCCCAACGTGTGAAAGCTCGTGAATGCTTTCGCCCTTTTGCAAAAAACCAATTCCACCGTTTTCCGCAACTTCATACATGTCTTTGACTCTTTGCTGTGATTTCCTCTTAAGATCTTCATCTGCTGCCATAGTTGTGAGCTCAAGAAATGCTCTTATCTTTGACTTTGGCTCAATAACCTTTTCTGAAAGTGCCCGTAGGTTTTCATCAATGAGTTTTGTCATTTGACCGAGCTGCATAGTAAGGTTCTGCTTTGGATTCTCAAAAATCCACACATCAGATTTATCAATAATTCTTTCTTCATCATTGACCGTTACGGCAACTTTGTTTTGGTTGTGCTCTGCAGCTTGCTCTGCAAGATGGATAGCAGTTAGTGTTGCTCCACTGAAAACAGGCACTACTACGGCAATTCCTTTTTCAAGCATGGTTCTTATAACATCTGACCAAAAAACAACAGGTCCTGCATCGTTGTTTGGTGATATGCTCACCGCTTGTGCGAGATCAGAAAACTCAAACCACTCCCAGGAATCTACAGCATCTGTATTCCTGGTGATCTTGACATGCTTGAATCGCATGGTTCCGACATCTGTTCCTATTTTGTTGTAGATGTTTTCTAAAAAGATTGAATTTGAATTGAAGTAATTCTTTTTTCGAGTCCGCAACCATTCGTGTTGAACAGCCCTATTGTGATTGACGAAAACGCCACCGGGCAGGACCCGTGACAGTAAACTCATTAAGCCTTTCTTCGCCAATTGTCGCTCCAATCATAGTTAAACTCAGTTCAGAGCGTATTCTTCCATATTTGTCAAAATTCCCTACCTAGAAATACGTACGTAAGGCCTCTTTGTCGTTTTCATAGGCAATAAACGCGTCCAATTGACTAGAAAACACATCAATTTTCCCTGATGATTTTTGCTTGTTGGGGAAGATGTTTTTGTTGGCATCTGACTTAACCTGAACGTTCATATGACACCATGTGGCAACCGGGTCATTAAAGATTATTTCACCTGCACCAAGCTTTGCTTTATATACCTTGAGCTGCGGTGATAGCTCCTTAACGGTCTGCTGCACAGGTTCGCATATGTCTCCGAAATGTTCGCCCATAAAGTTTATGAAATCTCGTGATCCCCATTTGTCATAGCCAACTTTTACGGGAAGAATTTTATGAAAAGTAACAAATTGGTAAACTTCATCAAATACGTACCTCGGATCGTTGTACGGAAGCTCATGAATGTGAATATGTCCAGCAGATTCCCACTCTAAATACTTGTCTGCTTGAACTTTTGGCAGCTTTTCTATGACAGCTCGTGGAGCAAATTTTTTATTCATGAAGTAGCGCTTGTCACCAACAACAACCATAAAGCTAACAGAACAAATGTCGTTAACATCTGACATATCGACGCCTATCACACAGCGTGCATTTCGCTCATCGGTACCTGTGAATAGCTCTGCATTGAACTTGTCACTAGAGCCGCGGCACTCATCGTTGGTGAAGTACGATTGGTAGTTGTTCATCGGTATATTGAATGTTTTAGCTAAGATTTCTGCTTGCGCAATAGGGTCATTTTTCGCTTTTTTCAAATCCTTTTGAACAGATTCCCTTTCAGGCGCAATTCCTAGCAAAGGCATGGCTTTTACCCACTTTAACTCATCATAAACCTCACTAATGTCATCGAGCCTGTAGATAAAGGGCATAATGTTGTAGATTTCAGTTCGCCCGTGCAATATATCAAGCCATAATGTGAAGTAGCGGTCGAAGACGGCATCACGAGTGACACCGTTTGTTGTAAGGTACCAAGTCTGCCAATTCTTGCGCTTGAGGTTAGAACCGTCATTCACGACCTTCACGAAGTCTTCGGTGTAAGCGTGGAGCTCATCGAAGATGTTGATATGTGCATTGGTACCGTCGAGCACGCTATAGTCTGATGTTTTAATTGACATAAGGCTGTTTGTGGCACGATGAATCAGCCCAAGCTTAGTGCTTGCTATCTGGTCGTGTTCTTTCATAAGGTTGAGTATTGACCGTCGATTATTGAGCATTGACCTCGATGCGTTGTAGAGAAAACCGGCTTGTTCACGGGTATTTGCTAGCAGCTGGACATCGGCACCGTGCTCTCCGTCCGCAATAAATCCTCTTTTTCCTACGGCAGCTCCTAGCGTTGTTTTACCGCTACCACGGCCAACAACCAGAGGGACTTCATTGATAAGTCTTCGCTCTTCAGGAGCAATAAAAGTTTCCATAGTGTCAGGGTCAGTTTTCTCGACATTGACCGTGTGAAAGAACCCCCAGGCAACTTCTAGCCATACCTTCTGAGGAAGCGCAAGCTTTAGATTATCGCTTCGGCCCTTGGTGTTGCTGCATTCGTTTTCTATAAATGCAATTCCGCGATCTGCTTCACTCTGCCTGAACTCAAACATAGATTTCAGCTTTTCTATATGCTTTATCGCAAGCTTTAGCTCTTTGCACGCAGGAATATCGCCGCTTCTTATGAGTTCTGCGTATTTATCAGTGTGTTTCACTTAGTTTAGAGCAACTTTCTAGACAATTGAGCTAAAAAACTCAAGCTGAAAACCTTGGAGCGAGTAACAGAGAGGTTACGGCGTCGTTCTATCCTCTGCATCAATCTGAGGCCGAAGGGGGGGACTGGTCTTTTGTTTTTGTTTTCAGAATAGATTGACATCATCACGTCCGGCAACATCAAAGCATTGAACTTTTCCAAAAGTCTTTACGTTGTGGCATGGAATACAGAGGAGCTGCAAGTTATCTCTGTTTAATGTGATATTAATATCATCATAATTATCTGGACAAACCTCAATAATGTGGTCACATATTGCTTTGCCGCTTATGATCAACTTATGACAGTGCTCACACCTCATGCCCTGGTCTTCTCTTACCAAGTCGCGTAATGCTTTCCACTCTTTAGAGTTATAGAACTTCTTAGCCCATGCGTTAAACCATTCAGGCTGACTTCTGTGACGGTACATACATTTCCATCCTGTCAGCGATGAGCTGTGCTGTATTGTCAACAGCAGCTATCTTTGATGTTTCGGCCTCGACCTTCTTCTTGCGTGCTTCACGAAGCTTGTAGTCATAGTCAAACTTAACTGGGTCAGCAACCTTTGCTGCATAGATCAATGCTGTTGAGCACGGAGGGATAAGTTTCCATTTCTCCTTAACAGCCATCAATGTCTTGCTACCGTCTAACTTGACGTCATACTCCTTGACCTCTTCGACCATCTTGTATTGATAGGTGAGCTTAGATCGAAGACCTTCTTCAACCAATGCAGTCAGATCAGCAACAAGCTCTGTGCGCTTCTCTTCCCATAGTGCACCAAACTCAGGATGGTCCACCTTGTACTTATGCCATGTCGTATTTGATATCTTAAAAGCTTTGCAGATGTCTTTTACCTTGACGCCCTCTGCAATCATTTCGCCAATCTTATCAAGGTTTGGCTTTATCATTCGCTCATACTTACTGGACATTACCTTCCCCCTTCAATACTGTTCATTGCTTCATAAAGTCTTTTGAGGTGTGGGGAAGCAGCAATAAACATATTCAGATCAGTTGAACTTATTGACCGTTGTTTCCCCGATAGAATGTTTTGAGTGCGCCCAGGCTTCCAGTGGCATATCTTATCCAAATACCCACGGGTCATTCCTATACGATGACATGCTCCAAGCAGGTGCACCACTCGATCAAAGTCTTTGCCTGAAATATATCCATGTCTCTTACGTTCCCTCATTGCTCCCCCTAGGACTACTGAACCATACCATTTAGGCCGCCTCGACTCTCGTTCTGTCAGACTGTCACTGCGAAGACCAACGTGACGCTCAACAGCCTCCATGCGCCCCTGTAAGTTCTCGATGATTGCATCAATGCAGGTATGACAGGCCGCCTCCCGGTACTCTGTGTTGCACCACCTACACACCTTCTTTTCTCTAGTCATCGTCCGCCTCTTCTGTCTTGCAACGCTCCCCATGGCTGCAGAAGTGGTCTGCCATTACCGCGTCATCAGTGAGCAAGCAACACCACTCAATAGGTGCGCCCTCCATGTAGCTCATGTGTTTGCAGTCTTCACATCGCACTAAGTCGCGCTTATCGAATGTCACAGCATCGGCATAGCTCATGCCTCTACCCATTGGGATAGCCAACATTTCATAGTTATTCATTGTCTTTCCTTTCCCCGTCCGCGCAGAAAAAGACCATGTCAAGCTCGTCATACCGTGCTATGGCTAGGCGGTCGCACCAGTTATCGTCATAGTGCTTGCAGTCTTTGCAGCGGACAATATCACCCACCTGCATTGTGAGTTGGTCATTAGTCGCATACTCTTCAGCAAGACCGATAAAATCAGCGTTATTCATCCTCACTCACCCTCTTGTTCCATGCTTCGATTGCTTCCTGCTTCGGCTTGTTTTGTCTGTCTCTCGAACAATCCAATGAGGAACAATGGACTGAAAATAGGCTAGAACCTGTGGGAAATATTGTTGCTTTGCGACCGCAAAATGGGCAAGGCTTGAGGTTATATTTGTTATTCATCACTTATCACCTGCTACAAAGCGCAACCCTGCCTCAACAATCTCTCTAGATGTCGGTCTGTGCTCGATAATCATGCGTCCGCAACCACCGCAGAATTCTGCATCATCTGTGATTCGGTTGAAACCGCATTTATTGCACACGGAATAGTGCACGGTTTCATAATTCGGCACAAGGTCTCCGACAGTGCACGTCTTCTCTTCCAGCTCCTTGCGCTCACCCTCTAAGTCAGTGATGCGACCGTCTAGCCATAGCAGGTGCTTGCGCAAGGCTGCGTCCGTTGTAGCAGTTTGGTCTGGTAGCATCCCGCAGCATCCTCGGTCGCTTTTGTACTCGTACCATGCGCACTTTTCGTGGGCGCACTCGCCGTAGCGCGAAAAAAGCCTAATCATGACGGGGCATAGATTACGGCTCATGATTGTTCACTCTCGATTCTGCACCCGCAATTGTGGCAATAGTTGTCAATTGCTCGCAGCCCTGCATGGCACGCGCCGCAGACGTGCCAATAATCATATTTGGCTGGATTGAGTATGGGCTTGAACGTCCGTTCTGGTGGATTATCTGTACCCACCAGCTCTTGATGTGCTGCTACCCAGCCGTCTTCGTAGCCCTCGTCGTAGCGTGATTCGTCGATTGCGTCAATCACGGCTTGCTTGCGCTCACGGAATTCTGAATTCGCGCTCATCATATACGTTGCATCAATTAGCTTGCTAACTAACTTCTCACCTCTAGTCTTCATCGAGTATCACATTTCCCAGGTGAAGGCCTTTTGCTACACTGCAGCGATCTGCCCAGTTGTCCGGCACCTGTTTCTTAAGAAACTTCACAAAGTCTGCTGGGATGCAGATTGTTTCGTCTTTGAG
>Ga0123352_10020725_pt1 | contig 10481 bp, 4 predicted proteins | sample TergutLab28metaG_FD_89700 | JGI IMG/M metagenome (GOLD analysis project Ga0123352, IMG submission 89700) | Labiotermes labralis P1 segment gut microbial communities from Petit-Saut dam, French Guiana - Lab288 P1 | ecosystem: Host-associated > Arthropoda: Insects > Digestive system > Gut ... | reverse complement strand
GAGAGGGAGGGAGAAAAGGATGGGGGTGAGGGGAAAAAGAGGGGGGGGGGGGGGGGGGGTGGGGGGGCGAAACATCAAAATGGACGGAAAAGCAAATAGGGTTTAAATAAAAAATATCGAATTTCTGCGGTTAAGAAATTTTAAATTATTGAAACAAATAGAAGGAAAATCAATCAATAACTGTGATTTTTTTAAGTTCGCAATTTCTGTTAGGGCGGCCCAAAAAAAAAAAGCGTCGGTCTACGTCGCTGCATGCAACCACGCACATCTAACTCACGATTCCAACATTTGATAGGGCAAAGAAAGCGAAATTCCGCGGCTGCTGCTCTCGGTGTCAAAAAGTTCAAACTCCTCGAGTCAGTGTACTGTATTTAATAAATCACACACGTTTCAGCATTCAGTTATCATTATTCAATTCCCGCGATCTCATAAAGAACTCAGTCTCTAATGGAATATTAAGACACAAAAAGTCCACAAGGGGCAGAAACTCAATCAGACAGAGCAAGGACACTTCCTGGTTCTGCTAGAAACGTTATTGGTATTACATTCCAGTTGGACTTTTTTCATTCGCTAATTAACCTTTTGACGCCTAATGTCAACTATAGTGGTCGTACCGCATCGCTAACCTCTAAAGTTGCATTTTATATATTTACTCAACAAATATAGGTACTGAATATTTTTAAACACGGTATACACTCTCCGTTTTTTTCTCTTCAAAATGCAGTTTGTTTCATAATTCTAACGTATTTGGTTCCTGCATTATTCAAATTTTATATACAGGGTGTGCTAAAATTAAAAAAATAATTCCGCCGCCAAAAGGTTAAAATACAACATTCTAAGAACAAGACAAGCCATTCCGGGAGCCTCACACCTTCTGAAGACAGCAACAGTGATAGTACTTTCCCATCCAGTGCTCCCCTGTTTCCGAAAGAGCATTACTTTTTGAAGGGTCACAGTTTTCTCCCGTTGGTTCTTCTGGTAACAGTAGCACTCAGACAAAGACCAGTATGGAGCACTGGTGGAATGATACTAACAGCGGAAACCTGAAGTATTCACATACCTCCCTGTTACAGTGCTATTTCATCCACCACAATCTCACGTCTGTTGACCCAGGACCGAACTCGGTGTTCCGTGGTTAAAATTCGACACCTAAACTGCTGGGCCATGACACGGCCCCTGAAGGTTAAAATTAATGTAAACTGTTTTTAAAAACTTAGATCCTACCTTATATAGAACAGTTAATGCTCTTTAGGCTACTCATTGATTACTCTGACACAAATACACTGCAGTCTTTAACTCTACATCTGGTCATACACATACTGGACCCTAGGCAATAAACGACTACTTTAGTGCGTTTGTTTAAGGTTGGAAATTGTACAGTTTTTATGCAGTTTTCATCCTCTAAATGCGTAACACTTACGAGTAACAAAGTACTTGATATAAACGTTTCATAAATTAATGATCTGGATTCAATAAAACCCAAAGTTTCATATCTGTGTTTATAAATCCCCTCTACCGAACCGCATTCTAAGCCAAAAGAATGCGGTACCTCTCCATCTGCACCAAAGTACCCTATATCTAATAATGTTTCTTCCCCCCCCCCTTCCGTGGCGCTGCGGCCAAACGCGGGCCTGGCCTCCTCCTCATTCTTGAGGTTTCTAGATCACACACACGACGCATCACAGTCGGTAGGACTCCTCTGGACGAGTGATCAGCTCGTCGCAAAGATCTCTACCTGACAACACACAACACTCACAACAGACAAACATCCATGCCCCCGGTGGGATTCGAACCCACGATCTCAGCAGGCGAGCGGCCGTAGACCCACGCCTTAGACCGTGCGGCCACTGGGACCGGCTAATAAAGTCTTCTACCTAACCAAAATTTCGAATGAAGTTATTCGTCCTCCCACGCGTTAAAAATGCTATTCACATTAAACTGCCGTGCTGTTTACCGACAATTGCCATCGGGTGGAAACCCATTTGCAGTAAATAAATATCATATAGATATCAAGAAGACCCAATAATTAGTAGCGCTGTACGATGACATCTTTGGATCCACGATTCGTTTCTTTAAGCCCTGTTTTTTTTTGTTGCTTGTTTGAGTATCTAGTTCCGCTGTTGATAAGGCAGCAACACAATGAAATGCTTCATGACAAGCGTTTATGCGTACGAATCATAGACTTCCATATCAAACAATTCGTTGCACAACTTAGCCAAATTTGTGCACTTCGTGACCCAATTCTGGGCATTAATATGCCTTTTATAAAAGTATAACTTGGCAGATTGTTTGATCATTGTAAACTGCCTGTCAAAAGTACGCAAATATTGTGACCATTAGAATTTTAGTTGTGGGAACTGATACTAAATCTGTTCAGTGCACAGAAAGACGTCATTTGCTCTTGTATCAGAACACTTAGGAGACGATTCATTGAAAAAGGAGCTGCTTTGATAAGTGGCAAATATTTAGAAGAATGGGAAAGAGTTAATATATCGATCGCGGGAAATACTTTAATCTGGTGAATCACCTCAACAAATCACGTCACGGAAGATTTGATCTTTTCAACGCGGTGCGATATAACGCCAGTAACAACTATACAAGATGCGACAGAACATAACGCCCACATTTCCATTTTAGTAGAGAACCCTGAGACAGTACTACCGTAAGAAACGTCGGTATATTTCTACCAAATTACACAGCTCGAATCCCAGACGTCGGCAACCTCCTTAGTAACCGCCACGAGAACCTGAGATCTTGCAGCTTTACCTTTAGCCTGTGCTGGTCCACGCAGTGATGAAACAAGCGCCGTGAACGCATGTCACAGTCGTTTTGCACAGACTGTGGCACGCTTTGCGCTGTCCTGCTGTCCACTCCACTGATGTCAACGAACAGAATACTCAGTCACGGTCCGCAGATCCCAAGTGTACGGTCAAGTGTTAAATTGTCATAACACCGGACCTTCACTTTCTTGCCAAGGCAAGCGAACGGCTACAAGGCTGTTACAAAATATGAACCCATTGCAAACCTTCTGTACGTATTAAGCGAAAAGTTACATTCTCCTCACACGACGTGAATAATACAACCGCATTACGCAAAGAGCGTGTTTTATTTGTGCACATAGATGTATGTTTCTCATTCTCAACGATTTAACGGATTTCGACCAAATTTGGTATTGTGTTCCATTTTAAAAACTGTAAGGAAGATTACTGTCATTCGCATTTAACTCATGCTCCAAGTGGAGCTGAATCTATAACAACGTTTCCCTGAAAATACTGAGAAAACAACGTACAAATAAGATAATATGGCCAGATAATAACCTCTTTTAGTAACAAGAGATTTAGAATGGGAAATCTAACGAGGGACTTTGAAGTAGTGTACAGCGTTAGGCAGAGAATGGGAAAGGTTGGAAACCATCATCCCTACCAACCAGAGGAATTCCTGCAACGGTTTCAACTTAGCACAGTTCAGCAGTGTGAAAAGAGCCCCTTGATGGGAACAGTCAATATCATGCGTGGTTTCAGGCTTCCTCCGCCGTGTACAATAAAACGTCGCTCTTCTGGGATGTTACACGGCGTAGGTTTCCACGTTTCGGGACAACTTATCGGTTTCATCTTTAGGGGTCAAGCTACTACCAGCTACTTACCGGTCTATGCTGTATGACATACCAAAAGAGCGAGACCTCGACATTAAAATTCAAGGGAGATCTGGGGGTCGATGCACGGAACTACTGTCCGTGGCTCCAGTATAGATACCGAAAAGTAGGACATCGATGGACTTTGTGTATCAAATAAGGAGCTCTTTATTTGTCGGAGTGTGGAAGCTTCATTTATAATCTCAGAATATAAAGCTCTTATTGTTGGCTGACAGACAAGACCGTGGTTCTTCAGAACCTCAATTGAAGGTACACAAACTCCATTTAGGCGCAGATTTCGGTTCTGTCCGACAATGAAGAGTTCAGATTAGCGGCGACAGAAGGTGCAGTAGACAAAAGTGTAAAACAATTGAATGACGCACGGCGGTCATTCACATTGTTTTACGTGGGAAGGGCTTCCGTCTCTAGCTGTACCACGTCTCTAAACAGCATGACCAGAGGTCGTCGGACCGCTCAGCCTTCTGATCCGCGGGTCCTCCTTCGGTCATCAATCCAGCCGAGGATGGATGTTGTTTAACAAAATTCAAGAAATACTTTAAAGAAAAATACACACAATATTTCTTATGGAAAACCTGGAACGGAGGGGGTGAGAAACTACGGGGTTGATTGGAGGGCATTATCAAAATAAATTTTAGATAACGAAAAATGGGGACAGATTCAACTGGGTCGAGTCCAAGTAGAATATAAAGCGCTCGTTTTTAAATTAAGTAACGTGAAATGAGGGCTTATTGTTGATTGGAGGTATTGCTCCGTGGATTCTTAACCTCGATACTAGATGGAAGCGAATGATCGACTTCAAGTGCCTGCCGTTTTAGCGTCGGGGAAAGAGATTATGGTATGACTTGGAGGCTGGATGGATTGCACACTTCTGGAAGCTGAGGAATCGAGAAAAATTCTTTGCCCTCCCGGGAAATGATCCCCAATTCCCTGATCACAAAGTTCGCAGTCTTATTACTGTACTAAGCCAACCCAGCTCCACAGGTTTACTGCTTAACAATGTTTGGAGTAGGCATGTGATGTACACCCAACTCTGTTTCTAATTCCTTTCCGGTAAAGGTAGCATTAACAGATTGTACTACCTTTACTGAATGAGCTTTCCTGATTCACCGTTGTTAGGAGCGTTGGCACATAGAAAGCAACGCGCTTAGATATGATATCAAAACCAACAAATGTACATTTGTTGTTGGTTTGATACCCAATATACCTGCGCAGTAGGCAGCTATGGATCACATGAAATACGCCCTACAGGTTCTTCATGTCTGTCCGTCCGTCTGACCGTCATGTATCAGCGCGGCACCCACAGGACGGAGTTCGTTAACTTTCACACTTGAGATTCCTACAAAAATCTGTTGGGAAATTCATAAACTTGGTTAAAATCAGAGAAAAAAATGGGGCATTTTACATGAAGATTTCAGTACTTCTATATCGTTCTCAACAGTATGAATGAAGTGTTTCGTACCTCGAGGTCAGTGCGTTTACATGGCAACATTCAAAGGTTGTATATTACTGAGAACTACATGCAGGTCAACAATTCAAAGGGGACGCATTGTTGCGTTTCCATGACAATAAGTTCGGCGAAAGTGCACCAATGTTAAGTTATACGTATTCTGCCTATATGTTTAAGTGTTTTGTTTAACAATACTGTCAGTTGCTAAGGTTATACAGTGTCGGTGATAAATGAGTGATGAGTATGGTACTGACAGGAGACACCCGAAGTAGTAGGAGTACAGTGTGTCCCAACGCTACTTTGTCCACCACAAATTCCACATGGGCTGCTGTGGGATCAAACGTAGGCCTCTGCAGTGACAGAACGGCGAAGAATTGCCTCAGCCATGGTATGATCCTCACTCCTTTTGACTGTCATGCCCACAGTTTATTTCTTTATGGTTTATTTAATGACACTGTCAATGGCAGGTGTCGTTGGCAGCGAATGTGTGTGTGTATTTGTGTAAGGAGAGAGAGAGAGAGAGAGAGAGAAGGGATCTAGTGCTAATTTGAGGCACAATCCCGTAATTCGCCTAGAAAGACTGAAGTAAACCAAAAACTCCGGATAGGCGAGCACCTCCCAAATAAAAGTCAGGATCTCTGCTGTATGAACCACCTTGCTAGACACATAACCCATGAATCACCATTCGCAATTGTGCCTACACCGTCTTCCGGCGAACTTTAATTTGTAAAGAATCGTTAAATGTGGAATTTACATTGGATGTGGAGAGTTTGGCGACAGCGTATCGGAAGGCTAGTTGCCTGCGACGCAGTTGATGAATAAATATATATTGGTGACGTTTGTGTAAGTATGCCTGTGTAGCAGAGTCGGATTACATGGAGGTCTTTCGCGCAAGACAAGGAAGAATAAACCCTAAAGATGTATATGTTTATCTGTAAACGGTGTCTATTATTGCAGAATGTGTTATCTGCTATACAGTGACATCACCCCCCCCCCCGCCCCATCGATGGACAAATTCTGATTCACGTACAATCTAGATACGTTTTTCGAATTAGTCGACTTCACCCAAACTTCCAAACTTAAAATATTTCCATAGTTTCCATTATGGAGTATGGTCTTAATGACGTAAATGACGCCTGTTCCGGAATCACATTCGTTAGCCGAAACGTGATTTCCCGTAGGTTTCTATAGAAAATCGTTTAATTCGTTCTGGATGCTGCCCACTATTTAAAGATAAGTTTTATAAAATAGTAAAAAAGCACACTATAAAAGGGCAAAAACTCACCAAAGACTGAGATGAACAGCTACCCAATTGGATGAAGGAGAATGGAAAGTAGAATGAAAAACTGACGATCTTATCTTAAAGATAAGCTCCTGGAATGGCCCGACCGTTCATGTGTGCTGCTTTATGTTAGCGCGCGCATCCACTAAAACATTCGTTAGCCGAATCCATATTCGTTAGCCGAGTCCGAAAAACAGTCAAAATAATCTTCGTTAGCCGAAAAATCCGTTAGCAGGGTCACTCGTTAGCCGAGGTATGACTGTACTCGTATTAACATGTAACAGTTATGAACATATTTTAAACTGGAATGTCTTCTTGCTTTCACACGCAAGAATATTATCCTGTGGTCCAGCGAGGACAACTAGGCTGAAAGCAGGCACGTAGGATGTAACGCAGTTCAACGGACAGCCTTCTATGGATGTTAGAGGAGATCTAATCAGTGGATTTGGGATACAAACCAATATCCGGAGATATTAATTTGATCGCTAAATGCAGAAATATGAACATTTTCGGTTTGGAAAGAGGCATTGCATGCAGCTCTGACACGTAGTGCCTGCTACATAATTTTACTGTTCTGGACAGAGAGTCACGTATGTGAAATGAAAACTGATTAAGAAGAAAAAAATGCAAGTAAAAGAAGTGGAAATCAATGAAGAAATATTTGCTAAATCTAATACAACAATGTCATAAATCTACCGCAGGAACACTTCGCGCGTAAATTTTATTATCCTTAATAAGTTTTTATTTTACGGAACTCCCTGTCCAGGACGACAACGTTTAGTAGCAGGCTACTAAGTTCCATAGCAATATGCAACGTTTCCTACAAAACCGAACGTGTCCATGGTTCTGCGTTTCGCAACCAAACTAAGCATTTCCGGTTATTCGCTCCTATCCTAAAATACATTGTTTAGATCTCCTCTGTCATCCACAGAAATCTGTCTGTTGGATTACATTACGTCCTGTATATACTTTGATTTGATATAAATAGTTTATCATTTTTTAAAATGCTATTACGAAACCAAAAGTAATTCAGTGACTGACGGTCCAAGGGTGGCAAAACAGCGGTACTGGAGCGCTTTCCGCTTTGACACAGACTTAATAAACAAGTAACTTCTAAGAACCTTTTTTTTCCGCACACGTCCAGACCGGCACTGGGGCTCGCCTAGCCCCCTATAATATGGGTAACAGGTCATACCCGGGGATAGGGCGGCCGAAGCATGACGTTAAGCAGCCAACAACTTCTAAAGCCGAGGTTAATAAAAGGGTAGAGCTATACTCCTACTCCCCGTCCGCGCCTTCATGGCTGGTTACAGGGCGAATTTTACGAGTAAGAGCCTTTATGCCCTTTTTTGAACGGTACGTACCCAAGCGATAAAATGGGCAACTGATAAGAATGTTTTGAAATTCAACTGACGGCCGAGAGAAACGGACGAGATGAAAGAATAAAACAGCGACAGAAGTCGTCAGCTGTAATAATAATCGCATATAGAGTCATTGTTTGCGGGATGTACGTGCACAGTTACGCCTGCGCAGAGAACCTGGAACTTTTCACGCTCTCCAAGTTACGTCGGATGTGAAAGCTGTAACGTCGTGACGTTCTCGTGGTTTCTTCTGTACCTTCTATAACAAATAAACTACAGAGCGGTACTGAGTTTTCGGTGTAATGATGCAACTGTAAAAAGTCTTATATAATAGGCTACATCATCAAATCGTGAACTAATTAACAGTTTATACTTTGCAACGCATACATCGCTGGTTTGAAGTCTTGTCTGGTGTTAGGCCGTGTCGACCGGTCATCATATTTTCTTCAGGGTCAAGCAATGCAAAGAGTGAGGCTCTCAGTACTTCTTCTTGACGCTACAGATATTTGAGCTCTCGATTCTGCTAACCCACCTCAACCATTACATTTCTTTTCCCTCTGCAGCAGGCTGGAGGTAATCTAAAACTGACGAGACAGTTTACGGTGATCAGTTGAAAGCGGGAAAGAATCAGCGGCAACTGATCGATCGCAACGTTTACGGTTACATTGCCTCCACTCCAGTCACTTGTGCATTGTCTTTAGTAAAAGTAAAACAATCCCATTACAGGCCTGGACAGGACCTGAGCGTTTCAGGAGGCTGAGGCTCCCAGATTTCCAGACAATCGTCACATGAAGTTGGTAGGGTTGTCAGCCATACGCACCGGCCGTCTTTACCCCCCAGGAAATATTCCTGGTACTCATTTTTGTTAGATGCTGAGTCTACCCCCAGGGCCATAGTGCGGTCGGAGGGATTAAACCAATAAAAAATTTTAATGACTCCATCGGGAATAGAACCCGCGACCTTCCGGCTTTTAGCGCAGTGTCTCAACCAACTGCGCCACCGCGTGCCAATTGTCCTTAGTTGTTCTTGAATATAAGTAAAGGGCAGCATAGATGCTTTTCACTGCGAGGGAAATTGTTTTTGTTTGTGGAAATGCAATACTGTAATACAGAGGATTGTTTAGTTTGAAAAGGAAGCAATCCTAAAAATAAGTGACATAGAAAATTTAGAAGACTGCCTACATGTCTGTAAGACATTTTCACAGGAAACCGGTGTGTCAAAGTCAACTGTATACACAGCCACGAAACCACTTCATTTGAACCCATAGAAATTTATAGTCGTGCATAAACTCTAGAAAGCATACCGCGTTGCAACGGCATGTTATCAGAGGCGTTCGCAAAATTGCGAAAAGCGACTGTTTGCTTTGTCAAGTCTGCCTGTCTGTCCGTCCATCGGTGTGGACACAGCTCTGCTCCCACTGGAAGGATTTTCATGAAAATTTTAATATTTTTCGAAACTCTGCCGAGAAAATTCAAGTTTAATTAAAATCTGACAAGAATAACGGGTACTTTACGTGATGACCAATAACGGGTACTTTACGTGATGACCAATAACGGGTACTTTACGTGATGACCAATATACATTTGCGATCATATTTCGGTCAGTTCTTCTTGGAATGAGAAATGTTTCAGACAAAATTTGTAGAGAAAAGCAAACACACATCTTAAGTATAATAATATGTTTTGTTTTAGAAAATCGTGTCGTATGGGATAATGTGGAAGAATACTGTAGAGCCGGATAGAACACAAATGACCATCCGGCGCATGCGTTTTGTGTGCTGAATACCTTGTGCTACAAACATAACCTCTCAGAAAATATAATACGTAATTGTTTTTCCACTGCAAAAATGTTTGCAAGAACCTACCTCACTGTTACGTCATACGTACATTACTTGTCTTCTTGTAATTGGTTTCTTTAAGCAGTGTGACGTAATGAAGACAATCCATTGCTAACTTATTTTACAGACGAAGCGTAGTTGTATTTACACGACCACATAAATACTCAAAACAGCAGATGCTGGTCCGTAAGTAAAGAAACGATTTCGTTACATGACGTTATCTTTTGGGGTATGGTGCACCACCAGTGCGACAAAAAAATCGGAGAGAATTTCTTTCTGAACGCAATAAATTCAGGAAAGGTATGTTGGAAAAATTCTCGGAACATTTTTTTGAAAATGTAAGGGTGAAGGGAAGTGATTACGGTTTCTACCAGCAGGAAGGTTCACTGCCCATATAGTGGGCAATTCGAGACAGTGACATACCCAGGAATTTTGTTCGGGATGGGGTTCAACAAATTCAGTTGTGGACAGAGTACAGAGAGAAGGAGATCTGGGGGAGGTAGCCCCCTAGTCAGGGGTTCTGGTGGCAGCTGTAATTTCGTACAAGAAATTTCATTTCACATAGTAAAATTTTCTTAACTTTTGGTAATTTAAGACTATTTATGATGACAACAAATTTATTTGTCATTGCTAATGTAAAACAATTCCGAACCGGCGGTAGTTTTAGAATTTTACTGCCTTTTTTTTTCCGAACATCTTGGGGTGCTGGCGTCCTAAATTCAGCCATTTTTAACAGTTTTCACAATCGGATTGAGTTTGGTACGATTTTGGAGGGCCTTCGGAATTTCGGGGGGGGGGGGGGGGGGGGCGCTTTCGGCGGCTTCTTGGAGGGCCGCGATTGACTCGTCTGTACTTGTTGGGGTCGTGCCATTGTCCCCCACGTCTCGGTCGTATGTGGCGAT
>Ga0123352_10020724_pt1 | contig 10481 bp, 13 predicted proteins | sample TergutLab28metaG_FD_89700 | JGI IMG/M metagenome (GOLD analysis project Ga0123352, IMG submission 89700) | Labiotermes labralis P1 segment gut microbial communities from Petit-Saut dam, French Guiana - Lab288 P1 | ecosystem: Host-associated > Arthropoda: Insects > Digestive system > Gut ... | reverse complement strand
TTCCATTATAATGGGGCTCTGCCCCAAGCCCCGCCACTACAGCGGGAATGAATCCCGCTTCCGTTTCCTCGGCTACGCCTGCGGGAAGCGCGATAACGCGCTTATCGGTACATTTCCGTTCCAAATTTGTAAACATCGTCAAGCATAATAATGCCTGTATTGTGGCGTGTGCGGCCGCCTTTACGCATAAAGTCTATCATGTTGCGCTGCAGGCTGGTTTTAATTTCTTCTGGCGTGATGTTGTGTATGTCTACTTCCTGGCCGTCGAATATCCAAAATGTAGAGTTATAGCCCTTCACAAAAACCGGCAATAGATAATACTGACGCAAATGCTGCACCAGCTTGGATGCTAGCGGCATTATGCCATCTAGTTGGGCATTAAGCAGCCAGCTTGATAAAGTGAATGCTACATACGGCCCTTTTACGCCGGTAAACTCGCCTATGGCTTTTTCATGAGTTTTCGCAAACTCTGCCATATCTGTCAATGTGGCACGGCAAGTTTCCAGGTCAAAATCGCCGTCTACAGGGATATGCAGTTCAAGAATTGGCATACCCTCTTTTAATACTTCCGTCCATTCGTCTAAACATAGCGTTACCGCTTCGTTGCGGGCAAACCCTGCCGGGTCAATCACGATGCCGCTTACAGTGCCATTGTCTTCGCGGAAGAAGCCGCGGAAGCCGTTTTCGTCGGCATAAATTTCTGCAGTGCCACTAACTTGGCCGTCTTCGCAGAATTCGATGTCCCCAGCCGTAAGTGCAAGCAATTTCCCAGTTTCATTATTGCGGAAAAACCGCGCATTGCGCTCTGCCGGGAACAGTTTTGGAATAAACTGAAACCGCCCAACGCGAAATATTTTGCAATCTAAATGTATAGGCAGCCATGTTGGCGACGGGTCTGCAAGACCCCAATGCCCAAGCTGACGCTTGCAACGCGCGGCCCAAAGGCCAATGTCCGCAAATGTATCTAAAATTATTTGTTCTGGTATGCCATAATCCCTCATGCGTTGTGCGGCGGCAGGGGCGGCTTGCAGGGTTTTTATCAGGGTCTCCATATGAGTTATTTCCTGGCCAACTTCTTGCGGCAAGTTTGCCAGCTTTAATATATCGTCATGCATTACGTATCACCTCTGCAAATTTGTCTGCCATAAAGTCTAACGAGTTAATACCCGCTTCCGCGCTATAATTTGCGCGCGGCCTTACATGCATACACTCGTGGTTGTAGTCATGCCCTGCTTCGCCCAGTTTATATACGGAGCTAAGACCGGGGAGTGGCGTTATTTCTACATTTCCGCCAAACTCTGCCACGGCATTGTCTGTATTTTTGCGCACTTTTTGTGCGGCTTCAAATTCGCCCATATGTTCCAGTGCGCCCAGCAGTTTTGACGTTTCAAAACATGCCCAATCACGGCCAATACCATGCTGCGCCCAAATATCCATAATTTCTGGCCAGGCGTCGTAAAACCGGGATGGATACTCGGTTAGTACAGGCTTGTCAGTCTTTTTAAAAACACGTCTTGCCACAGAATATACCATCTCGCGCCCGCCACCATGGCAGTTTACAAGCACTAATTTGTCAAAACCTTGATTCAACACGCCGACAGAAACTTGTTCCATATATTCTGCAGTGATAAATGGGCGCATATCGATTGTGCCTGCAAATGGGCGCAACCCACCAATCCACGAAAACGGCAGCATTGGCATTAGCACGCCGCCAAGTTTTTCTGCCGTAAGTTTGGCCAATGCATAGGATATAAAACCGTCTGTACCCAGCAGCAAATGCGGGCCGTGTTGCTCTACCGAACCTATTGGAATTACAGCTGTTTTTTGCCCGTTGCCATTAATATAACGGTCAAGTTCGTCCGGGAACATGTTGTCCATGTACATGATTTATACCATCTCCTTTTAATGTGTAAGAGGGCGGAAATAACGCTACTAATGCTTACTTTAGCAAACAATTCAAACGGATAATAATATTTGTTTAATCCGTACATCAACTAATCTTTTCAGCCAATGCAAGTCATCGTCTGTGTAATCGGACTTTATTTTAGGGGCTTTCCATTTAGAAATATCGTAATGGCAAAGTGCCATTTTTCGTCTTACACCTGCGAACTCTTTCCAAAAATTGCAATCATGTCGCCCATCGCCACATAGGTCGCAATAACAGGCATTGTCAATCACATATTGAATCAAATTTTGGCTGTCTGATTCACTAGCGCACATTGCGACAAACGACCCTATATCATCATAACTTCCCTTTAATCCGTATGGTATTGCTATATCAAGAGGTCTTTTGAGATAGCTATTTTCACGCAGATATATAACGCGACTTCCCTTAAACCAATATTGAAAGTTATTACCGTTGGGCTTTCGGGGCTTTATGCCTTTGTTCAAAATAAAATTGTGCATATCAAAGGCATATTTTCTTTCTTTCTCGGGTAATGTTTCCAGCCAACGTGAAAAAGCTTGAGTAGGTTGATGTGCCATCATATGCTCCTTATGTTCGCCTAATATATTTTCACACGTACACGCTTGCTATGGTACATAACTGCACCCTAAATTGAAACCAAATCTGTGATGATAGATGCAACATCTTTTAGTTTTTCTACTTTCACATTTCCAGCCTTGTAGGCGATAATGTTAATGTCGGCAGTAAAAAGTTTGTTTGGGCGAATATAACTGGCAACGTTAATTCCACCATCAGAAAAATCTGTGTCGGTAAGTTCAACTGCGTAGCTGTCGCTAAAGCTGCTACTGGTTATTTGCGCTAAAATAACATCATCTGCCGAAGCGATAGCAACAACAAGTGCAGGGCGGCGTTTTGAAGAACTTAAATTTGAAAACGGAAAAGGCAACACGACCACATCACCTTTTACAAATTTGCCCATGCCGAATCCTCCTCGGGAGAAAGCCATTCTTTAGCGAGTGCATCTTCACTAGCAAGAGTTATATTGCTTGATTTTTGCGATGTGACTTGAAAGGGAATAGCCCGTTCTCGCACCGCTTGACTAACAAACATACTGATAGCAGATGAAAATGAAATTCCCAATTCTTGAAATAAAAGAGTTCCCTCTTCTTTTAACCTGTCATCAATACGGATATTTACTTGAGCCATAATGAACCTCCTTAATATAGGATGCTATCATTATATAGCATTGTGTAGCATTTGTCATTGCTACGTTATCTACAACCTTCCCATCACACATCCTAAGATGTATTGGTGTCTATAATTCGAAAGCCTTGCCATCGCGCACAAGCACTGTCATGTGCTCCTTGAAATTGGCCGTCCATCCAAATATTTTTGATATACCGAAATATCCGCCACAGACGGAACCAAGCTCTCCAGCCAGCTCAACAACTCGCATTTTGCTTTGTCCAGCATTTCTTTGGACGGCGGTTGAAATTTGCCGGGATCCCCCAAACTGCACCCCAAATTCACAGGATAAACCTGCCACTGCCCATCCAGCATCTTGTAGCCGGACTTACCAAGCAAGTCCAATCTCTGCTTACCTGGGTTAACAACCGGGATTATATCAAAATATTCTTCTACTTTTGCAAAAACTTTCTCCAACATTTCTGTGTTTTGCGTTGCATGCAAACATGCCGCAAGTAGCCACAATTCCCGCCCATTAGCGTCCATAGTCAAGGCTATAGCAGATACCGGCGTGCCATATGTCATATCAATAAATGTGTTGGGATTCAAAAAGATTACGGCTTTGTTTTTCTCCTGAAAATAATCGTGGCTTAAGTAATACAATTCTTCCTGAAAGCTGATAAAAACTATGCGGTTAAAGCCGTTTGCCACAAGTTCGTCGCAAAGGTTTACGCAATATTCATGCATAAAATCCGGGGTTATCTCTATGCTGCCCCGCTGGTCAAAAGCATCGTACACAGTGCTGTATGGGATAAGCGGCAGCATTAGTCCGCCATTTTTTTCCGCCATAAGCTGCGCAATGGCAGACACTACAATGTTCCTTGCGCCAAGCGGCATGTGCGGGCCAAGTCGTTCGATACGGCCAAGCGGAACAAACGCCAAATCTCCACCGTTTTGCAAATAAGCTTTACATTCTCGCGATGTTAAATAGTTAATGTTCACGTTATACCACTCTCCTTAAACTAAATCCATTATGCCTTGTTTCACACAAAACCGCAAGGGAAGGTAAAATAAATTTCGCCATAGAAAAATTCGTCGACATATGGTAGAATCAAGGAAGCGAAAATTAAAAAAGCGGCTGCGCCGCTTTCCGGAGGAAGCGAAAGCGGGATTCATTCCCACTGTAGCGGCTGGGCTTGGGGCAGCGCCCTATTAGAATGGAGACTTCTCATGCACACAATGTTCGAACAACTAGCGGCAGTACGTTTGGTTCCCGTAATTGTAATAAAAGATGCATCCAAAGCAGTATCATTGGCAAAAGCCTTATATGACGGCGGCCTTCCATGCGCCGAAGTTACACTGCGTACACCACAAGCGGCAGACGCCATACGCGCAATCGCAGACGCAATGCCGGATATGCTGCTTGGTGCGGGCACAGTTTTGACACCTGCACAAGTGGACAAGGCTCTTGATGCCGGTGCAAAATATATTGTGGCGCCTGGCCTTAATCCAGATGTTGTACGCTATTGCCAGTCAAAAAACGCGCCGGTTTTACCGGGCGTATGTACACCAAGCGAAGTAGAGCAAGGGCTTGCGCTTGGGCTTTCCGCACTAAAATTCTTCCCGGCAGAAGCTGCTGGCGGTGTTAATATGTTAAAATCTTTGTCTGGGCCATATGGCGACGTTAAATTTATGCCAACCGGCGGCATTACACAAAACAACCTAAAAGATTATTTGTCTGTCAAAAGCGTGTTTGCTTGCGGTGGCAGCTGGATGGTAAAGGACGACTTGATAGACGCCAATGACTTTGCAACAATTACAAAACTGACTAAGGAAGCGGTAAATATATAAGGAGCTTTTTAAATGATGGGTAAAAAACCTAAATCTCGTTTGCGATCTTTTCTAAAATCGTTGATGCTAACTATATTGGTCGCGCTTATTTTGGTGCTTTCGTATTCGATATATTCTGTTTATCGGGCCGTTGTTCCGCCAGAAATACCAACTTTAACACAAAGGGACACCCGCCCGGCCATGAATCCCCTACCCGCCGCAGCGGAATCGCAAACGCCCCGCGATATCGAAAACACCCGGTATGGTGAAGATCCTGAATGGGACGATAATCTTGTCGCACCCGAACGCTTTACCGACGATGACAGACGCAACAACGTTTTCACATTTCTAATTATAGGGTTAAACGAAGGCAGAAATGCAAACACCGTAATGGTTGCGTCATATGACTCCACCGCCCGCGAAGCGCATTTGATAAGCATCCCCCGCGACAGTTTAATTAACGTAAACCGCACGGGCAGGAAGCTTAGTTCATCATACCTTGCGGGCGCAGCAGCAGGGCGCGGCAGGGACGGCGGCATACGCACACTTATGCGCGATGTGCGCACTATCATTGGCTTCGAGCCGGATTTTTATATTCTTATAGACTATGCGGCCTTCCACGCCATAATTGACGAGGTTGGCGGCGTCGAAATATATGTACCATTCCACATGCGCTATACAGACCCATTTCAAGACCTAGACATAAATATCCAGCCCGGCATGCAGCGTATGGACGGCGAAACCGCGCTCCATTTTGCGCGTTTTAGGCGTGCCGACCGCGGCTTTCAAAGCATTACCGACTATCAGCGGATAGAAAACCAGCAGGCGGTAATAAACGCGGTAATTAGCCAGCTTCTGCGGCCGCAAAGCATACTGCAAATACCCAGGTTTGTAGATATTTTTAACGAATACGTTCATACAGACCTGACCCATGGCAACATGCTGTGGTTTGCCAGCGAGCTTAACAGAATAAGGGGTACAGACGCGCTTTCTACCCACACAACCCCAATGCTTGGCACCAGCGGCGAACCTATGTGGTACGAAATCCTTGACGCACGCGGCATAGTACAGCTTGTAAACGACACAATTAACCCGTTCTATCGCGATATTGAACTTCGTGACGTAAGCATAGTAAGAGAATAAGCGCGCGTCGCGCTTCCCGAAGGAAGCGGAAGTGGGATTCATTCCCACTGTAGCGGCGGGGCTTGAGGCAGAGCCCCATTGAAATCGAAGGAGGCCCTTATGAAACGCTTTTCGAAAGAAGAACGCTCGTGGATTATGTACGACTGGGCAGATTCCGCAGTTGCCACAATAATGATGGCTGCTATTTTCCCAATTTTTTTTGGTGGCATAGCCAATGACGCTGGCATACCCGGCAGTATGTGGCTGGCGCGCGGCATGGTGGTAACGCAACTGGTTTTAGGGTTTAGCGCGCCAATACTTGGTGCAATAATCGACTTCCGGGGGTTTAAGAAGCGATTATTTGTAATATTTTTAATTCTAGGGATACTAACACTATTGATTCTTGCATTTCAATCTGCATGGCAAATACTGCTTGTCGGCTATGTCTTATCCACAATATTTTGGGGGCTTACGGTAGTAATTTATGATGCATACCTTCCCGACGTCACAACAAAAGACCGCATGGACAAGGTTAGCGCGTGGGGTTATGGCATTGGTTATATTGGCGGCAGTACAATTCCGTTTGTTATTAGCATTGCGCTTATTTTGTTTGGCCACCATGTTGGCATAGACATGATTATGGCGGTCCGCATTTCCATTGTACTAACAGCGGTTTGGTGGGGTGTGTTCTCTATACCAATTATCCGCAATGTACACCATAAACACGGGGTTACTGCGCCGGAAAAAGGCGTCATTTCAAAAACCTTTAAAAATGCCATTGAAACCGGCAAAAAAATTGTTAAGCAAAAAGGCGTTTTCATGTTTATTATTGCCTACTTTTTTTACATCGACGGCGTTGGCTCTATTATCCGCCTAGCTACAGCCTATGGTACAGAGCTTGAGCTTGGCGATACTGGCATGATTGGCGCGTTGCTTCTTATGCAATTGGTGGCGTTCCCCTTCTCCATTTTATTTGGCAAACTGTCAAAAAAATATAACCCAATAAATACAATTACCGTTGCTATTTGCATATATTTAGTCATTTGCATTGTAGGCTTTGTAATGGGCTTTGGCCTGGAAGAATACTGGTTTGACACAAGCTTTGCAATCATACTGTTTTGGGTTTTGGCATTCTTGGTTGGCACTGTGCAAGGCGGCATACAGGCAATTTCACGCTCTACATTTGGGCGGCTTGTCCCGCCAGAAAACTCTGGCGAGTATTTTGGGTTTTTCGAAATTTTTGGCCGCTTTTCAGCCATAATCGGCCCTAGTTTTTACGCACTGATATTTGCGCTAACCGGGCGCGCAAGCCTGTCGATATTGTCGATTGTGGCTGTGTTTATTATTGGACTTGTGGTGTTGTCTGTTGGTAGGAAGCATATGAATATTGCGGAGTAAAATATGGATAAAATACTAAAACAAAAATTAGAAGACAAAAACAAAAAACTGATTGATATGGTCATAGAGCGGGCAAAAAGGGATTTCCCAGAGGACATCGCTTTAATTGGCCTAACCGGCTCTTTCAGCACAGGTGATTTTCACGAAAAAAGCGACCTGGACTTAATCATTGTAAATAATACCGACAGAGGTTGGGAAATTGGTTCCTGTTTTATTTATGGCGATGTTGGATACGACATTTATTGTACGCCCTGGGGAACAAGGCTGGCCGCACAGGCTACTCTTGATAATCCCGGTGTTTCCAGCTTGACCGATTTGCAAGTTCTATATTGCGCCAAGCCCGAATATTTAGAAAAATTTAACGCTTTAAAGCAGCAGGCTATTGACGCAATGGCAAAGCCAATAGGCATAGAGTGTATCACCCGTGCCAAAAAGCATATAGATCTTGCCAAACAAAACTATGCAGACATGATGCTTTCATGCGACGACAATACAGTCCGATATGCATCATCCCAGCTTCTATACAATCTTGTAAATAGCATAGTAGATATCAACAACACATGTATAAAGCGTGGCATAAAAAGATACTTCGAAGAACTGTCTGCATATCAGTTTTTGCCACAAAATTTCAAATGCCTATATATGTCGGTTATCGAAGCCAAGACTATTGAAGAGATAAAAAACGCATCGCATTTATTTTTGGCCGGCGTGGCAGAACTCCACGAGGACTTGCATAAAAAATACGCGAATAAGCCTACCCCAACCTATGAAAACCTTGCAGGGACATACGAAGAAGCTTGGTGCAATATGAGAAATAAAGTGCTGGATAGTGTTGCAAAAAAAGATAAGTCATATGCCTTCCTAGCGGCAATGGGGGCGCAAAGTTATTTTGATGAAATGACTTTTGAACATTGCGGCACAAAGAAAATTAACCTGATGCAACATTTTGACCCAGATAACCTTGAAAAATTCAAAAATGCGTTTCTGCAAGCCATGGATGATTATTTGCAAGAATATGTAAAAGTAGGCCGCCCTATAAAGCGTTATGAAACCTTTGAAGAACTGTATAATGACTATATGAAAACTTAGCATTTTATCCAGTAGAAAATCTAACATAAGGAGAAATGAAAATGGCAAAATTCACAGGGCTTGAAGGGACATTATTTGTCGCGAGCGTAGATAAAGCATTTGAATTCTATAAAAATGCGTTAGGTATGGAGGCAGTACCGCATCATGGTTATGATATTTTAACTCTTGCCGGGCAGCATTTCTACAATATTTTTGAAGCACCCGCCGAGGAACATGAAATGTTGACACAAACAACATTTAAGTCGCGCCACAGGCTATTCGCCAATGTTGAGCTTACTACAGAAGCCGAGGTGCAACACGCCACCAATGCATTAGCGGCAGATGGGGGTAAAATTATCGACTCACCCAGACCATTACCTTGGAGCCCATGTGCTGCAGATGTATTCGACAAGTACGGGGTTAAGTGGTTTATTTCCATGCCCATGCTCGCCCCGCCGCATGGTTGTTTGGCCTGTGTGCCAATAGGCGAAACGCCGGGATGTGACTTGTGCATCAGATGGGCAGAAGAAGGATTTGTTTGTCCAAAAATATAGTGTATTGGAAAAAGTCCGGGCAGCACCTTCGTTATGTAAGGAAAACTTTCACTGCAATCAATAAACTGTGGGCGACAAAGGATTAGCCTATACGGCTTTACATAGCATATACCATGCTGTATAGTATATATACATAAATATCATTGGAGGTCTTTATATGGCACAAGCAACCGCAAAACAATCAACGTCAATAAATGTGAGAGTAGATGAAGATGTCAAAAGGGATTTAGATTTTTTACTTGATAAGCTGGGGCTAAATGTTTCAGTAGTTGTTAACTCAACTTTCGCACCCAATCAACCGAAGCCGAGTCTTGAGATAAGAGGGTAAACTAGCAAAAAACAAGGAAATCCCCTCATCAATCTGTGTGGAAGCGAGTGAAAAATGGTCACAAATAAAGTTTTTGAATGTGCTAATCAACAACTCGAACGCAACCGAGAAAGAAATATCCTCCAATTCGTCACAAGTGAACCAAAATAAGTCACCGATTGAGCGTTCGTCCAAATTTTCACGGCTTTCGAGGGCTAAGAAAATATAGCGAACCACAACCATAGCAGCATGAGCAACAATGGCATCAAAAGACCGTGTTTGAAATTCTTTTTCCAGTTTTAGCGTAGATTTCAGCACTTTATGATAAGGTTCAATATCCCAACGCTTGCCATATAATGCGATTATTTCTTCTTCCGAAAGGGTCAAGTCGGTAGAAATGAGTGCGAACCAATCCTTGCTGTTGCTTTTATTGCGAACATAAACGATTTTTGCCTTTACTGTTTAGGATAGTCGTTGTGTCTGATTTCAACCTCTATAGACAGGATATAACGAGCCTTGCCCCTGCGACGTTTGTTGGCTTTGAGGATTTGGCGAATTGACAAAATCTCTCCGTTGTAGAGATAGCGGTAGTTTTCGTGGTCTTTGAGCCGAGCAACAACATCATAACCAAGCTGTTTGATGTCGAGAAGTGCCTTTGGTGGACTAAACCAACTATCAAAAAGAACATGCTTTGTTTGGGCAGGTGTGCCTTTCACTTTTTTAAGCATTTGAAGCACAAGTTCTGGCTTTGGCGTTCTTGCCTGTTTCCTGCGTTTTGTGGCGATTGTGCGATTATCTTCTTTTATATGTGAGCCTTCCAGCAAGTTTTCATCCTTGTTGCTTGCAACCATGCGAAAGTCTACAGGCACGAAACTAACCCCATCAGACCAACCCAAGTTGAGCATGGTAAACCCTTTGTAATAGCGGTTTTCCGAGTGGTCTTTGAAACGTGAAAGAAACTCCACCTTTTTACTGCGGTCACGATAATATCACGTCATTCTAATTTGCGAATATTTATGCCGTTTCATGAATAATGAAGCCATTTTTAGACCGAAAATGACCTTTTATTAGGCTAAACCAAAACGGCTCAGACTGCTGTTTGAATATTTAT
>Ga0123352_10020723_pt1 | contig 10481 bp, 8 predicted proteins | sample TergutLab28metaG_FD_89700 | JGI IMG/M metagenome (GOLD analysis project Ga0123352, IMG submission 89700) | Labiotermes labralis P1 segment gut microbial communities from Petit-Saut dam, French Guiana - Lab288 P1 | ecosystem: Host-associated > Arthropoda: Insects > Digestive system > Gut ... | reverse complement strand
TCAACAACAGTAGTATCGTAGGTAATTTCAAATTGTAAATTTAGTCGCACTACTTTGCTAGTGCATCGGCGTAGTATTTACAGATGTGACGTCATTTACCTCATCTACCCTCGTAACATTGCTAGCAAAGCGGACATGTTGAATTTAACACTACAGTGGCGCTAGTAGTTTTACTAAACGTGATTTTGTGGGTGAAGGTTTTGTTTGGTCAAAGCTGTGGGTGTGAAAATGCTGAAGGTGATCAGCACTGAGATTACGGTCTTTTAGTGTGACGCCGTGTAGTTCGGCAGATACGGCATAAGATCCGAACAGAGGAAAAGGAAGGAGGCTGTGGCAATTTGAATGGACTCCTGGGATTACAAGTGTACAGCAACACTAAATATTGATCTCACTAACAGAACAGCACTGCAGTGTCACCAGGAACAGATCTGTCGTCGCTCTGACGGTCAGCCGCTGACTCTTCTTGATGTACTTACCGTGGAAATAAAAGATACTTCCGGTGGTGCAGACTGTCCTGCACCTGATACAGCCCATCTATTTTCAGTTCTACCCTTTCCACCACTTCCCATTCTGTGAAATGTCGCCTTTGGATCTGCATCTTGGTAGTGTGATAACACACACATTCACAACACCCAGAATACTAAGCTTCTGCACATTGTATGTAGGTCAGACAATTATTAACTGTCTCTTGCGGCATCATAGCCCGACAGTGCGTTATTTACTACAGTGTTGGTTTTCTATCAGGAAAAGAAATGGCTTTGTTGGAAATGTGTAATCAACTATTAAGTGAGATCTGCGAATCTTTGGGACTTAACATAGCGTAGAATGGTAATTCTGAAACCATCAGTCCTGCTTGACCCTTGAAGATGGGGCCAGTAGGCTGTCCTAAAAGGCCGGTAGCTAACAAGCAATACACACTGCGTAACATCCCAGAAGATCTCACTTAAGAATTGCACACAAATTTTCAGTCCCTAAATGTTGGTAAAAAAGGACACCATTGGTAAGCTACGCATAGAAGGGAAAATATTTATAAAAAATTAACAAATGCAAAATTCTACAATCGAAATTTTGTTTGCCACTTTTTTTTTAAGGATAGAAATTTTGGAGTTAACAGCGACAAAACACTTGTGAACCTACTTGCTTTTAAATGTATGGAATACATTCTCTTTTATGAACGTGCTTGTGGAGTTGTACAGCCTAAGGCAGGCGTTCTTAACCATCTTTTGCGCCATGGACCCCTTTGAGAGTCTGGTAAATCCTATAAGCCTCTTCTCACAAAAATGTACTTAAATACACAAAATAAATTACACAGACTATACATCTAGTATTACAATCTTACAGACTGTACTACAAAGGAAACCAATTATGCTCAAGGACAGTTTTCAAAGTATTCAAAAATAAATACATAATATGATAATACAGTGGTTCTTTATTAAGTTATTAAATCAACAAGAAGACAATAAATACATTTAGAAGATGGGCAGACAGCAAGTTGAAATTAAATTTCATTTTTTGTTTAAAGACAATTCACTGCAAAAGTGAATTTATTCTGGTTTCCCTTTCTTAGGCTATAATAATTTTAGATCATGAGATTTATTGCAGTTAACAAACATTTTTTGGATTCTAGAGGCCATAAAATTGCCCTGTTGCCTAAATTCATTATTGGAAAATTAAATTTCAGTTAGAGGTAAGTGCAAATAAAGCTGTAATTCTTTTCCCATCCAAGTTCACAGACCCCCTGAAATTTGGACCCCAGGCTAGGATCAGCTGGCCTAAGCAGACAAAATGATGTGAGGAAGCCCTGAAATATATGCAGCTGATGTCATTGTACCACAGTATCAGTGTTTATATGCTTAAGCAAGCATAAGGCCTCGCAGTGTTAAAAACATCAGTAAGGGCAGCAGAACACCTCTACCCACAAATGCTGAAGCTACCAGAAGTAGGATGCTTTACACAGTGAAATCTCATGATATAATATGAGAAAGGTAACATTTGCAGACTCCCACACTCTGTACGAGATTAATCAAGACCAATTAAACAGCCTGGAATGCAGTTTCACTCACTGACCGAACATATTACTGCAGATTTAGACCGCACTTAAACTCCTTGCCTGTGGTTACACCAGAATGACTGGCCTTAAAGCACTCTTGCATCATTGCTGCAAACATGGCTTATTACAGCTGTCCTTTGTGGAATCCTGTATTAAGGAAAGTTTTCTTATTCATGCCATGAAGGCATAATGGAGGAGCAGAGGTACATCTCCACTCATTCTTAACCTTGGCCACTAAATGGAGAAGTGTGGTCAACTCCACGCCCCGGCCACTATACCCCCAGGGAAGAATCCCCATTCCTCTGAATAAGAGGCTGGTTGGTCCCACAGCCTGTCTGGACATTTCGGAGAAGAGAAAAATTGCATGTCTCTACTGGGGTACAAAACCCGTATCTTGCAGCCTGTAGCATAGTCACTATATCTCACTCTTTCACTCAATGAACAGACTAGTAATCAGCACACCCTGCAGGGTCCTGTATGTATAATGTACTGTACATAGTCTGCTGATATGCCAACAGTCCTAGGTGGCACAAGGAGCTTTTTTCTATTGAATCTGTCTTGTGGACTATATCTCAAACTTTATGTTATCTTCAGCTCACACCTGTACTAAGCAAAATATCATAACTGTCATTTCTTTCGCATATCAGAAAGTGGATAAAGGAACTTCCAACAGGTAATGGCTGTTGTTAAACATACGTAATGTAAATAGGTTAACTGCAGTTCATGACAGTCTTCAGGGCCTTACATAAACCTGACTGGTCATGACCAACTAGACTTGCACCACTCTTGCATGAGATTATGTTTTGCTAAGGGCTCTCTTATGTAAACGGAGGTGCTATACTTGGGCGCAATAAACATGTTCTCTCAATAAAGACAAAATGTCCAGTCACTTTATTTCAAAGTATTAACCCTTCCTCATCTTCTGCCACTAAAATTTCAATTTACCACATCCTTATGATCATGCCATGAATATTACATATCTTTGCTCCTTACAGTCCTTGACATAATGTACAGCAGTGCAAATATAGCAAAACATCAACTGTTAATATTTTCTTAATCAGCTTATGTGCAAATTGCTTCTGCAGTGTCTGCCCAATACATCTGGTAAGAGTCAGTTTGAAATGTGGATGGGAGAGTATTCAGCTTGTCAGTATGCAAGCTGCATCTATAGCAAGCAAAATAAAGCACACTGATGTTTATCATCAGGACATTAATTATAACTTTATATTTATTATACTCTACTTACAATAAACACTGTAACCAATAAGGTCTCTTGCTTACTGTACTTTAGGACACAATGTAAGCAGTATACACAGTGGTGTATAACTGGTGTCTGCAGAGTCTGTAAATCCACACCAAATTAACACACAAAAGTGCAACTTCCAACATACATTTCATATTTCACTGAAATTCGCTAAGCTTGTAGACCCAATAGGAATGAAAATGCCAAACTTTAGACCTCTATGCCTCATAATTCTTTTGTAGCAAGAATTTAAAGAAAAGTCATATTTCTTGCATGACACAGTTTAACTATGGACCATTGCAGCTAGAGGAGTCATGTTGGGCAACTCTAAAAGCTAACAAAATGCATGTGAAATTTGTTTTCAGTGTAGAAAGTATTAATATTATGGGTTCATGGTATGTGATGCAGTGGTGACATAGCTACCTGGAATTTCCATCTTCAGGGTTAGAAGGAAGAACTCTCATACCCTGAAGAGGAGGGCAGCAGGTTCCTCCAAATTGTTTGGGTCTTTCTACCAAACTTCATGGAGTAACATCCTGTGACTATTCTTAACAAACTGAAGTCCCCATCACATATCACATGCCTAGGTTTAATATACATGAGCACCAGGGTCATCGAACTGCGCATCAAATTCCTCAAAGGACAGGCATTAAGTTTCTCACTTCACAAAAAACACTGTGATGTCCCCCTCTCAACCTGTCCAGCACCGGATGTCACATTAACAGGAGGATTTGGTATAAATAATGCTGACACCTTCTAAGGAAATGGAATTATTCATTATTTAAGTAAGTTAAATGAATGTACTCTGCCACAGAATATTTTAACCACTCCCTAACAGCCAGTTACATACATAGGATAAATTTCAAGCTGCAGCATAGTAAAATTTGGATGTGATTAAGCTTTTTATGAAGTTTCAAATTCTGATATTTTTAGGCCTCATTTTGTACATCTTACTAGGGCACTTCATTTCATGACACTGACAGTTGCTAATATCATATAGTGTCAATGTTAGATGAATGAAAGGATGTGGAGCATTGGTAGAATAATACAGGGAAAAATCAAAACACTCAGAGAAAAACCTGGCCCAGTGCCACTCTGTCCACCACAAATCCCATACAGACTGACCTACACATGAACCTGGGAGTCTGTGGTGAGAGGCCCAGGACTGTCAGAGCCATCCATCTAGTGTGAAAAGTGACCTAAGAATGCTTTCTACTGTATAGATCAGTCCCAATGTGTTACACTATATGTAGTGTGTGTTACAAATACAGGCTGTGTACTGTTTGAGAAGTTATGTAACAGTAGTTGCCACACAGCTGTTCTGTCTGAAGTGGCTACATATGCCAAATATTACATATCCAATATGTGGACAGTTTTCTTTAACCCTTTGGCCTTGGAGCTGGACATTTACAGTTCAGCACACCATTTAGGTAAAAGTGAATATTTCATGAACCACAAAGGGTAACATTAGGAAATACACTACATTTTGTGGAGGAATAAACGAAGATGGTGAGATAAAGTCAAAAAAATAATTAAATATATTTGTTGACTAAATATATAGAAAGTGTACTCTGGGGAGTAGCGGTAGGTCTGTCCTATATATAGGATGCATGATGCCTAAAGGTTAATATCAAGTATCCATCACTGCTGACTAAGGAACAGCTTGTCAAAACTGCCTAAAACAGCCTTTTCCGATGGCAGCTAGAGATGACAGCAAGAAACTTTCATACAATTTCAGTGCCTTGGAAAATGCCTCACAACAGAAAATGATGACCCCATTTTTCTTGCTCTTAAGGCTTATTTCAAGCACTAAAATTTTACAGTTCTAAAACCTGTAATGCCAATGAAGCTGTCATAACTGCTGTTCAAGACATTCTGAGACTGTTAAGTGTCAAGGGGAAATGTGAGATAATAAGCCAACTTCTGTGGAATGAGGATCAGTGACAGGTATAAAAGAAGCAAGACGTACAGAAATGCAGCCACCACTGTGCCATGTTGCAGTGATGACTGCATTAGCCATACAAGTTGTGTCTTGCTACTGACATACAAATGGAGAAGCTCTGCAATTGCCACTGAGCCACATCTGTTTCACACACTGTGTCTTCATTATCAGATTCCTGTCTGAGTATTCTGGAGGGAATTTTACTCCTGCTAACCTTATCATTATGACTGTAACTAATGGGCACGGTGTCTGTCCTATTGTAATTCCATGTTTTCATGTACCTGAGGCATAAGGCTAAATTCAGAAGTAAACTAGTGGCTTGTTATACGTGTAGCAAAGCATGTCAGAATTCTTGCATCATAACTAAGTGTCATGCCCTGTGGGCCAAATTGAACCATAAAAACAATTACATATTTCTTTATGTCTTATAGATGTAGTTCATATTTTAATAGCAGGATATCACAAATTGTTTGTATGCTTAACATCACAGTGAACATGCAGCTTGTCACTTATTTCACAAAAGTGTAGATGTTTGTGAAAACATCTTCATTCGTTAATAAGCTTTTACCGCCTTCAATGCAATGAAATTTTGTTATAACAAACATAATATGTCCCGCAAAAGTGTCATACTGTGATTTGTTACTGCAGTAACTTCTGCAAGATGTGTCATGGTTAAAAAAATGAATTTTTGGTACAAAACAGCAGCAATAGGGACAGGACTATTTGCTATTTCCATTTTCTTCCATAGGATCTACAAGCTCAGCATACTTCACTGAATCAAAACAGTAAATAGTGTGGTGTTTTCATTTGACTTGGTTCATTAATCCATGTAATGAAGGACTCTAGGATCTGTATGGCAGCTCACAACAATGTCACATTAAGATATGCATGCTCTAATCCTTCAGAACCTGAACACAGCATGCTTTAAATGCATTGTACTCTATTCTGTGTTACTGGGTCATTACCTACCACATTTATTTGAGAATTCTGAGCAATTCAAAGTTTACATAAACAACACAGTGTACCAGTAAGCTGTACAACCAACAGAATATTTTGACTTATGTTTTTGCACCCTGCATTCTGATATAATTATGCAACATGAACCAATGAACTGCGCACTTTTCAAACTAATATTTTAATTCAATGTTTCAATTTTTGATATCTTCCATATGTTTTGAACCATCATGAGAATGAACCCATGAGGTTCGAAACACACAGAAGGCACCAAAAATTTAATCATAGTATAAATTTGAATAGTGAGCGTTTTGTTGGTTCATGCTGCATAAGAATATTCTGACATTATGGCCAAAGGAAACAGACTTTCCCCTGGTTGATCCTTATCAACCTACTGTTTGATGAGTTATAAAGGCAAAAAGGCACATGCCCCTCAGATCTGGCTGTAGTATTGTCAGGAAGACATAACCCCCATCTTCTTACCTTGTCAAGCATGTCAGTAGCTTACTAACTAATGGCATTGTTTCAGGATCCATTTGTGTTCTCATTCGCATTGATGCATCTCCATAACTTCAACATCTGCATTTTGATGTGTCTCAGCTTCAGTATCATCTCCAGTGGGTCTCAATGGACTGGAAGTAAACAAATGTGCACATATAGCTACAGTACATACAACAATTTCATATTTTATCTCATACATCTGTCTGTATTTAAAACCGTTACTATGTCATGTTAAACAACACAACAGAATTTTACTTTCCTTGGTCTTGTAGCAGCAATTCTGAATTGTGGACACACACATTACAACAGGTGGCACATGAACAATACAAGTACACACAGCATACAATTTGTATACTGTTACACCCCAGCCAGAAGGACCTAAAAATACTGTGACACATTGTCATAAATTTCTGTTCTATGCCAGCTATGAGACTTAAACAGTGGGTGGCAAACAAATCTGATACTTTGCTTTGTCACATAGCTCAAATTTCTGACATCACGCATGCTAATTAATTTCTCATTTAAGTTGATCAAAATTTCATTCATTAAATGCTTCCTGAATGACTATAGGCAATTTATGAAAACAAGAAACAAGGAATAAACTGAGACAGAATCTTTCATTGCTCACTTTTAAGTACTTTTACATCATGGCTGATGATTTAAATTTTAGATGAAAAACCATCTGTCTGTGTACAACACACATCCTTCTGGCAACATCACTGTTAGCTTCTGACACCAGGAAGACATTTGTGTCTCATTTACACTGCATATTTCTGAATTTTTTTGCTGTCTACAATGAGAATATGTAATCAGTGCCAAAGTTAAGTGTAATGAATAACATACATATTTCCCTACAAAAGACTTCTCTTTAAAATTGCCAATACTGTAATGATTCTCTTTTAGAAGTAAAGATGTTCTTGCTGCCCAAAAATTGCCCCACTGCCCCCCCAACAAACTCAAAAAAGACATAGTGAAATGAAAATATAAAGTATCTGCTGTCAGCCCTGTAACTTCCACCATGGCAAAGCACGCTTAACTACATCTATGGATACATATCATTGATACATTATTATCCAGTTATCAGTTTGCACATAAAAAAATGTCATCGTAATAATGAATTTGATTGTTTCATTGCCATAACCTATATTTAAATTAATAAAAATATATTTTATTGCTTGAGACACATCTGTTTAGGTTTTGTAAGTTTATTTGCTTTAAGCCAGTTCTTCAAGTCTGCAAGTACATTATCAAGGCAATTTTGAAGCCGGTCTCTTTCAGGATGCGACAGTACATAACATCAGCCAGTATAGGTTAGGCCTGCTAACTGAAAGTTTAGATTGGAATCGTTTTATCATACCATATCATATTTATTCACCTTGCGTTGGATCTTTACAGAAATGGAAACAGCCACAATAATACATAAAAGTGTGCAGTGCATTTGTCATAACACAATTAATAAGTAAAATACAAGACAGACAAGAAGGTAATGAATGGTAATAATAAGTTAAGTTACACATTAAATGAGATCTTATAGCTATCAATAGTCAAGTAAAAAACAAAGAACCATAACCATTAGGATGCTGACTGATAAAAATCATCTAGATTATAGAACGTATGTTCAATAAAGTAACTCTTTAATGTAGATTTGAAAAGCTTAGTATCATTTGACAAAACTTCCAGAATACAGTACTTCTTTATGAACTAATGTTAAGTTTGTAGAAGGTAAATGTAAGTTGTGGTTGAAACATGTATTCAAATCATGAGTTTCAGAATGGGATTGGAATAGACCTCTATTCTTGTTAACAAAAAGAAGTAAAGAGAAAATGTATTGAGATGGAAGTGAAAGTATTTGTAACTGTTTGAATAGTTGATGGCATGAATCATGACTACCGGTATTTGTAATGATTCTTATTATTCTTTTTTGAATTTTAAAAATACTGTTGCTACGATGTGAATTACCCCCAAAAATAATACCATATAACATGACTGAATATACATAAGAAAAATAGATCATTCTCAATATATCCACAGACAAAAAAGGTTTTATTGACCTAATAGCATAACAAGCTTTATTCAATTTTTATGTTAATGCAGCAATGTGATCCTTCCATGACACTGAATTTAGTGCTACTGATATTAGTGTTTATTGAATTGGGAGCAATTATTTTAATTTTTCTTTAATTTTGTTTTTTTGTCAAGAATTACATAAAGTGTGTTTTATTACAGTTCATTGTTAAAAGATTACTCTGAAACCAGATGGTTATTTCAGTCATTACTGAATTAATATTATTCGTAAGTTCCTCTGTAGTAGTGTTTGATATAATAATGGTCGTATCATCAGCAAATAGTATAGGGTTAGCTAATTTGTTTATACTTAAAGAAAGATCATTTATATATATCAGAAACAGTAAAGGACCCAATATCGAACTCTGTGGAACACCATGCTTCGCAAATACCCATTTAGAGGATAGTTTATTAGGTTACTATTATTCACAGATACTCTCTGATATCTATTTTCTAAATAAGATTCCAATAATTTGTTAGCTATTCCAGATATCCCATAAAACTTCATTTTAGCCAAAAGTATTTCATGATTAACGCAGTCAAATGCTTTTTGTAAGTCGCATAATAAACCACCAACAAGATTCCTTCTATCAAATGATGATAATACATTGTTTAGAAGTGTGTATATAGCTGTTCCAGTAGATAATTTCTCTCTGAAACCATACTGATCACCAACCAGTATATTATTATCATTTAAATAATTATACAATCTTTTAAAATAATTTTTACACTCTTTTAAAATAATTTTTTCAATGATTTTAGAAAGTGAGGTTAGGAGAGAAATAGGTCTGTAATTAGAAAATGTTAATCTCTCAGGAAATATACCCGTTGATAGAAATTTATTAAAAATATACGTTAGTGGAGATAAGACATAAGGAGCCCTAATTTTTAAAATTCTTGATGATATTTCATCATAGCCGCAGGAATCTTTACATTTCAAAGAATGAATTATTTTGTCAATTTCATGCGTAGTAGTATTATTTAGTTTTACTGAAGATGAAAACTGACTAATATTCTGTCGTAAGTAAGTAATTGGATCATTATTATTAGTAAGTATTCTTTCCAGAAAAGTTTTTGATAAGGAGGTTTTCAGCTAGAGATGAAAAGTAGCTGTTGAAAGCATTTGCAATGGCTAGTGAGTTACTAGATAATTTATCATTAATATTCATTGTTGAAATAGTATTAATGGTATTTTTATTATTGGTGATAGTTTTAACTATGTTCCAAGTAGATTTGGTTTATTATTAGATTTCAATAGAAGCTTATTACAATGGAGTTTTTTTGCTGCCATGATAACCGTGGTCAAAATCTGACAATTTTTCTTGTAATATTCCTTGTGATTAGATCATTACTGTTTCTGTAAGTTAAATAAAGTTCCCTTTTATTGGCACATGAAATTCTAATACCATTAGTTAAGCATGGTTTTGATTTACAGGAGTTTTGTGATTTAGTAATTGGAAAACTTACAAGATTCTGAGGTAAGTTTTAAGGAAATTATTAAAAATTATATTGACATTTTCTTCAAGAAAAACATCTTCCCAAGTTTCAAAGCTTAACACAAATGTGAATTTACTTATTGAGTTACTATCAATTTTCCTAGTGCCCCATCTTCATTATTCATTGGTTCTTGAAGGTTAGGTTTGTGTCAGTGGTGATTCATTTGCAGTCGGGGTTGATTCATGGGTACAGTGTTCTTGCTTCGAAGTCCTTTGACGTACTTGTGGTTA
>Ga0123352_10020721_pt1 | contig 10482 bp, 3 predicted proteins | sample TergutLab28metaG_FD_89700 | JGI IMG/M metagenome (GOLD analysis project Ga0123352, IMG submission 89700) | Labiotermes labralis P1 segment gut microbial communities from Petit-Saut dam, French Guiana - Lab288 P1 | ecosystem: Host-associated > Arthropoda: Insects > Digestive system > Gut ... | reverse complement strand
AGACCTCTACCTGACAACACACAACACTCACAACAGACAGACATCCATGCCCCCGGTGGGATTCGAACCCACAATCTCAGCAGGCGAGCGGCCGTAGACCTACGCCTTAGACCGCGCGGCCACCGGGACCGGCAATTAATTAATTAATTTATTTATTTATTTATTTCTGTCAACTTCACTGTCGCTCAAGTGATGCAGTATTACATGAAGAAGGGAAAGGTTTTTTATATTAATATGATACGGGTATTTTGATGCAATGTCAGTGCCTTTGATTCCCAAAATAGAGTTTGCGTATCACTGATTTGTGCGAGACATGGGTGTTGAAGGTAATCTATACATTGCTGCCCATTGTTCTGACTGTGTGTAGCACTGTGACCAGATCTTAATAAATTACATTTTTTTTTTGGGGGGGGACTCTCTGCTCCCTGCCTTCGTTTACTGCCCCTTGCAGCGTTTTGCTTATTTTTGGTTTATTTAATGACTACGTTCGTAGGTCCGCGAAAGCCTATAGCGTCGAATGATGGGTTATGTAGTGAATGTAGATTTGGGAAGGATTTGAAAGCAAGCGGCTGTGGCCTGATATGAGTTAACGTCTCGGCATTTGCCTGTAAGTAGTATGGTAATTCATGAACCCCTGTTCGGATAGCCGGTGTCCCACAGAGATGCGAACCGGCCTCCTCTTGAATACTAGTCGGAAGCTTTTCTGCTTGTTTCACCCTTTTTTTCGGCACCTGCTTTTTAAGGGTCCGTGCGATGGAGAAGACGAGATTGTGTGCAGCGTCGGAAAGTTTCTCTGTTTCGTCACTGCCCTATAGTCTTCCAGAAGCAGCACCACGTCGTAATTGTAGAACTGTAACTGGAGGTGTAGTCACCAAACGCCATTTTGACACCCAGATTTAACTTGAAAAATCTGCACTGCAGTTATTCATTCAGGCGTTAGTGTAGTCTTTTGCTGAATGTCTGGTGAGATTATCTGAAGCGTCTTTGTTTTCTTTGCAGATCCTTGAACCAGACTTGGTGGCTTGGTGGCTGGCGGAGCCCTGGAACAAAACTGTGGATCAGAGTATTACCGAATTATTGGAGCAAGTTGATTCGTGTTTTGCTCAGTGGAAACTTCCCCGAAAGTGGTGATTTATTTTTAAACAGATTAGTGGCAGCAAGATATTATTGTGCGCATTGATCTCGAGACGGCTCTGTGCATCATGCTCAAACAACGGAAGTGACGTCAATATTTGTCTTCTGTCAGCGATTGTGAAGAATTGATTCAAATAGTCATCATCTAAGTTGTATCTGAAGTCACCGTGAAGTTTGTGCATCACTTGTTTAGAACACAGCCACCCGGCGGAAGTGACGTGACCAAATGTGTATCGGCGTCCTGTCGCGGCGTTCCCAAAACCGGTAAAATATTAGGGGAGGCTAACACCAAAACAAAGCACACATGTGAGAATGATTTTGCACGTAACTGAATTTATACGTGACGATGCAGCCTCTTTTCACCGATGTACCCGTGCCGATACATCGAAAATTAACTTCTTGTTTTGTACTGATAGGGACAGTTATATCCTGTCAAACAGCAGACTGCCGCCTGGAACCCAAAAGTGATTTCGCAGCTTACAGCTGAGGTTTCAGGCTTTCGCCGCGAAGTAGATGAGAACTGTGCTCTTTTGGTCTGTTACGTAGCGTGTAGTGGTAATTCCCGACAGACGTTTCAGGACAACCCGTCGGTCCCACTACACGTTGCGTATTGGCTCTGAAGAACGCAGATCTCGACATCTAAGGTTGTTGCACCATCTGTATGTAAAGGTGTTTCTAAGTGGCTACCCTTCTTGATGCTTGCAACGGAAACTGGGTGCTTGTCCGTGTTGATAATTTTAATTGTGTTGTATCGATCGTAGTAAGGAACAAGAAATCGTTGGGGGTCGCGGAACACAGTTTATTGATGGAAATGTTTCCCAACCATCGACATAATAAGGTACTGGAAAGTACGCTACCATGGCACGTGGTGATATGGTCATTAAAAAAAAAAACTTGTTGACGTCACGAAACTGGCGGCCTTCGCTAGTTTAATCCATAAATTTGGGTGCAGCTGTATTATCGTGACGCTTAGCGCCAAGTTGGTAGGTGAATACGCGAACTACAAGTAGAGTAATTAATCGGAAGAAGTACTGAGTAGAAACAATGCGTAACTCCAGACACTGCAGAATATGGGATGTTCATAAAAACGAATGCAAGGGGTAGTGCATAGAACAGACAGAAATTGATGACCATTTAATAACAAGAAACGCGAGCAACGACAGTGTAAGAGAATATGCAAATACAACCATGACAGAGAAACAAGAAAGGGTTGAGGCAAAATTATTTTAATGTGGCGGTGATATAAATAATGGTGAATAAACGTAAAACTGGATAATCAAACAATGTAATAGGTAAGAAAGTGAAGTTTGATCACATCTGGAGAAATAATGGCCAAAAAGAAGGCACAAGAAGACACGATAATTATACGAAGAGAACGGGGGAGACTGAAATAAGAAGCAGAATGAAGTGATTTTCTAGCAGTGAAGTTTAGTATATAGACTGTTGATAGAATTTGAATTGAAATTTAGCTTGTTCAAACAACGACAGGAAATACCTTCATCCGATGCTATAGAAATATTAGTTTAGAAGATCCTTACAAAAATCTCTGTAAAAACAATCAAAATGTGTTTTGGGTCATGAAATATGTAACCCATATTTGACGATGGATATACTAAATAAAAATAAACCAAGTTTCTTATCATGACCGAAGAATACGTGTATCCGTTTAACCCAGCGGTTCTGAAGAGTGGTTGCGAGCAATCTCTCACGCTGTTACCAGCTATTTTTATGACTGACAACCAAGTTCTTTCTTGAAAACTGTATATTTTCCGGTTTTATGACAGAATTTTATTCCGCGTCCTCTGTACATTCATCGACCGTTTCTGCGCGTTTGTTGACAGGTGTGTTGTGTACGGCTGCAATACTTCGAATGTGCTCCTGAGCGTTTTCGCTTTGGGTTCCGCGAGTGTAATATTGTTTTGCAGTTTCCTCACACTCTCCTTTACGCCGTAAATTAGTACGAGGGTGAGTCAAATGAAAACCTTAAATATTAAATATTTTTTATCTGCAGAACATCATGGACGGTATGGTGTGCTGATCCATGGCTCATATCCAGATGTGCGGCTGTTTCATTCACTGTTACGCGGCGATTATCCTTCAGGATGCCTTCAACTGCTGCAATGGCCTCTGATGTCACTACTCCGTGTGCCTGACCAGGTCGAGGAGAGTCTGTTACAGAACTAAAGCCGTTCATGAACTTCCTAGTCCACTCGTACACTTGCTGTAGTGACAGACATGCATCACCATACTGAACTTCCATTCGTCGATGAATTTCAGTAGGTTTCACCCATTCACTACTTAAAAAACAGGTGACAACGCTGTTCTTCTTTGGTGCATGTTGCAAGCGGGGCCGCCATCTTTACACTACTACTGCGCTGTCGTGTTGCATTCCTGCATCGTACTGCAACCTGTCGGCCACTCTTCAAACCATGAGTATCATTGTTGTCAACTTAGAAGACAATCGAGCTGTGTTTCAAATTTTTATCGCACTTTTAAGGTTTTAATTTGACTGTCCCTCGTATTAATCATTTTTACAAGATCCGTGTTGCAAGCGAAAGATGCGTTGTTGTTTTAAGCCGTTTGGCCACAGGGCAAGTTTATTAACCAGATGAGGCCGTACGGAGTTACTTCTTCCTATAACCGCTGCAACCCGTGATGCAAGATCTATATGGGTCGAGTTTTGCTCTTCACCTTCTGATTTTCTGTTTTGGACAAAGGAATATATGTCACAAAATATTTCCTTAGGCTGCGCACCCTGCTACAGTGGAGCATGGTGGCTTTGTAGTTACCGTTCCACGTATTCTGGACCTTCTAACTAGACACTGATCGAATGTTTCCCCAGTTTTCTCTTCAGACGTTCTTCGGGTCCGAATCTCAACCCGAAAATCTGTTTTTATTTTCTTGTTTCCGAGGAACTTTTTCCATGAATGTTTTCATCTACGTTTCTTGTAATTTCTCATTCACAAATGCCACCTGTCGACTCTGCATACCTCTTGATGTTTTGCTGATCGTGCATCTCGGTATACTGTTAGTAACCGACCAACTTACTGCACAAATTCTTATTTTATAATAAGTTTATTATATTCTTCTACATGTTTCGAACGCTATTGTGCGCATCATCAGGAGGTCAATTTGTATTATACTCCGGACGGCCACGTACGGTGTGTGACGATACCAGATGCTGTACAGTACAATTTGACCTCCTGATGATGAACACAACAATGCTCGAAACATGTAGAGGAATATAATAAACTTACTATAAATCAAGAATTTGTGCATTAAGTTGGTCGGTTTCTAAGATTATTCTGCATAACTCTGCAGTCTCTTCGATCGAAAGGCTTGATTGGCCTGCTAACTCTTCGCCTTGTTACCACTAAAGGAAGTCCCTGGTACCGTGTGGATGGGAGACTGGTTGTCTTCAGAGATATTATGGACGCATTGAGCAAGAATCGAACCCCGATCTTGTCGTTCCAGCCCACAACCTGGGGGCTGCTACGGTTTATACTAACTAAAGTTGTCACTAACTTGCAGTGTGTCAGATTGTCCTGTTTTAATGTGTGTATCAGAGTAATGTCGCCGCAAGTGTTCTTTCTGAATGGAGATCTGAGAGCTTCTTAACAAGAGAGTCTTTGTAGCTCCTTTATTCTTTCTGGAAGCCCATTGACAGTGTTAACACACAAAGTGTCGCGGAATGGTTGCTTTGTCGTGAACACTCGGAAGTGTTTGGTTTATTTTAAAGAATATATGGAAAGGTCTAAACCGGACCTTGTGATTTGTCGGGCTCCATTACTGTTATTTGTCACTCGAGTGTCTTCATCACATGAGGCTTAGCCCTTTGGAGAATAAAATAAAAATAGAAGTACTTTTGTGTCAAATTCTTTCCGATTTCTGAAAGAGCATTGGTTTTTGGGAGGTCCCAAGGCTTCGCCAGTTTGTCCTTCTGGCAAGAGCAACATGTAGATTATTGGAATATGAGTATGCAGCACTGGTGGATCGATACCGACAAGGGAAAACCGAAGGACTAGGAAAAAAACCTCCCTTTGTCCACCGCAGGTCTAACGTGGACCTACCTGGGATTGAACCCGGCCTTCCGCAGCTAAAATTAAGCTAAATGAGACGAGTGTATAAATATTCAGTTTTGCTTCGCGGAGAACACAATTTGCGTCCATTATAAATTTCATTCGATGAATACTGTATGGGAAAAAATCGGGGCTGGCTGTGAGAATCGTACGGAAGACATCGACACGCTCTGTTGGCAGAACGCTGAATCCAATTTGGCGGTACGTACATTACTCCCAGTGTTTTAAAGGGTACATTAGAATTGTGATTGATATAGATACGATATGATATAAAGTATCGTTATAAATCTGACGTACCGATATGCTGCATAATTCGTTGGTGTCATATTTTTAGAGAAAACAATTGTAGACCTAAATATATGAGAGCCATATATATTTGTTTGCGTTTCGGCAGTGGGAACAGAAAAACACAGTTGGCGGTCTGTGAAGCGTGCATATGCTATCACTACTATCTAAACAGAATATTTTAATCATTAATGAACTTTGACGCTGCAGTGTGAGTTTATGTACAACACTTTATTATCCAACAGATACACAAATGTATAATTCGTAGATACAATTAGAATTATTATAAAATATTTTAAAATATTTAAAATTGCTCCAACATATTTCGGATCACAAGGGATCCATCATCAGGGAGCTTTTTACAGTGCTTGGCTAAAATTACAGTAATGGTTCTATCTATTCCGTTCATATGGACGTAGTCGGTGTTATGGCAGCATATTTACCCGTGGTGCGTTTGTGTACTGCGCAGTGTAGAGAGGCCCCTCTACACTGTGCAGTGCACACACGTACTACGGGTAAATATGCTGCCATAACACCGACTGGGTCCATACCAACGGACACGATAGAACCATTACTGTAATTTTAGCCAAGCACTGTAAAAAGCTCCCTGATGATGGATCCCTTGTGATCCGAAACATGTTGGTACAATTTTAAATATTTTATAATAATTGTAATTGTATCTACGAATTATATATTTGTGCGTCTGTTGGATATTAAACTGTTTTAATCGTCACTGATGCACGGTACAAACATGAAAATTTATGTACAACAATTTGTAATACAATGACAAAGTACGGCATTTAAGTTCGAAGTTAGATAATGGTACAATAAAGTGTTTCATTAATCGATTAGATATTGATATTACCACCTCCGATATCGATATTAAATTTCATATCGATTACCATGGAAATGTTTTTTATGCGCTGTAGGCCTATATAAATACTTCATGTAAACGTGGCTTTTAAGTTTATTTACTTATTTCAAATGAAATAGTTGTACATAATGAAACGAAGGACGCTCTAAACTACGAGTATCAAGTGAATGCTTATCGTTACCTGTACGGTTGAAGGTCCCTTTCCAGTAGTAAACCACATGAAGAGACAATGGCTTAACAATTCTGTATCCAGTGAAGTGTACGGAGTACATGTGGCCATTACGGGGTAGCTTTAATGCTTTATACCGTCACCTCAGGACTGAATACGTAGCTGGACTGTGTGTAATCACTGTTAATGGACTCACATAATACAAAACCGCGCACTGATCATGTCAGGATATCTACTGCTTACTCGAAGTGTCAGCGGGGTGTATTCTTCTGCCCTTTGTACAAAATCCGTTGCACTAATTTGTTTCTAGAGCGAATCAAGTAATTCCCTGTCGTGGTATTCAGACAGAGTTTTATTGTGACGCTGAGATTCAGGTCCACTATGGTAATGCAGTGCACTGATCACTGGCAGTTCAAGGATGTAGCTATCAATGCGGCTTGATGGGGCACCACCGTCCCGGGAACGCCTACGGGACGGGTTGTGTTTCAGTTTTTATGTCAAATCATATTTTGTACGTAAATTGTAACATGCATGTATCCGCACTGTCACTTTGGGACTCCGCGTGGGTACGATCTCCAAATTTATCTTTGCATTTGGCCCAGAAATGTCTTACACCGGCCCTGGCATCGATGATGTATTGAGTTGAAGTCCGGTCTTTAACAACACACCAGTGAAGGAACACGTAAGGCAAAGTCGAAAGGGATGTTTCGAAATTTGGAAATTAGCAAGACTGAAAATGGCAGATGAAGCGATCAGGAATTTGCTGTGATGGTAACCTAAACTCTCGAACTCAAGAAAAATTGCTGTGTCTTAATAAATTTGGTCTTCCCGTGGTTCCTGTATAACAAGACCTGTGCATACGTCCTGTGTTGTCGTAGTTTCACAGACCGAGCAGACCATGTTGCAGGCTCAGTGCTGTATACCAGGTGGTCTAAACCACGTGTGCACAGTTGTTCTCTAAATTGATGATCTTTTCTTTTTCATCTTCTATGGGCACTCCTCGAGGCTCCTCAAAACTGCTTTATCTTTCCCTAGACCTTCCCAGTGGTAGTTGGGAAGGTCTAGGTAGGTACGTTCATAGTCCAACAATTTCTTCGGAGACCTGCAGTCCTCCATTCGGTCCACTTGCGCTGTCCAGTCCATCTGGTAACTCTGTATTTCTTCCGCTGTATTTGCTGTCCCCAGACGTTTCCATGTATCCTTGACATAATCCTTTCTGGAGAAGCCCCATGTGTTTATGAGACAGCGCATGTACGCTGGATCTGGTCTGTTTTTGTCGCGTTGGCTTCAGATCCAGCACTCCCTTCACATAACATGACCAGTTTTCATACTGTACAGTACTTCATGTAATTGTAGCTGAATTTCACCATTCATTGTTTTGCCAGAATGCTGTTTTTTGTACCGTTTAAGTGATTACATTTTGCGAAATTTTCTGCCCGATCATCGGTATTCTCCCGTACAGGTATTCCCCATCCTGTATGCTTGATGTCTTTGACCTGTTCTGTTGTTTGCCCATTTATCAACATTTTTTACCCAAACCATTTTCCTGCCAAACACAGACATTGCTGTACTTTTCCCTTCTGAAATGTTTACTTTATGGTGTATTGAAATGTCACTAAGATTCTTGGTTAGTTTTTTAAAAATGTTTTCTCTCCGATTAACTTGATCATCTGTAAATACAGCGGTGGACACTTTGGAATTTCTATTCAGCCATCTTCCTTTCAGGTAGTCTTCCATCACACATTGAAAATATTATCCAAGTAAATTACAAAATTTAGGCGAAATGAAACATCCCAGAAGTGGCTGGCAGTCTGTTCAAGCAAACTGGCCATCTAGTATAATGCCTCATTTGTATTAAGTTGGTGTGTACGATATGTTTAGATGTATTTATATTAAGAACGCATATTTTTAAATGGCTCAAGTCCGGCGTGACTCTCAATACAGATGGCATAAGAAGTCTGAAGTATTGTTGAAGCCTGTGAGGGTAATATAGACAAGCTTTCGTTTTAAAGGTTGCTGGACTGCCATTATATTTCTGTAATGAAGTTGCAGTGTTGTTAGCTAACAAGAATTGTTGTTCACACACATCGTGACGATCATTGTGTTGTGTGGATTACGCTCTGAGGTCCCGTGACATTCTTTGGATATTGCCTGGCTCATGAAACACGTGTATCCTGTTTCAGTTGTTGCATGGTGTTAAGTTTCAACAAAAATGAGTGTGAATTGCACGATACCCACCTTCTGCACTAAACAAACAATGTTGAAGCAGACATCTGTCTTGACTAAGTTAGTTCTAACGTACGCTTTTGTGTGAATGTACGTTAATATGCAAGGAGCTCCAACACGTCAGCTGTTGAAAGAGGGTTTGGTATTGAGTGCATTCACACTTTGTGGAAACAGCGTGGAAGTGTACGGAAAATCCGTAAAACGTCTGGTGCGTTTAGTGACTTTTATTGCCTCGTAAGCCGCAAGACACAGACAATTCATATAGGGCGTTTCATTCTTCTCTCAAATTTTCGTTCGGAAAAAAAAATCTTTAGATCTGGCGAATTCTTGGCGAGTTATGCGTTTGTTAATCTCGAGATGCGCGCAGAAACCCTTCAAAATAATTTTTGTTAAAAATCCAGTTTTAACGGAGATAGGAATTAATTTGAGAGCGTAAAACTTCCCATTATCAGATCCATGAACATCTGTTTAGCTTTTCTCAAGTATTTATTGTGCAAGACGGAAGTACGGACAATATTCACTGCGAGAGCGTGGGAATACGTGAGAACCAAGATTGAAACGAACCTTCATATTACGTTAAATGTGATTACTTCTGTCCTTTTTGTACCGTTTATAAGAATAGCTGGTAATCGCACTTGAAAATCGCTGACTTGAGCCCTGCACGGGCAAGCGGCGTCCAGCAGACTAGATACGTCCTTATGATCCCTGTACGCGCAACGTTATTACAAAAGAATAGTCATCGAAGTCCACTGCTGTGACATTTCTGAGGCAAAATTAGGCATTACTTAAACACAATTAAAAAAAGTACATGGACACCGACTTCTCTAATAAGTTGAAAGTTACACGGCACTGTGAGAGGAACGTCTGTATACACGTAGAGTATTTTTGGACAGTTTTCAGTGTTGGGCAGCTTTTATTTCTTTCATGGTTTCGGTGTAAAGTCTCTGACTAATTTGATTCTTTCCCTTGGAATTTTCATTGACCCGTGTTGTCTGGTCCGTAGAAGTCCCATGTGTAGTATGAAAGCTTGTAGCGTCAGGAAGAAGGTGATATTTCTGAAATGCACATACCTTTACTGTGGCAGTTGGAGGGAGGGGGGGGGTGGTCGATGTTTTGCTCTGCTGTGAAGAAGGGAGTTCAATGAACTAAATGCACGACCCACATTTTTCCCGAATTTGGTGTTCCAGGGATATAAAAGGCGCCAAAGCTTAACCCATCAGTTTCGCAGAATTGTTTAAGACTTTCTGAGCGCACCAAACCATTATTGCTTTATTAAACGTAAACAAATTTGAACGCGTTTGAATATTTACGCGTTATTTTCGGTCTCAGCCAAACTAAAGAAGAAATTTTTTTTAGGTCTTTTATCGTGTATACGATTTTGTTCGGTTAATAGAAAGTTCCAAATGGAATTTGTGTTTTATATCATTTTCGTATCATGAAATAAAAATCTCTAGATAACCATGATATCGACAGTAGGTCTTAATAAAACACCTAAAATCATTTTTGCGGGAGATATTTGGAGGAAGTAAATCTTGGTAATTTTTCGGGAAAGTCTAGCTCGTACATTAGTGTAAGATACAGTTTTTTTTTCTGATTTTGGTAGTCGTGGTCCTTTGACATGTATGTTCTGGAGAATCGACCAATAAATGCTGTTATAATGATAATATAATAATAATAATAAAGGTTTTTTTTTGGGGGGGGGGTTAACGGGGGTT
>Ga0123352_10020720_pt1 | contig 10482 bp, 3 predicted proteins | sample TergutLab28metaG_FD_89700 | JGI IMG/M metagenome (GOLD analysis project Ga0123352, IMG submission 89700) | Labiotermes labralis P1 segment gut microbial communities from Petit-Saut dam, French Guiana - Lab288 P1 | ecosystem: Host-associated > Arthropoda: Insects > Digestive system > Gut ... | reverse complement strand
TTGACACTATAAAACTTTAATTAGTTAAAATAGTTAAAATCTCCGACATGTTTCGGTTTACATTTAAACCATCTTCAGGGAGCTATTAGTTCATGCTAAAGTTACTTATCTCTTGTTGGTATGCATGAACTAATAGCTCCCTGAAGATGGTTTAAATGTAAACCGAAACATGTCGGAGATTTTTAATATTTTAACAAATTGAAGTTTTGTAGTGTCAAATGAAAAAGTGTGCATGTGTTGGTGATTATTGTGAAGATACAAACGTCTTTCTGCAAGTAACACAATTTGTTCTCAGACAAATCATAATTCCTTGCTTTTAAAGTCTGTATGTTGATAGGTGATTGGTGACCATCTTACTCACTCTCAGAATTCTTAACTTCACATAGACTGTGTGAACATTTTATCTAGTTTTTCAGCCCTTAGACAACACAGTTTTTAAGTAACGTTCAGGGAGATAATTCGGTGTTCTCCAGAGTAGCCCACATGATATACACCAACCCAAAGTTTCTTTAACCTTGATTTGCTGCAAAATAAGACTCATTTCTTTTTCACACTCTACTTTTCAATGCCAGTCACTGTAAGTGTATTAACAAATTGTACAAGATCTCATTTTCTGATAATGGTGGTGATGAATGAAAAAGAAAATTGGAGAATATTAACTACTCAAGAAATTTATGCAATGGTTAAAAAACCCACTATAACAGAGACAATAAGGTTAAACAGATTGCGTTGGTTTGGGCATTTAGAGATAACTGAAGAAAACAGAAATCCCCCCAAAAAGGTATTATATATGAATTTGGAAGCAATGAGGCTGAGAGGTAGACCGAGAAATAGATGGCAAGATGAAGTGAGGGAGGATGGAAGGAAGACCAGTTGATGGAAAAGGGTGGAATAAATGGGTACATAACAGAGAGGAATGGAAGAAACTCCTGAGAACGGCAAGGAATAGTCGCATTCTGCACATATCAACGGAGTGAATGAATGAAAGGTGGTGCTGAACATTCCAGTCTTATCGCCTGTGAGACTGTGTCGATTGGTGCAGACACAACGTGTTCTGGGATGCCTGTTTCTTGCACTCTCTTGGAGATGAATGCGTTGAGCCATTCGAAAACGCTGTCATATTCTTTATACTGCCTCCTCAGAAGGTACGTGAACAGTGACGTCATGTTCCTCAACAGTGCTACCATGTTGAGGAAAGAAATATTTTTTTCATGCATATTTCATTCACACGTTACATATCATAAAATCGATTTAAGTAATTTCTGAATGAGAAATATGACCCAAGCATATTACTAAGGTACCCTGTTCGAATACCGGACAGACCACCGGATATCTTGACTGGAATTTTTCGGTTTTTCTTAGATTTATCTCGGCAAGTGCCAAAATTGCTGTTTGTAGCTTTATTGGAGACGGTCGCTTTCTTATAACTAACAATTTACTGCCTTACAATCATTCGAAATTATGGTGTCTGAGTTTCTGACATCGTCGCTAAATAAACTACCAATGTGCAAATCGTAATGGAAACATGGAGCGGGTTTTAAAATACGTGTCCCAGTATAGGTAGCTGTGTGTAGTAGATAGGGTACAGTTGTCCCTGTCCACCACTTGAAGACATAGATGGGGAGTAGAGGTACAACTCCACTCATTCTTACCATCGACACTAACTAGAGGTGAGAGGTCATCTTCGCGTACTAGCCGCGGTACTCCCGGAAAAGAAACTGTTTCCATGTAGGCTATTATGAGGTGCCTCTCTGTTTTTGGTAGGCCTACTGTACATAATTGACATCCACTGAAATTTTTTGGAAAGTAATGAAAGCTGGTCACAAGTCTGCAAGTTTATATTATTGAATTTCGCTTCCAAGAAAACTTTATATTATTAATTGTTAAGTCGGTTCTTGATCATTCGGACATATTTCACAACTTAAATCTGAATATCGTCTTCTGGAATGTTTTTACCATCTTAGTAATTAACCAACTTAATGCACAAATTCTTGTTGTTTTATAGTAAGTTTATTATATTCCTGTACATGTTTCGAGCACTATATGCTTATCATCAGGAGGTCAAATTGTATTATATGGCATCTGATATCATCACACCTGTAGTTGTGATGATACCAGAGGCTGTATAATGCAATTTGGCCTCCTGATGATGACCACATAGTGCTCGAAACATGTACAGACATATAAAATACTTATTATAAAACAAGAATTTGTGCATTAAGTTGGTTAATTACTAAGATTATACTGAGATGCACGGTCAACAAAACGTCAAATTTCATGGATGAAATTCCTGCTTGGAAAACTGACAATCTTTGAAGTAGTGAAGAATTGCTCAGGGTTAACGGAACCCGTCCGTATGGTGCGCCAAAAGGTTCACGTCCATACGTTCACAAACTATGCATCTGAGGTACATTTGAATATTATCATACCATCTTCGACCTCAACCTCGAAGTAATCTCTCCCCTTCAGACTTTTCAACAAACATTTTACATAATTTCTCGTGTCTTAGTGCAAGCCACAGCCAACCAGCCCAAAGTGCTTGCTGCTAGAGGACTTTATTTATGTAGTTATAACTGCCAACATAATTTTAAGCAGAATGGGGACACACTAATGGGTCAAATAGATGCAATTACTTTAGAGGAGGAAGCGTAACCGATGGCGGGACATGTGCATGTGGAGGGGGTCAATGAATGGGCATTTCTGTGGCCTCGCTGTAGCTGTAGCTGTAGCCTTTCCATCAGCTCTGTGAATGTAAAAGATATAGTTGTACCTTTGCGCCCAATGAAAACCCTGGTAGAAAGAGCAGAGTTATACGGCTTCACTTATTCTTAATTGTCGGCACTAGTTAGAGGTGTGGCTAACCTCACGCTCCGGTTGTTTTTTTCCTGGGAAGTACCCCGTTACACATTCAGTAAATTGAATATATCTGAACACATTTAAAGAAGAGGTTAGCGGAGTTTTGGAAACAGATTTGTGAAATGTGCTTAATATATCTGCTATATTTCCAGATGTACTGGAAATCAGACACACCAGTTCTTTTAGTGAATGTGTCTAAAATTCGCATTTTCAGGTAGCACAATCATATAAAATAAATCCTGTGTTATGTGTTGTCTAGTTTGCTAAGTATGTTACATTTTATTTAATAATTGTCCAACGAGATGCAACACTAAGCAGTCTATTTGTTATTCTGCAAGTTCACTCTACATGTTTGGGGTGCAAGACACACCTATCATCAGGAGTACACAAAATTGTAACTACAGCCTCCGGTACTGGTCAAATGTTTGTACAGCTGCCTCCCTCGAACGTGGCCAACTTGGCCACGTTGGAGAGAGGTAGCTGCACAAAGAATATGACCAGTACCGGAGGCTGTAGGTACAGTTTTGTGTACTCCTGATGATGGGTGTAGTTGACACCCGAAACATGTAGAGTGAACTTGCAGAATAATAAATAGACTACTTAATGCTGCATCTCTTTGGAGAATTATCAAATAAGTTTTATCAGCGATGCACGGAACCATGAACATAAAACTGAGTTTTGATGTTTTGCTGATCGTGCATCTTAGTAACTGGCCAACTTGATGCACAAATTATTGTTTTATAGTAAGTTTATTATATTCCTCTACATGTTTAGAGCACTATGTGCTCATCATCTGGAGGTCAAAAATGTATTATACAGCATCTGGTATCGTCACACTCTGTAGGTGGCCGTCCGGTGCACAGTTAGAGTCCTCTCTCAACCTGTGCACCGGACGGCCACCTGCAGGTGTGATGTTACAAGATGCTGTATAATACAATTTTGGACTCCTGATGATGAGCACATAGTGCTCGAAACATGTAGAGGAATATAATAAACTTATTATAAAACAATAATTTATGCATTAAGTTGGTCAATTACTAAGATTATAAAACTGATTGTCTTAGTTTCGAGGCTCTGTGACAAGGAATTTGTGTTTCTGTGGCTTCTGAAAATAAAACGCTTGTTAGAAGATTCTGCGGCGGACGGAGCGAAGTTTTCGGTAATGCAGATGATGTAGATCTCCGACTTTTTTTAATGTAGGCCGTCCGGGCTTTGAAATGCAGAGAGTGGTACAAACTTCATTCCTTCCGCAGTCTGTAGGTCACGAATTTTTCGAAACCGATTGCAATGCTTCATGCAAATAGGTCCTACTGACAGTCTCTGGCTGTGAAACTCAGGGCACATGAAGGTTTGAACTTCAGTTTAGACTGTTTGTATCATCTCGTGTGACGATGATTTCAGAAACGACGGTATCGTTAGACATGTTAGACATTCGCATTTAATTCTATGCGCTGCTGCCTGATACATTTATCTATCCTCAGTTATATTGTCCTTGACAGCTGAACATTACTGCAGATATTTTTTCTTTCTTCTTATTTCTTTCTTTTTTCTCTCACTCTTTCGGTCCTTTCCTATTGATTTTTTGTTTACAATTTTTCTAAATTTTTTCAGTATTTTGTTTTCCATTATACCATAAAAAGATGCCTGGTAAAAAGCAAGACTGTTGAATTTTGAACTGTCATAATTAATGGAAAGAAGTAATGAAATATCTGAACGACATATTACATAAGGGAGCTTAAATTTTTAATCTGCCGTGGACAGTCAGTTCATGTGTATGAAAACCTGTTATTACTGCACTCGTGCGTGAATAATTTTAGTGTAATGAATTTCAGTCGGTTGGTTACATTTGAACAATCTGCAAAGTTTTAGGACCGCAATGTGTAAGAACGCTTACTGCGGACGGACTGAGAGAGTGTCACGCGCCAACCGGTCCATCACCGGCCGCTAAGCCGGGTGCAGCATCCGCGGGATGCTTTTGATGAGGCCAGGAGCAGGCAGTAGCTTCTTGTTGTTACTGCTGTTTTTAATATTATTATTCAATATAATATTTTACAAGAGTAAAATAAGTAGATGAATAAGTGACTGATTCTGCGGATCAGAACCTTCTTCAGTGGCGCTACCGTGAAGAAACCGTTCTTTAATGCAGCTAGAATCTTCCTTCATTCAAATGTATCAGACTCCTTGACTCGCATACTTTTTCTTCATAAACAGTATTATATTGACATTTTGTGTACTGCACAGTGGATCAAGCGTGGTCAAAGTGCATAGGTCACTAATGTGTCCGTCCTTCTCATCCCATCTCTTCTCTTCCCTTCTCTTCTCCTCTTCGCCTCTTCTCCTCTTTTCTCCTCTTATCTTTTTTCTCCTCTTCTCTTCTCGTTTCTCCTCTTCTCTTCTCTCCTCCTCTCCTCCTCCTCTTCTCCTCTTCTCCCTTCTCCTGTTTTCTTCTCGTCTCTTCTCTTCTCCTCTTCGCCTCTTCTCCTCTTTTCTCCTCTTATCTTTTTTCTCCTCTCCTCTTCTCGTTTTTCCTCTTCTCTTCTCTCCTCCTCTCCTCCTCCTCTTCTCCTCTTCTCCCTTCTCCTGTTTTCTTCTCTTTTCTTCTCATCTCTTCTCTTCTCGTCTCTTCTCTTCTCTTCTCGTCTCTTCTCTTCTCGTTTCTCCTCTTCTCTCCTCTCCTCCTCTCCTCCTCTCCTCCTCTCCTCCTCCTCTTCTCCTCCTCTTCTCCTCTTCTCCTCTTCTCCTGTTTTCTCTTCTCTTCTCTTCTCTTCTCTTCTCTTCTCTTCTCTTCTCTTTTATTCTCTTCTCTTCTCTTCTCTCCTCCTCTCATCTCCTCTCCTCTCCTCTCCTCTCTTATCTTCTCGTCTCGTCTCGTCTCTTCTCTTCTCTTCTCCTCCTCTCCTCTCCTCTCCTCCTCATCCTCCCCTCTCCTACTCTCCTCCTCCTCCTCCTCTATCCTCCTCCTCTCCTCCGCTCCTTCTCTTCTCCTCCTCTTCTCCTCATCTTCTCCTCCTCTCATCTCCTCTCCTCCTCTTCTCTTCTCTTCTCTTCTCATCTCTCCTCTCCCCCCTCCTCTCCTCTCCCGTCCTCTCCTCTCCGCTCCTCTCCTCTCCGCTCCTCTCCTCTCCGCTCCCAATCCTCTCCCCTTCCCTCCCCTCATCTCCCCTCCTCTCCCCTTCCCCCCTTCCCTCCCCTCCTCTCCCCTCCCCTCATCTCCCTTCCTCTCCTCTCCTCTCCTCTTCTCTTCTTTCATGTAAGCCCATAATTTTGTCCCTTGAATTTTTCAAACTAAATTTTTTTTTTCGAATTACTCATCTCTCTCAAGTGCTGCAGTCTATCCATCTCATGGTCTGATTAACCTTACGTCATGGCATTATCTGAACCCTATAAAGTTTGCCTTACATACTAAGAGATTTTTACGACACGGTTTATTTTGCGATAGACACCTTCGTGCAGTAAACCAAATTATGAGGATATTCTCATTACTTCGTTCTTTCATCCTCCTATTGTTTCATTTATCTTAAATTCTTATATTCTCTTCAGGATTTTATTGTCGCACTCTGTCGATCTGCGTTATGTTTTTCGCACAAGTTGTGGGCACGGTAACCAATCGGGCACAGTCGATTCGAATCGAGTCTGATTCTGTAAGATGTTGCAGACACTCAGACCCACTCGACTCGACTTGTGCAGCGTGACTGAGGTTTAGGGAAGTCTATGCAATGCGCAAAGCCCTGCCTTTTGCAACATCTGACTGAATGACACGTGGATCGACTCGACTGCACTCGATTTAATTAGTGTGTCCGCAGTCTATGGCTTTAATCTAGTTTCACACCCATATACAATAGCCGCAATGGTCAAATTATGGTTTCTAATAGACACAAAAACACATACATTACATAAAGAAATGTAAACCAAGAAAACCTAACAAGGTATTGATTCTGTCCTACAAATATAAATAAAATTTATTACGGATTATTATTATTATTATTATAGTATTACTTCCGGTAGTAGGAGCAGTAAATTTTTTTCAACAAGGGACTTGCGCATTACCCGTATCATTGCTAAAAAAACTGTACGGGCTAATGCAATGAATGTGCCTACTTCAGCCAACGGCCAATAGCATATCAGCCACAATACTACAACACGAATGTGACGAACGTAATGATCCTGCATGTTGTCCCTCTCCACTGCAGTCACGGTATTCGCACCTGTTGCTTTGCCGTCTGTGGGCACTGGCAGTACATTCCCATTTAGAATTGCGTGTTTATTTATTGTGTCATTCTTCGAGCACCTTTAGGTTATGCACGTAACTTGGTAACACGGCAGTGTACATTTTGAAGTTCTGCACAAGATCAGTGAATAACGGAAAATACAGGATTATTCGAAATGATTGACGGGGTTTTAACAACTTGTCATACACAACACACTTGAGATAGGAGTATATGTGTTTTTTTTTTATTTAATAGAACAACACTCCAAGTTTGTGTTACATACCTTGCAGGTGTGCTCTATATGTGCACCCTTTGTGATTCTACAAACTTCAACACGATACTCGAGTTAGTTCCAAAGCGTTTGTAACATGTCAGCGGTGATTATCGTTTATCGGGTTGATATTTGTAGAATCACAAAGGGTGCACATATAGAGCACCTGTAAGGTACGTAACAAAACCTTGGCGTGTTGTTCTATTAAATAAAAAACAACATATACTCCTATCTCAAGTGTATTGTGTATGACAAGTTGTTTAAACTCCGACAATCATTTTGCATAACCCTGTATTATTTTTCTTTATGGCTGGGCAAATGGAACATAATTAACATAAATTGAGGAGCGACACACATTAACCCTTCAAACGCCGAATTAAATCCCATCTGCCATTTGCTGGCTTTATTAGAAACTCCCCATATTCTCCACGTTAGCAGATAAGGGTTAAACACGGGTCGTAGCTTTCATTCAGTTTCAGCTCAAATGTTACAGTAAGTTTGGTGGTTGAAAAGAACTGTTTAAATTCACCGATGGATTTCTTTTGTCTTATATCCATTCTTCACGATATTTCTTACATGTCTTCGTCAAAAACTGAATTTCACCTTTAGCATTCAGATAATACCGTTTCGAACATGGAGCTATGCCCATTATCCAGGGTCGAAACACCCAGGACATCAACACCCTTGAGAATGCCTTGAAACGGCGATACCCCTTAAGTAATTAACTCAGCGTCATGTCCTAGCAGCAATAAATCCCTCCGTTTCTTATTATTTTTGAAGAAACTGCATCCTACCTCGTAGTTTGCATATTATTCATAGTCTAGTTTTGCTCTACGTTTAGTTGTTGAATTTTCTCTTTTTGAAGGACAGATAAGAACATGCGCCTCTTTTGTCCAAAGAGGAAAACGAAGGTACGTCCCGAAAGTTTACTTTTATGGTATAAAACAGAGAAGATAATCCTGGAAGTGTCCAAAGTAGAGTATGAAGACAGAACTCTGTGTAATGCACTTTTTATATGAAAGACATAAATGGGATATGTGGTTCAGGCTGGGAATTTGGAAATTTGTTGGTCTGAAGAGAGAAGCAGGGAAATGGAGGTGTCCTGTGTGTAATTACAAAAAGAACAAGTTAACACGACTGTCGAAATGTAAATAAAAACAGAGATGGAGGGAAAATTTACTAAGGATCTGTGACTAAACGTAACAGAAGAAATGACCTAGACGAAAATAAGTAGTTGGACCAAAATTATGTTCCCAGATTACAGACCTGCAAAAGTAAGCAAATTTTTATATCAGACAAAATTCAGATGAGGAAACCTAGTCAATACTGTACACAGTTTGGAGGAGAGGAAGAAGAAACACACTGTAGGTTATTGTATGTAATTATGTATGTATGTATGTAATTATGTATGTATGTATGTATGTATGTATGTATGTAATTATGTATGTATGTATGTATGTATGTATGTATGTATGTATGTATGTATGTATGTATGTATGTGTGTATATGTGTTTGTATGAATGTGTGCATGTGTGTATGTGTTTGTATGAATATGTGTATGTGTGTATATGTGTTTGTATGAATGTGTGTATGTATGTTTGTATGAATGTGTGTATATGTGTTTGTATGAATGTGTGTATGTGTGTATATGTGTTTGTATGAATGTGTGTATGTGTGTGTGTGTATGTGTGTGTATATGTGTTTGTATGAATGTGTGTATGTGTGTTTGTATGAATGTGTGTATGTATGTATACATATATATATATATACATATACATAAATATATATATATATATAAGAATATAAAACTCTACTGATCGAATAAATAACACACGACATGTGACAGATTAGTAAATAGCCATAACAAAGATGCACTGACAACAACATAATGCTAGCAGTGACTTCCAATGAAAAATATACTTGAGACTCAAAAAGAAAAACTGTCATTAAAAGGAATTTTGAAGAAGGTGATCTGGGCTACCCATTTTTCTGATTCAACAGAAATAAAAGAAAGGGCCGTGCGCTCAGCCCGTAGCTCAGTCGCTGAACCGACTGAGCTAGGGGCCTGACGGTCCGGGATCGAATCCCGGTGGCGACGAATTTTTCCGCCCTGGGGCCCACACAGCCTCCTGTAAAATGGGTACCGGGTCTTTCCCGGGGGGTAGAGGAGGCCGGGGCGTGGGGCTGACCCCCACCCCCATCTAGTGCCGAGGTCCTAGAAAGAGTAGAGCTAACCTCTACTCACCCTAAGGGCCTTCGTGGCCTGGAAAAAGGGTGAAACCTACCTAAAAGAAAGAGTCAAAGAAGACGGATGTCTAGAGGTTTGGAGGCTCGAACCTTGCGACCGTCAGCAAAATAGTGTTCGTGCAGATCACAGTAAGGAGTGTGGTGAAAGAAGCAGCTGAAATGTATTAATGTAATTTGATTATACAAAGCCTCTGAGACGTGCATAAATAGCCACTCTTTTACGTGCTCTGATAAAATATTTGTTTGTCTATATGAAAGTAAAAGAGGAGTTGGCTATGATCTTTGAGTTATTACGCTAAGCTCCTTACTGAGTCCATAATCCTAATCCGCTAACTTATACACTGAAAACAAGCGGGACTTCATATATCGTAAATAAGATTTTAATAAGGGTTCATTGAATTGCAGACTGTTTTGCGACGTGTTAATCTTCACCGCACTGATCTGTATTCAGGTTTCAGGTTTTTTGTTTACACCTCTTCTACCTGATCTCGATAGTGTTATTAAATGGGCACGATACGTCAGCTTGCAGAAAAGGCGATTCTGTTATATCTATCCTTGCATTTCATCGTAACACACGGATATGATTAATATTCTGAATGACGATTTATGTCTTTTGTGACAATGCGCTTTGCCGACAGGTAAAAATAAAAAGTTGGTCAAAAATAAGTTTACAATGTATACATTTTGGGTTCTCTATCGTCAGCTGTAGCAAACATTTATATTTATTTGGGGTGACAATGATATAAACAGCCAACTAGATGCAACAATAATAATTTTATTAATAATTTCAATCAGCTTAACATGTTTCGGGCGATAATTTCGCCCATCCTCAGGAGCACTAGACTGTGTTTGCAGCTTGTGCTATAATGCAGTGGCGATGCTGCCCGAAGGAAGTATCAT
>Ga0123352_10020719_pt1 | contig 10482 bp, 6 predicted proteins | sample TergutLab28metaG_FD_89700 | JGI IMG/M metagenome (GOLD analysis project Ga0123352, IMG submission 89700) | Labiotermes labralis P1 segment gut microbial communities from Petit-Saut dam, French Guiana - Lab288 P1 | ecosystem: Host-associated > Arthropoda: Insects > Digestive system > Gut ... | reverse complement strand
ATTGTGCATTCGTGTGGCCATATTGTGCATCCGTGTGTCCATATTGTGCATCCGTGTGTCCATATTGTGCATCCGTGTGTCCATATTGTGCATCCGTGTGTCCATATTGTGCATCCGTGTGTCCATATTGTGCATTCGTGTGGCCATATTGTGCATCCGTGTGTCCATATTGTGCATCCGTGTGTCCACATTCTGTTTCCAAACGCACTGAAAGAAACTTTAACAGTTATGGAACGAATAAGATTTTTGTTTGAATCATTTTATCACGAAACTTACTTCAGGCCCATATGAAGCTCTGAATCAACTTTTATCAGCTTCCTCATCAAGCGACTCACTGTGCAAATCTATACCATACACAGCACTGGATTGTGTAGAATATTATTGCAGTATATTAACTTCTACTAAAAAGGATTCAGCATGCTTCTCTTTCCACAGAGAAGTCGTGTGTTATTTTGATCAGCACGCTCTATGTGTCTGTGTGTATGTCTGTGTGCGTGTGTGCGTGTGTGTGTGTGTGTGTGTTTCTTGGGCTTTGTCCCCTCATTTCAAATTTTGGACCATTTGACTGATTCTCACGAAACACGATATGAATACTATGCCACTGGGAGCAACGCCAATGACACAAATTTTAATTTCGTAGACTCAGGAACAAGAAAGGCGCGCATTATATAAAGTGAAATACCACCAGCCACACTTAGCCACTACTGAGTTTCTGATGTGAAATATGACGATTGTCCTTTGGAGAAAAGGCAACTTTTATAGAGTAAATGCCGCTCTGAATCCATATTTCTGCACCAGATCTGAATGAAGATTTTAAGCTCTTTCGTCCGAACACCAGACTGTACAAAACGACTACGAGGGACATTCAGCCACTTATTTAATGGGTATCGGAGGATCCTATCCGGACGTAAGGTTGTGAGGTCATGTGTTAACGCTCACATACTACTACGGATGTTAAGAAAGGAAAAGTTCGCGTTGTACAGCTTTCATTCATTCAGTTAGCAGTCTGTCTTACGACAGGATGAAAGCCTCTTCCAAAGCGAACCTTCGACACAGTGCGATCTAGAGCTTCCTTCTTCAAATGAGAGTATCCTCTCCTTTCCTTAAGGTCATCCAGTAGCTTCCTACGTCTTCTTCCTCGTCTTCCTGTCTCTTCTACCCCCCATTTTATCTTTCCTTCAATAACCCGTTGTAGAAGATAGTTTCTACGCAAAATGTGACTAATCCAGCTAGCCTTCCGTTTACTTATTTCATGTAGGATATTCCTCTGCTCATTGACTCTAAGTAATACTGCTTCTTGTCTCACATGATCGGTCCAAATGATCTTCTCCATCCTTCTCCAGCACCACATTTCAAAACTTTCCAGGTGTTTGTGATTTACCACCCGAAACGTCCAAGTTTCAGCACCATATAAAGCTATGGTCAAAATGTAGCATTTTACTATTTTCTTTCTCAATTTTAAGTCCAAAGTGCTATTAAAAAGAGCCCCCTTCTTGTTATATGCAACTTTTGTCATGGCAATCCTGGGTTTAATTTCACAAGTGATTCTTCCGTCATTTAACACGATACAGCTTTCACCTACTCACAAATTGCGTTGTATCCAATTTGCTTTAACGAAACACGTGCAGCAGCAGACCTGACAGTATAACTAATTGGAACTCGTAAACCGTGTGTTACCGTGTCCCTGACGTCTGTCGTCCAGGGACAGAGCAGCTTCATGCATTAGGTGAGTGAAGTGGAACGTAAAGTGTGAATGCGAGATGTGTTCAGTTTGACACATGTTTGCAAAATGCCGCGAAAAGAGACGTTTTATATCGTCATGTCTGTCTGTCTCTTCTTCATCCTGGCCGCATAAAATTAAGCTGCTTCCACTAAGCAGAGATTTGATAAATTATATATTGGCGATTTTTACTAAAATGTGTCGACAAATTCTAAATGACTCAATTCCGTGCATTGAGCAATTATATATGATATCGAAACCAACAAATGCACATAAGTATATGAAAAATTCAGCATGCATAGTATACTTTCATACATTTACGTGCATTTGTTTGTTAAATATGTTATTATCAACCAAATTAAAGTTTTTTTTTTAAATCGGACAAAAATAACAGACATTCATGTTGATAACTCGCCGTACGGCACATAGAAAGGGGTCGAAGAAACAATTGAATATCTAAACATATGGCGCCACATATATGCAGTTAATAAGGGAAAAATCCAAAAGCGCCTCTATGTTTCGTCATACGCATATTTCCTGCCTTACAATAATATTTCATTTCCACATTATCACGCCCGTTTTTTTCTAAACTTACACTGAATTCTAAACACTATCCATTTATGGCTCTGGCAGTCTCAGGCGCATAAGCTGACCTACAAGGCATCCGACTTGTCTATCGGACTGTATTTGAGCAAGAGATCCCCAGCAGGTGACAAAGCTCTACTGCATCCACGTACCATACATCGAGGATCTGATTAAAACGCAATCTTCTCATGACGCAACAAAGAAAATGATAGACTAATTTTTATGTTGCAACACACATCATAAACGTACCTTCCAAAACTGCCAAGTACTATTTTCATCTACTAAGCTCGACTGAGTTCAAGTAATTTACACTTTTCCCAAAAGTCTACCTAAGTGAGAAATATACCTACTATTGAAAAATCAGGCATAACTTTTCAATTAAAACACTTTATTTTCCAACGGATGCACAAATATATAATTCGTAGATATATCTATTCGTATCTACGAATTATATATTTGTGCATCCGTTGGATAATAAAGTGTTTTAATCGTCATTATTTCACGGTACAAACATAAAGATATCTTTTCAAATCTATAGGCGAAAACGAGTGCCGCAAATTCGCAACATAATACAAACTAAATTATATTAATTTTGAATTTGCATTCTGTACAGACGTTGAGGAATATTCTGAAATTACAATTTCAATGAATGTGGGAGCTACGAATTGGAAATATGCTAGAGGATAGGTTCACAGAACAAGCGGTGTTGCTGTTTAGACATAGTGCAATATCCCAACAGACGACTACATTCCACTGTCTTTTACTGCTGCCAAATTCCTTGCACGTGTACTCACTATTAGCATCTCTGCAATATAACGACGCCCAGACAGCCATCAAACCCATCAACGGACAAACACGTTGGAAAAATTATGTATACGCAGAACATTGTAGAACATATTTAGAAGAGCTGTGTAACAAAATTCACAGGTTAGAATATGTTGCGCTGATCTGCACACACACACACACACACACAAACATTCTGTGTATGGAAAAAGCTAATGTTACTGACTCAACTTCAAATTTATTTATTTAGTTACTTTGTTGTAGGAATTTTTCGAAAATCTGATCATTATATTCTTTCTAAAGTAAATTCAAGGAAGAATGTTACGTGATAAATCTACGTACGAGAAAAAAACACAAAGGGGAATAAATATTTTTTCGTTAATTTATCACTCTTCCTTCAAACTTTCGTCTTCAATGGTCCACATATTACAGGCAATTTTATATTATTTTCCTCTAATTCTGCCTTTTTAATAACTGTATTTAGCGTACAATTTATTTTCACTACTGCTCTGAGGAATGTCAGAGTTATAATATATTCATGTAAAGTTTTGTTGAAGTTAAGTAAGTAATGAAGCATACTGAAATTCTTTGAGAATAAAATATGAGATAAAATTTCTATATGCTTATATTCTTGTAGAAGAATTTACGATCTAAAATATTATTCTTTACACTACAAAGCGTCCGAAAGAATTCTTGCCGCCTCACGCAGCAGGAATTGTGAACTAAAACGCTTTGTATACTATATATTATAACAGGCAGCAAGCAGTACGTATAAGAATTTCCCATTCCAGCGATATTTTCTTTCCATATACTTTTCAAACGAACTGCAGGTCCTACTCCCCAGGCCCTTTATTATTGAGAAGTTGAGTAAGCTCTTACCTTACGTTACAATATTCTTGAATTCACAGTGTGAGGTGGCAGAAGGGAAATAAGAAAGCTGTTACAAAACGGTGAAACGAAAGCATGTGGCAAGTTTTATCTTACACACTGCCAGTTCTTCAGGCTTACTGCATCATTCTAAAAGACCCGGACTCTACGTGAGAAAGACCAACAGGATGCACATTTTTCTTAATAATTTATTTCACTTAATTTATCCTCGACATGTTTCGAACAAGTAATTGTTCATCATGAGGAGGAGTTCTGTACAAGCAGCTTACAGTATTTCACCACGTTGAAATTATATTAAAATTATATGAATTGTCTAGACCCTGTATCGTTCGTATCGCGTCAGCGTCTAGACTCCTCTTAGGATGCATGGTGTAATACTGTAAGCTGCTTGTACAGAATTTCTCCTGATGATGAGCAGTTACTTGCTCGAAACATGTCGAGGATAAATTAAGTCAAATTAATTATTCAGAAAAGTGTGCATTTTGTTGGTCTTTCTCACGTATGTGTATCACGATGCACGGTTCAGAGAAGGTAAAAACTGAACTGTCTAAGACAGGGGCGTCCAAATTTTTTTTGGCAAATTCCACGGTCGTCATTTTGGGATCGTTCTCAGCAACAAGATTAAAAATCATAAAAAATGTGTAACTTTTACACTAAAGTGCAACATATTTGGAAAGAAACCTGTCCTCAGCGGAAAAGTTTGCGCTACCGCAGATCTCTTGCCCCGATGTTTCACACTTCAAGAACTTGTATGAAAGGGAACCCTCCCGTAACGGAAAAAAATTTCGTTGTGTTATTGTTTCGTTTTAAGCAGGTTTTACTGTATGTACGTAATTTACAAATGCGGCCACGGGCCACAGGTTGGATACCTATGGTCAACAGGAAGAAAATTACACAACTTCAGTGTAATGTACAATAATAAAATGGTCATCAATATAACCAATAGAACGCGCACAAAATCACTAGACCTTGCATATTTTAGTGACACCTGTATCACAAAACACGTTGTCCGGTTAATATCACGGGCTAAGTAAAGGTTAGCCGGTCCCAGTGACCGCGCGGTCTAAGGCGTAGGTCTGCGGCCGCTCGCCTGCTGAGACTGTGGGTTCGAATCCCACGGAGGGCATGGATGTCTGTCGTTTGCGAGTGTTGTGTGTTGTCAGGTAGAGGTCTCTGCGACGGGCTGATCACTCGTCCAAAGGAGTCCTACCGAGTGCGGTGCGTCGTTGTGTGTGGTCTAGAAACTTCCTGAATGAGGAGGCCCAATGCGGTCTGTTGCGCCAAAAAAAGTAAAGGTAAAGTCACCAGAATATGACAGAGAATTGGACACCTGACTAAACTGTGGATGAATAAAATGGGGGGAAAATCTCATTGTTCTTCCACTCTGAAACAGACGTCATTATTTCATGTGACAAATCTTCGTTAAGTAATTAAATATAACAATAAAATTTTCAGTACGTATAAAATTCATAAACTGCGTCACGCGGCAAATCGCTCAACAGTGAACAGAAATGCTATCCTTTGCCGTCATCACTCTAACTTAACAACGCCTCCTATCCCCAGCACCCAACAGTGAACTGGTCTCTGTGCCGAATTCAGCACTATGCAGTTACGGCGCATAGAAGTGTAGAGGTATAACGCCATTCATTCTTAATCTCCATACTAGACTGCGTAAGTGGCCAGTCTTGAGTTTCGCCTACAGCTTCTGTAGCCAACTGACGCCAGACTAGTGGAACCTCAGAACCAGAGGTGACAGTGTAGGAGAGCCATATTAAAGTTACACTCGACTAAAATAAGATCTGTTATTCTACATGCAGCGAAAGAGAGTGCTTAAAGAATCTACGAAATTAAAATTATTAAAAACTGAAAGAAAGATATTAAGAAGAATACTCCGACCTACGAGGACAGAGATGGCACAGTATACTTACTCCATGGTGCAGAGTCCTTCTTGAGAAGCTAACTGGTTTGCAGCTAGTCAAGAAATTCCCTACATTTCATGGAACCCGAAGGTTCATTACCGTACTCACAAGCGTCCGCCACCTGTCTCTATCCTGGGCCAGCCCAAACCAGTCCATATGCCCACATCCCACCTCCTGGAGATCCATCCTAATATTATCCACCCATCTACGCCTAGGTCTCCCCAGTGGTCTCTGATGACACAGTATATGGATAATTGAAACAAATGATGAATTAAATAAGCTAATTAGACATAATATAATTAACTACATCTGGGATGGGACGCGGTGTGGACTGGTAAGTTGTTACCGACCTTTCGGAGGTGTTTTGTTTGTAAATCTTCCGTGACAGACCGTCCAAGAAGAATGTCTGCTCTTGCACTAAAATAAATGTTGGTCTAATAACCTAATGTCGAAGAGACTGATAAACATTGATATATCGCTCCTCGTTTTGTTAAAGAGCTTGGATATTTCATTTGGCACAGAAACAGGTTGTGGGTTGTGCTACCAAGGTGCCATTTAAAGAGGGGAGGTTAAATTGTATGTTTTTTTGGCCCTTCATCTCGATATATCTGCGTAATAAAAACCAACTTGATGCACTATTAGTCCTCAGTTCATTTCGTCAATCAACCTCTACATGTTTCGGGCATATTTGTAGACCATCATCAGGAGGTACATTGTGTATATATATACAACAACTGGTACGTATTGTGATTTTCAGGACTGTCTGTTGGCCGGGGTGAGATGGAACTCATCCATCTCAATTTGGGTTTTATTACACAGAGGGGGGGTTATTTTTCGTTTTATCGTTAGGCCTATTTCGAGACCGACTCTAGTCCGCCAATAGCTATGGACTGAGGTCCGTTCTCGAGGGTACAATGGTCGGAATATGAATCAGCAACACTTGCGTCCATTTATCTACCGAAGCTGCATATGCAGCCACAATACCGATAACTTCAAATAATGATATGTAACCGAAGTCAACATTGTAACTTTACCGAAGCACAGGCTGGGAGCTCCTTGATGATGGTTTATGTAAACCAAAACATGTTGGAGCAACTATTATAATTTTAAATGATTTTAACTGTTTAACAATTTTATAATAATTTGTGTGCATTAGTTGGACAAAAAAGGACTTAATACTATCAACATGCGCGGTGCAACTATGAAGAAGATCCAACATTTATTCCGTGTTCGTCCGTCGGACCATCTTGCTATGCCTAACTTACTAATACAAACTGAAAATTCTGCCAGATTTTTATGAAATTCGTTATACTAGTTCTTTGCAGGAAAGTTCTCTATGCATAATGAATTTCATGAAAATTGGCACGGTGAAAGTCTTGATTAAGGATGCACAAAAATTTATATCCGTGCTTTCCAAATCTCTTGATCGATTTAGGTGAAATTCGGTACAGATGATCTCTATGTTATGCAGTCCTGAAAATATGACTTTCGCGAAAAGCGACACAGTAAAAGCCATACTTTACAGAAGTACGTAAATGAAGTTTTAGGTTTCTGTGAACGTGCATCGTGAGCAAATTGTGAAGAGAGAGAGAAAACCAGGATGCAACAATCAGATGTGTGTTATGAATTGGAAGATTTCTCGTGCCTGTTGGGCATTTGCAAGCTTTAGGTTTCTGTGACCGTGCATCGTGAGCAAAATGTGAAGAGAGAAATGAAATTCTCCCCACAGTTTTTTTCCACATTTCATGCAAATAGTTAAAGGTAACGGTAAAGTGATCCCGTTACAGGCCCGGTGTGGCCCAGAGGGTGAGTAGAGGTATAGCTCTAATCTTCCATGACCGCGGCACTAGGAGGGGGTGAGTGGTCAGCAGCACGCCCCGGCCGCACTTTACCCCGGTAAAGACCCGGTACCCATTTTACAGGAGGCTGGGTGGGCCCCAAGGCCGGTCTGGACAGGCGGTAAATCTCGTCCCCATCGGGATTTGATCCCGGACCGTCCAGCCCGTAATCAGTCGCTATACCGACTGAGCTACCCGGCCCACGCAAACACAGTTACATTCCTATATTTACAAAAGCCAGCCACACCCCCTTTCATGCATCAGAAATTTTCTTCCACATCACTGGACACTCTTCACAGATTCCACGTAGGTTCATTTCTTTGTGTTTTCCTTCTAACGCTTCATATGCATTCCAACCATTCCCATGATCTCAACATTTCCCACTCAGTGTCTTCCTTCGTCGTTCTTTCATAATAATAATAATAATAATGCTTGGTGAAGAATAACAAGACAGGAAATACACGTATAACGTAACATTGAAGAGCGTTCGTGTAACCATAGTTGTGGTGGAAAAGCAATAAATATTGCATATTCTGAGTGTGTGCCTGTAGCCTTAAGTATATTCCATGCAATGAGCATTCGCCATGTTATATTGTTATCTGTGGTCTGTCCGGCTCTACAATATATTTCCACATTATCCTATAAACGGCAGAATTTTCGAAAAAAAAAAAAACTTACCGGACATAGAATGTATGTTTTGATTTTCTCTGCCACCTTTGTCTGGAACATTTATCATTCTAATTACTGAGCGAGATATGATCAAAAATGTATACTTGTCCTTATGTAATGTGCCCGTTATTCTTTTCAGATTTTAATGAAACATTAACCTTCTCGACAGATTTCCGGAAAATACTCAAACATCCGTCCAGTGGCAGTCGTATTGTTCCATGCGAATGAAAGGACAGACGGTCAGACATGACGAAGTTAATAGTCGCCTTTCGCAATTTTGCGAACGCGCCTAAACATGAAAACGTTCAATACAAATCCTTTTATTGCAGGGTGTGGCTAGATCGTAATACACTTATAGAGTCTTGCGGTAGACAGTGACAGTGTGAGTGTTACGAAAGCTTAAAGGAAATGGAAGAGGCGCCAACATCCTTCACACACATATACATGACACACTGTAGAGGCCTGCAGCAAAATGACACACATTACGATATCCGAATACCAATAATATTCCCTCTGTCATCACCCTGTTTATCCCTGAGAGATTCTGTGCTACATTTTGCATTTCAGCTCTTCTCTTCTGGAATAATGAGACAGGACGTGACCTTTCGCAGCGAAACACGCAAAGTTTTGTTTACAAATATTTTGGGAAGTTTTGGTGATGTAATAAATATGCAAACGCAAAGACTAATTCCAATCATACGACGCAAATAAACAGACAGAAAGCAGCATGGTCGCATGCACTGGCAGTGTGCTCCTCTCTTAAAACCTGCTAGCCAACAGATTTACCAAGACAAGTCTACAGATTCATACCATCAGTATTTACAACACCTTTTTCATTGTCACTGAAATACTCAAAACAATACACTACTTTTCGCAATCAAACTGCTTCCTTCTTCAGGTGAATTCTTCAGGATTCACTTGAAAAGGATGCAGTTTGCTTTCGAAATGTTATGTATTCTTTTGAGAGGATTTCCCTAAAGAAGAAAGCAGTTTCCTTCCGAAACGTAGTGTATTGTATTGAGTATCTCTATGACAATAGAAAGAAGTCTTGTAAGAGCTGCTAACATTAATCATGTACAAGAAATCTCAAAAAGCTCTATGTTACAATTAAACAGGTGAACAGATGTTTGACAAAAGTTTAATTTATCTGGCATATTTGACTTTTTCGATTGTATCGCTTTTATTTAGAAACGCTACTGTCGTCACGTTTAAACCATTATTCATAAAATCTTCTATTCTCAGCTCATTCTAATAAGCTGTTCTGTCACCCGAAGGTCCGTCCACTCCCTCCTTAAATATTGCCTTACGAATGTCTAACCTTAACATATTGTGCAAGCTTTTACCTATCACAGCATCTGCTTTCATTAATGATAATTTCATTATTATTATTATTACTACTACTACTAATTCTGTGTATTATTTGATAAACAAATTTACAACCAACTAAATGCGTAATGTCAAATTGTAATTGTATAATTTAAAATATTACCTCTCGAACATGTTTCGATCTTTCGTAGACCATCATCAGGGAGACCGGGTATCAATCGATAAGTATACAATATGGAAGTAAAATAAAATTCCTGAATTATAAATTTTATTGTACTTCATGTTTCATGCTTATTTATTGATGTATGGTCTCCCTGATGATCTATGAGAGATCGAAATGTGTTCAAGACTTAACGTTTTAATTATAGAATTAGACATTGACATGATGCATTTGTCTCAAAATTTTTCCAACAACTTGCACTATAAAATGATTTTAAGATATCCTTACAAAATCAAGCTCTACGCCAACATTTTTCGGTGGCGAAATCCACTTTATAAACTAAAACGCTGCATTATAGGAACCTGTCTATTATGTAAACGCAGTTAGACCCATTTCGCATTATTTATCAACGTAGAACTTTGGTGATCACAGAAGCGCAGCATTTTGCATTTGGTTGGTTATACCAAGATGTGATTTACTGTGTATTTAGTTGGTTGTAATAAGATATGGTTCACTGTGCATTGGGTTGGTTATACCAAGATATGGTTTACTGTGTATTTAGTTGGTTGTAATAAGATATGGTTCACTGTGCAT
>Ga0123352_10020718_pt1 | contig 10483 bp, 7 predicted proteins | sample TergutLab28metaG_FD_89700 | JGI IMG/M metagenome (GOLD analysis project Ga0123352, IMG submission 89700) | Labiotermes labralis P1 segment gut microbial communities from Petit-Saut dam, French Guiana - Lab288 P1 | ecosystem: Host-associated > Arthropoda: Insects > Digestive system > Gut ... | reverse complement strand
CGTCTATTAACATACATGTTCCCTTTTCATTATCATGGATTATAATGTCTGGTTTGTTGTTGGGGATAGTTCTGTCAGTTTGTACTTGTTGGTTCCACAATACGGTTACCTTGTCTCCTTGACTTGTTTCTACTGATTTTGGCACATGTTCATACCGGTGCTTTTTGTCCAATTGCACTCCTCTTTCCTTGCATATGTTGAAGTGTAGTTGTGCACACATTCTATCATGTCTTTTTATGTACTGTTCTTTTGCCAGTATTTGGCATGCTGATATTATGCGGTCTATTGTCTCATCAAATTGTTCGCAAAGTCTGCACTTGCTATCTGTCTCTGTGTTCAATATTTTTGTCGCATAATGTTTTGTTTGTAGCGCCTGGTCTTGTGCTGCCTCTATTTCACTTTCAGTTTCCGCTTTTAGGTCTCCCTTCTATAGGCAGAGGAACGTGTCTTCTTCACTAATAAGCTGACTATCTATATTTCTAATGTACTGCCCATGCATTACTTTGTTTTTTCATTTTTTCTTTAGGCACTGTACCAATCTTGCCTTTGTGTGTTGTATTCCCAGTTTTGTGTCACTCTTCTCATTTGGTTGACTTAATTCTTCTGTAATCTTTGCTGCTGTCTTAATTATTGAGTTCATATTTGGTTGAGTGCCTTCGTGGCTTTTAACAATATTTACAAACTGGTCTTTATTATTATTATTATTATTATTATTATTATTGCTACTAGGGCAAATGCTGGATGATTGACTTTTAATTCCATGGAGGTTGAGGGAGGAGGAGAAGGTGTAAAAATGAAGGCGTTCTGTACCCCTTCGCTTCACCTGACCTCCGGTTCAGGATTCGCCACTGCTTCCCATCACGACACAATTCCTGCATTTTTGTTTCTGTACATGTTACATTATTTTTCTGTCTTTCCTTATTTCAATGTCCCTCTTCTCAATATGTACAGTACAGTGTATAAATCTTATTGTAGCACCGTGCATTTTCGTAGAATCACTAAAATTTATAAACCAACAAATGCACATATAATTTCACATAAAACACTTTCAAAACACTTTAAAACACTCCGACATGTGTCTAAGACTCACACCTAGCCACTGCTCCACAACACATTCCTACACAACATGATATGCTGCCACAGCACCTCGTTTGCAAATACCAATTGAAATGTGAATACTATAATGTAATTTTAGCAAGGAACTAAGCTCCCTGATGATGATCTGACAAGATCGAAACATGTCGGAGTGTTTTAAATTGTTTTATGTGAAATTATATGTGCATTCGTTGGTTGATAAATTTTAATTTAAAGTGTAATTCGCCCCATTACCGTTTTAAAGTCGCTTACATTAGAATCACATTTTGCTCGTCTGCACATGCATGATAGGCAATATATGTATAACGTAACATTGAGGCGCGTGTCTGCAACAATTGTTGCCATGGAAACCAATAGGTATTGCGTATTATGAGTGTGTCTGTAGACTTAAGCATTCAGCATGTAGTGCGGGTGCGCTATATTGTCATCTGTGGCGTGACCGGCACGGTTAAAAATAGTAATTCTACATAAAATGTGTATATTCGTTTTCTCTACAACTATAGTATGAAGCATTTATCATTCTAAGAAGAAGATTACGAGATATGATCATAAATGTATATTGGTATTTGAATCTGATGTTTATTGGACCGTGCATCATTGTGATAACTGAAGAATGAAAACCAACTAGATGCCACTTATTATTTTATTGTACTTCTTGTAGGCTCAACATGTTTCGGGCACTACTATGCCCATCATCAGGAGCTCGCGACTATAATGTTGATTACCACAATGGTCGTTTCGTTCTTGGTTTGATGTATGTTGGATGCGGTTATGCTGGAGTAGTGTCCGGACTGCAGGCTAAAGCACGATTCTTCAGTTTATTGGTCTTCTTGTCCGATTTTAGAGGAACTTGAATTCTCTCGACACATTTTCGAGAAACAATGAAACATCATATTTTACGTAATTCCGTCCACTGGGAGCCGAGTTCTCTACGGACGGACAGACGGACTGAGAGAAATGATGCAAATAATAGTTGCTTTTCGCAATTTTGCGAACGCACCTAATTATGACGTTAACTTGTCATACCGTAGTTTATCTCTTCTTTTGAGTGTGAACATTTAACGTTCAACCTTTCTGGGTTGTTCCAATAAAAATGATAATTTATATGCCTAATAAAAGGAAAATATTTGAGTCTTGTTTTTTTCCGAAGCCAATGCAATGATTTTCATGTATACTACTTAACACTCCAGCTACAATTTCCTATCGCAGCACCTGTCCTGAGCCCGAACCCTAGCACTTTGTAACATCCTTAATTTTAGTTTTCGTGAAGCCATTAACGGTTAATTTTCTTTTATGTGCAGGCATAAGAGAAAAATGCAGAACTTTCTGCCGTGCAAAACATCCCCGCAGAGCCGCTGTGATGTGTCAAACGGAAATGGCGTTATATACGAGGACCTGACGAACATCCGGCCGAGAACACTGCCGAATCACTGTGCCCCGGGTCAGACGGCGCCTTCAATAGAGGTAAACTAGTGTTCTGCATGTGTAAGAGTCACTTACACGGCTTAGATGCATAATAATGTAGACTTATCACTAGACTCGCTATTTGGATAACTATAATATGCCATGTAGCGCGACCGTCACTGTCTTGTATACCACATCAAGCGTATTTATTGGTCCGAAAATGTCAGGCAACCACGTACTCGTATCTGCAAGGCAGTTGGGTTTCATCACTTCTGTTCCATGTCCTGTGTAATTCGTGCTGTGAAACTGCTTACTGCAAATGTGCTGAGTAACCTGGGTGACAAGTGGCTTGCAGGACTATGTTGATTTTATTTCCCCAGTTAACTTGATGATTGTGATGGTGATTACGGTGGTAAGATAGTAATGATGTTAAAGCAGTAATCTACTTGAACCGTTTGTTTTCTTTCTGACTCAACAGCTAATGACCATTCACAAGGACTGCACAAGTACAAGGAAGTACTAAACATGCCACGTGGCAACATGAGTAAAGGCAGGACAAAAATATCAAGAAAACAAAGCGGTACAATTAATTTAATGAAATTCCAGAGATAAATTGAGAGAAAGAGAAAAAGATTACACCATACTCGCATTGAGTATAAAAATATATGGAATTTATTAGCTATCTGAGGAACTACGTAGCTCCGTGGGGTCAATAACAGATTTATCGCAGAATATTTGTTACAGCTGGATCTTAATCGTACCTACAGTTCCTGTCATTAACTTACTTTCTATTCCTTTTTTTTTCCATAAAACTATAAATTTTGATTTGAATTCTCTTTAAACTTGTTTTTTACATTTGATTAACACGTTTCAAAATTCAATTGGCTGTTTAGCTTTATGGATATACTGCTAATAGAACATATATATCTAAGTCATATATTAAAGTAGTTGAAAGGACGAAGCTGTCGGACGGATTGTCTTCACGGTATATTTTATGTTTATTTTGCACAAATACACTTATCACTCGCAAACGTAAATCTACCATCGACAACATGTTGTGGACCGGGCTTGCTTGGAGGATTCGTTGGAAAGGTCCGAGTAAGTAACAATGAATGGACATGAAGGATATCTGGACTGAATTCATCTGGCTGAGAATTTTACAGACAAGAAGAAATTATTCTTAAGATGAAAGACTGACGGTTTTTCCAAAAATCATTGGGTTGCCTCCACTCTTGACACAGCATCGTTGAACCACTAAACATAAATCATTCCTGCACAGAGAGAGAGAGAGAGAGAGAGACGGATTAAACCGCTTCTTGCTAAGAAACTTGTCGCCTCTTCTGTTTCATATTATCGTCGATAATTTTAGTGTTGGTCGAAAACTGCAAACTTCAACTGTGAGGTGTGTTGCAGTCTTCCTGTTTCTATACAATGCAGAGCCAAAAGAACAGCGCAGGGCCACCTAATTGCTACCCGAGGACTGTTCAAACAAAACCACCATCCACCGACCGACACAACGCTGCAGCCCCTACCTTGTCTGCCCGCATCACCGCTACAACTAACCAATTCGCTACATGACGGATATTTCAAAGAGCGAAGGGGAAATTGTGCATACTTTTTTGTATTGCTCTACTGTTTCTGTTTAAATAGTGACTGAGCAACTTCGTTACTGAAGGCCCGTTATTATCACACAATCCACTGCAATTAGTTGGTCCCTGCCTAGTGCATTGCCCCTTCGCCTGCACTGCCTGCTGCATGGCCGGTTGACATATTGATCAGCTGTTTGATTCTGAGTGAATGAGGGAGCTTTAGAAAGGGGGGGGGTATTTTGGTTATATATTAATGAGCGTACTTTGCATTATTTTGTCATGTTCAAAAAATTTATATCAGTATCGACTAAGGAATTCAGTAGGCTACAGTGCTATGTGGTGTAAAATGGGTACGGAGTCTTTCCCGGGGGTAGAGGCGGCCGGGTCGTGGGGCTGACCCCCACCCCTATCTAGTGCCGAGGCCCTAGAAATAGTAGAGCTATACCTCTACTCGCCCTAAGGCCTTTGTGGCCTAAAAAGAGGGTGAAACCTACCTACAGTGTTGTGTGGAGCTCGCGGTGGCGCAGTTGGTTGGGGCACTGCGCCACAAGCCGGAAGGTCGCCGGTTCCTGGGAATTTTTCATCGACTCAGTCTCCAACAAAAATGAGTACACGGTATATTTCCTGGCGAGCAAAGGCGGCCGGTGCTTAGGGTTGACAACCCCACCGCCCTAATGAGCCGATTGTCTGAAAATCTGGGAGCCTCGACCTCCATGAACACTTAGGGCTTGTCCAGGCCTGTACAGGAATTTCCTTACCTTTACCTTACCGTGAAACGTAATAAGTTATGGTTATAGTCACTTGGTGAGGCTTTTGTAGTGATTAGGCAACACACTGTCACATTTCTCATTATATCCAAATGCTTAAATAATTATTGGCCATGTCTTCACAATAAAAGTCGGACTGTACAACAAGTGGCTTGACTTAAGAGTATTTAAAAATATATGAGTAAATACCGTCAGTACATCAGTGGAATTCGTACTCTGCTTTACTGGTTTGTGGCACCTTTTAGTTTGGTACGTGATTACCACAACCACGGAGGGTACTGCTGGTTGTATGTTTATCTACACTGTGTTAGTACATTTCCATGAGAAGATGATGACCACCTACAGGACTACACGGTATCATAACAACCCAGAAAACCACAATACAAGTCTCAACCGCAGGGAAAACCTCAAACCCCCTCACAACATTGTTGTCGTAATCCGAATGGTGATGTGACCGACCAAGCGACAAATCGATCAGCGAAATAGAAAGGTGAAGTCACTTGCATGTCATGAAGGCAGAATGCGGGGGTGGAGCTTAGTTGAGCTTATTCTCAACCTCTGCATTAAGTGGAGGTAATCAACTTCACGACACGGCCGCTTTAACCCCAGGGAGCCTGGTGGGGCCCATTGCCGGTCTGTACGCTTGAAGAAGAGAAAAATGTTTTGCCTCTGCCGGAAGCGAACCAAGATTCCTCGATCAAGTCTGTAGCCTAGTCACGGTTCCGACTACTTTATCCTGACTTCTATCAGCTAATTAAATAATTACTAAGTGTGTAATTATTTATCTGTCTTAGGGGTACATCACGCAGTGTTACCAAGTACCTCTCCGTTGAAACAGCCTGCTATACCGCTGAGCTACTTAGCAAATGAAATTTTTTAGTTTAGTTTACCTACAACGAATATAAATTTCGTTCAGTTTAACTGTCACTTATGATGGAAATTGTTTGTACGTGGGCATGGCCTTTTAATAATTCATGTTCATGCAGTTACTTTATCAACAATTCAGTATTTATTCATGTTTGTTCGTATGTTATTCTTTTGTTTTTCCGGGGTAAATAACTTATTTGTATGTAGCCGACCATAATGTTTACTTTGCACACTCCCTTTCTAGTTCAAATAATTATGGAGCCTAGTTTTATTTGTTGTGTGGTAATATGCAGAATCGCTCCCAACAAAACGCAAATATTGCATTCATTTGTGTTTGGTACTGTACTGCTTTCCGTAGAGTGGGGCCTATTTATTTATTAATGAAAAGACTTGCTGTAGCTCGTCGGTCGGACTTATTGAGAAAAACATTTTCGATGCTGCAAATAAATGCTGTTTTAAACACGGTACTTCTTTAAGTCATAATTAGTTTTTATTGATTTTTCTTTGTAACTTCAGGGTTGAAATTTGGTATGTTGCTGTAAAAGGGTGAGTACAAACTTTTCTATAAAAGAAAAATTGCAAGATTGGCACGTCACAAATATATACGCCAGAATGTGATAATTCTCTGTCGTAATTTGTATTAACGGGAAGTGTACAGAAATTAATGGAAAGTATATCGCACTACAAATCCTGCTGGCGTCTTAATACAGACACAGCCATACTTTCGGAGCTGCAATTTAGGCATTTCGATACTTCTCGGATTTTGTGATTATTTTCATTAGGTAAATGCATACTGCCATAATGAATGTTTATTTTCTGTTTTTGGCGAGTGACAAGAGTGCTGTGCGTTTGTGTGCAGTATATATATAAGGGGATGGGCCGGGATAGCTCAGTCGGTATAGCGACTCGCTACGGGCTGGACGGTCCAGGGATCGAATCCCGGTGGGGAAGAGATTTTACGCACCTGTCCAGACCGGCCCTGGTGCCTACGCAGCCTCTTATACAATATGTACCGGGTCTTTTCCGGGGGCAAAGCGCCCGGAGTGTGGCGTTGACCACCGACCCCCATCTAGCGCCGATAATAAAGAAAGAGTAGAGCTGTACCTCTACTCCACCTCGTCCTTAGTGGCCTGATATAGGGTGAACTTTACCTTTACCTTTACCTTTATATATAAGGGGTGTTTAATAAATAAGTGGATCACGTGTACTGTTGGTTATGTGTGATGTAAGGTTAATCATTCTTCATGAAACTACGGGATGCCTGTCTCAACAACCATGGGGCATGTGCCCAATAACTTGGTCATCATGCTGCGCGATACGTGCATTCCGCTTATTTATTCAACAACTCTTATATATTTTGTACTATATTACATGTATAGTTCACCAAGTACTCAGTTCCGAATTTCGTCAAATTTACTTGGACTGGACTTTCGGGAACCCCACTGTTCCTTAAGTAGTTGTGTGCGTCCAGGCAGAAGCATTGATAATCAAATACAGGGTTATTCACAATTTCTTGACACATTTAACAGAATCGGTACGCTTGCATTGCGGAAAAGATGTCAACGTGCGACCCACGTACACATACAGAGAGAGAAACTGCCCGAGTTTATTTACACGCGTCGCGGACGCTTAGTTTCGCCGTCGGCCTCGGCCACCTGTGTCAGCATTTACCCCAACACTGGATCTGACGCACGACCGCAGACTACCAGGCAATGCTTCGCTGGCCACCAAGATCTCCTGACTTAACGCCATGCGATTTTTGTCTTATGAGGATATGTTAAAGACTCTATCTACCGCCTCTACCGCAGGATCTGCCCGAGCTGCGAAGATGAATTATCGCTCCCATCTCAGAAATCAATCGTGACTTGCCGCAGCGGGTATGGGCGGAAATGGATTATCGGCTTGACGTCTGCCGTGTCACAATGTGCGGACACACAGAGCAATTATTACGTATGCGGAGTAAATCTGGAGAGCTTCTCTTTCCATCTACAGGTCGCATGTTACAATACTTTCCGCCTTTCGAGTGAACCGATTTTTTACAACGTGGTAGGGAATTATGACTAACGCAGTAGAAACCACAAATTCTTCCCTTCTTGCGTATGAAAGGTCTCGTGATTTCGGGGTAAGAGTTTCAGTTTGTCTGCCCCATATAGGTGAATACTCAATGTAAATATCGAACAAATGAACCAAACTGTCCTTCTCATAGTGATCTACAGCATGAAGGAGAATCACCTGTATGTTTTTATAGATTTGTATTTACTTGGTAAATTAGAAAACAGTGAATTTTCTATCATCTTGTAGGTCTGTACGTGTAGTACAACTTGTGATGCTTTATTTTAACATATTCTATGCCAAAACGGGTGTAAAAATTTAAATTTACTCACATTCTCCAGTAACTGAACTGGTCTGACGCTATAAAGATCAAACTTGTAGCTTAATTTTCGAACAAAGAATTCGTTTGTTATAATTTAAATATAACAATCCAGAACGCACTGTACCGGGGTGCTGATAAGTCCTTAGCCCGAACTACTTCCCGATGTCGTAGGAAGGAATCGATAGTGTCGTTGGAAGCGAATCTACTGCTCAGATCAAATAATGGTATATGCTTGCTGCAGACTGTCATGAACCTTTCGAAGGATGAAAGGCAACTTATAAGTTTAATTTTCATGTAAGAATTATCAATTCGGGCTAGGATTTATCAGCACCCCTGTACTGTGGAGTGACGATATAGTTGTGTGTGTGTGTGTGTGTGTTTAGGACAGACATAACCGTTTCGCACAGCTCTGTTATCTTGCAAGGAAACAGAAAATCAAACAATAAATCTTTTATTTGTTGCACTAGTACATCTGGTCTTTGTATACGTTGTGTATTGACGGTACTAATACAATAAATCCCTTCTCGAAGGAACCGAACTCTGGTTCTTGAGGAGAATGTACTGAGAGGCAAGACCATGTAGCACAGAGCCTTGCTTGTTTGTACGTCTCTTCGTCTAATGAGGAATGAAAATGTAATGGGTGTATTCCCAGTGTTTGTGTACTTCCTGAAATTTCTGCATACTGTTCCCTGACACACGTAACTTCATTCTGCTACCACAACCCCCACAGTTGGTGGCCTTGAGAAGGGCCTTTTATCTTGCTTTGACTTCTAGTTCTGATTTACTCCCAAACACTTCAGCATTCACCTGGCCAAAATTCGCTTACTCCGAAACTTAGGAAGTACGTTCCTCCGACATGGCAGAACAGACCTCCTACATGGTGTAAGAACCCCAAACACTATCAATTGACCAACGCCCGCCATGGAAGCGTGGGAACATGTGTTTCTTCCTCGTACCCACGTAGTAGGGCCTACATATCGCAGATGGCCAACAATGACTTTGCCTTTTGTGATGTGACGCCTTGCATCTACCAAGCTACACGGTGACATAGCTTAATAATGACTTCCATGAAAACCCCAAACATCATAAGTGCTGTGTTGTGTTTACTGCCTTATCCACCGTGCACAGTGCTAGTGTCGTTTACTATACAGCGAAACGATGGGATCCCCTGTATAGCGGACTTAAATTTCTGCGGTGGATTAACTTTTCTACCCTTCTCGTAAAGTTTTTTTTTCCCCCCTTGTACTCAACTTGGTTCAGAACTTAAAAAGAGAAGACAACGACGAGATTCCATTCCAAGTTATTTATAAAGTTCCTTCCTATGAGCATTTTCGTTTTTAACGTTCAAAGCGATTTAACTTTCATGAGCAGTTTTGCACATAAAATTATAACACGCTTTTCCGTTTCTTAGCATAAACCATATAAGATCTACCCATTATTAGGTTTACTGTTTATAGTATAGATCCCATAAGGGCGGGTCGTTTACTTTTACTTGCATTGTTACTGGTTTTACCATGTACTGAATAAAATATATATTATACACTTCTGTGTAATGGGCGTCATAGAAGAGGCACATTGACAGCTTATTGGTGGCCGTTCTTCCATTCATAAACTTCTTTATTTTGCGTCACTTAGAAACAGCTTAACGAGATACAGTGTGACCCAAAAGTCACAAAAACATTTTTTAGCAAATTGTCTTTGATTTAACAATTAAATGTTTATAAAACAACCAGCTGCTTGTAGCCGAACATCAACAAAGCCTGCCGAACCATCCTCTGTGTGGAAGGATTTCTGACCCTCAGCCCTGTCGCTGTTAACCGCGTCCTTTCAGACGTGACAGCTTCAAAGCTATTTGCGAGGACCCGATATCTGGAAATTCAGTTTGGCATTGTGTTGACAAGGAACTTAAGATTTTCGGTTGCGGTGCGGGCGTTTGTTTCCCAAGGAAATTGTAGCTTAACTTCAGAGAATTTTAAATTGGTCAGCGAAAGAAAAGTAAAGACCGTTCCATGCCCGACGTGTCACTTTAGGGAAGGGTGATGGAAGTGTCGCCAGGGAGAGTGAGGGGTTAGAAGTGCAGAGGGGACTCAGATTTGACGAGCAGAACAATAGTTGGCGTCGAGGTTGGAATTAAGCAGCGCCGGGACTGAGATTTATTAGATTGTAAAAAAAAACAGAAGACACGTGATGTCACCTGAGATGTTCTCATGCTCCCGTAAAAAAAGCAGAAGACACGTGATGTCAACTGAGATGTTCTCATGTTCCCGTAAAAAAACAGAAGACACGTGATATCACCTGAGATGTTTTCATGCTCCCGTAAAAAACAGAAGACAAGTGATATCACCTGAGATGTTCTCATGCTCCCGTAAAAAAACAGAAGACACGTG
>Ga0123352_10020717_pt1 | contig 10483 bp, 13 predicted proteins | sample TergutLab28metaG_FD_89700 | JGI IMG/M metagenome (GOLD analysis project Ga0123352, IMG submission 89700) | Labiotermes labralis P1 segment gut microbial communities from Petit-Saut dam, French Guiana - Lab288 P1 | ecosystem: Host-associated > Arthropoda: Insects > Digestive system > Gut ... | reverse complement strand
TTTTCACTGTACACACAGCAATGGTATATGTCATACAGGCTTGCTGACATATACCATTGCTGTGTGTACAGCGAAAAACTTCTGATGATGTACAGTGGAACTGTCCGAAACACACAGCTTTATTCCAAAAACAAATTTGAGAAATTAGTGCACTTAGTTGGTTTTATTATAAGAATTTATCACAATGGGGTCACCTGAATGTCAAATTAATACAATCATAATGTCAGTGCAGTTCATAGTCTTGCATTCTGAAAGAAACTTCCAGCAAACTTCACTATTTTTATTGCTATATGCATTTATGTGCAGTAATTATATTTCCATCAGCCTTATGTTATTCATTAGTTATGGTATGCATCAAATCAGAAAGGACAAGAAGGGCAAGGCACATAAGGGGGAGCAGACAAATACAGAGAGGGTTTTGGTGTGGAAACCTGAAGGAAGAAGCCACTAAGATCTAGGCATAGATGGGAGGATAGTACAAGAATGGACCTTAAATAAATAGGATGTAATGGCATGGACTGGATTCATACAACTTAGTAGAGTGATACCTTGGCTAACGAAGATAATTCGTTCCGGAATCACATTCGTTAGCTGAAATCTTCTCGCTATCTAGAATGTAAACAACCCAGTCGGGTTGGTGGGTCTCCCCTATGTGATGTGGTCAGCTCATTTCTTTGTTACACACATACAGACGGAATTGCCTGACCGTTCATGTTTGCTGCTTTATGTTAGCGCGCATCCACTAAAACATTCATTAGCCGAGTCCGAAAAACAGCGAAAAAATCTTCGTTAGCCGAAAAATTCATTAGCAGGGTCACTCGTTAGCTGAGGTATCACTGTATAGGTACATTTTGTGGGCTCACACTAATGATTCTTCAGGATCCATGATATGCTGGGAATTTCTTGACTAGATGAGCAACTGGAGACATAATAAATACCTGTGCTGACATCTTGAGAGGCTCAGTAATGTTGGCAGAGAATGGATTGCTGCAGCTCTGAAGAGCACTGACACATGCACGAGCTGTGTTGAGTCTGAGTCGAAATAAATCGTGTTGAAATGTTTGATGCATAGCTATAAATGTCCACAACATTAAATTACAAATTAGTCTAAGATCCCAGAATGCATATGGATTTCAATTTGCATGAATAAGGAAATATTCATGTTCTGTTTCACATCTTTTAACTGCCGTGTCCAGATATTCATAGAGAAATGAAGTGTGGAATGAAGCTTCCTATGTCTAGAAGCACTGTAAATTCACACCACCACTTCCTGCATTATGGTCTCTTGAAGAGTGATCATACAATACAGAGTTAACACCAATCTACATACAAAAATGAGTTTGGTTAATTCATTTCTTGGTTGCTTGGTGGTACCATGTACTTCCTGTAACAGCACAGGAAGTCTGTACAGTGCCTTTGGTGACCTGACAGTATGAAGGGCTCTTTTGTCACTGGTGGTTGGTATTCCACATACTTGCCACAAAAGAGGAAAATGTGTTTCACGATCCTATATCATGTTTAATGTTCTTTGTAAATATAAACATAAATTTCATTCAGTGGCTTGCCTTTTAGTCGTGTGTTCCTTGGCGGTTCACATTAAATGCAGCCTGACGTCATGTCAAGTAACACTGTACAGCAGGGCATACAGTAAAGATATGCAGTTTAATAACGTATTTTTATATTCATGATTTTATTTTTGGTTGTGAAGTGAAAACGGCCTGTTTGAAGAACAGATATATCTGCTACTCCCAACTGAAAATCCATGACTTACCAACTGCATTTTCTCTCTCACGTACAGTCTGTTCCATAAAAAGTTTTGTTTTCTTTGGTACAAGCATTTTTATCTGTTGAGGCGGTACCATTCCGGTTCCACTCGACTGTGCAGTAAACTGAGCTGTTCTCTTCAGAATTTTCACCAACAAATGACCGCCTGAAATATATTTAAACTAAAAATTTCCATTTAACATCATGAAAACCTAAGAACAATTCAGATGTCATTACATTCACAACAATACACACAAGACTTTGGTGAGGAAACCTGAAGGAAAGAGATCAGCTGGAAGAAGCAAACATAGATGGGAGGATAAGATTAAAATGGCTGAAATAAAGTGAAATGCCAACTTGATGCAACTAGGTAATTTTATTGATGTATTCTTAGCTCGACATGTTTCGGGTACATACGCCCATCATCAGGAGCATTAGGTGTTGAGTTGAAGCATATGGTTTTCTGCACCGAGTTTTTGGATGGGTGGTGGTCTTGAGAGCCATGCACGGCACCATCCGCACCGTAAACACGACCTACACATCGGCTCACAGGACCACCACCCATCCAAAATCTCGATGCAGAAAACCGTATGCTTCAACTCAACATCTAACACTCCTGATGATGGGCATATGTACCCGAAACATGTCGAGCTAAGAATACATCAATAAAATTACCTAGTTGCATCAAGGTGGCATTTCACTTTATTTAATGAGGAAGATGCACGGTCAAACAAACCTCAAATTAAAATGGATCTTTAAAAAAAGTAGTCTGTGGAGGTCATGGACTGAACTGTGTGAGTTGCACCTTGACTTATCACAGACTTTACACAGAGACATTTTATCCGACAATTTGCATCATTACTTCACTCAGACCATCCATTTTGTGTGATATCGGGCAGTGCAGTGCCTGCTGCTGTTGCAACCTGACGGGAAGTCGGGATCCACATGGTCCAGTTCAATGTACTGTATTCCATATTAGGATTTTACAGGTTGTATTTAAAAAAAGGCGCTGGAAATATCTTTGTGTGGATTGCTGACATGTGTCAGATCCAAAAAACATGCTGGCATTGCATGTCAAAGTTTTGTTATAAGGTAGGTTTGCTGATGGGAAGTGACTAGTGATGGGTATCACATAAAATAATATCCCTACAGAACAAATTAATCTGAAATCATGATATGTCACCACTCTTCAAGGATTTTTGATGAAGATTATAGAACCCTCTGGATAACTGGCAATTATTTCAGAAAAACAGGCAAAATTACATAATTACTGGAGTGAAAATTTTCCAGCTGCACCCTTTATGCATGAAGAAGGTATCATATCTTACTGATTGTGACAAGTACAAGGCTGTGATCTTCCTGGCCGAATCTCCCGAACAGAAGAGCTGACACTGTGTCCGGTGCTGTTACTGTGTCTATCACCTGACAGCCCGAGTAGAAACTTACGGAGCCACCAGTAAGGGCTACAGCGACAAGGGTGAGACCTAGATGATGCAGAGGTACTGGGGCCATTGCAGTAACACCACTTGGCAGTTTAATTTCCCACTGCTTCTTACCCTGCAGAGATTCATCATCTTAGTACGCGTGTGAACGTATAGTATCAGTTATACCTATATGCATTATGTCATGGTGCAGTAGCCTGAGATTTAATGATTGTTGATTGTCTGGAATTACATGTCTTAACCTACTTACTACATAATTAAATGTCTTAACCTACTTACTACATAATTACATGTCTTAACCTACTTACTACATAATTACATGTCTTAACTACTTACTACATAATCTACTCCACTGTCAATTCTCCACCAAGAAAGGGAAGTTAATTTTTTGCTTTTGCAAATGCTTTTCCTATGTCTTTAGTAGCTGTACTTTCCATATTAAATACAGTGTTCTCTATCTGCAAAGTCCCACAAGAAGTGGATGTGATAAGATTTATGGCACAAAGCACAGGTTTAAAGGGCTCTATGGTTGATCTGAACAAGATAAAATAGAAACTGCTCTACATCTCTGTTTTAATTAAGGCCTAACAGCAGGCATCTTCGTGGTCAACTGTTAAGATGCTAAACCTGATATAACCACATATTTTATTTAACAATTTATACTTTATTTAATGATGCTCTTTGCATAGGTTATTTGTGAATTCTGACTAGTGACAAACCTATCAGAACTAACAGATGGGTCTACTCTGAATGTGAGTAACATAGGCAGGGTATCTGTTCTGTTTTGTTCACCAATCTGCTTTTGTTATCACTGTAAAAGTGAATCACTTGTAGCATTTGATCTGAAAATTTCATTGGCCAAGAATGGACCCATAACTCAGACTACCTGGTGCTGTCAATTAAAGAAAATCAAATTACTATTTGTACTTATGTTTCTCAACCTTTTTTGAGTAACCATGAAGAGTCTCATTCATGAGTGCTATGACAATGCCGCTGTTCTCTGGCAGTATAACCATGACAACTGCTTGTGCAGGAAGTTGTACCAAAGTGCGAGCTTGGGTCCAGCCCCTGCGCACCAGGTATATACAGCCATCTCGACACGCCACCACAATGCGGAATTCAACGTCATAAAGGCCTGTTACTCCCAAATGAACTGGAACTCCAACACCGATAGCATTCCCCTGTCCTCCAAGGTTCATCTGGAATAGAACAATTAAGAGAAAGTACATTTGAAATTAGTATTATGATGTCAAAGGAGCACTATTATGAGGCTGCACTGTACTGTCCATATTAACCCTCTGCCACATCTAATGCAATATAATCTAGTGGAAAGCTGCCTGTATTAAACCATGCTTTGTGTAGTAAAGTGTTATGTACAAGTTAAATTTAAAATACCTATTAAACCAAACAGGACTGGACTGCCATAGAAACACAGACATCTGTAATAGTTTCAAATTGGAGGGCACATTACAACACATAAAGTGGCATCAGTTGAACTACCTGCAACTTATATGGAGAAAATGTCTACCAGAGCGAGCTTGTCAATATCAACCCCACTGAAAGCAGGATATAGGCCAATCTTAACGTTTAATGTAAACTAGCAGTAAATACGTTACGCGAAAACATGTTCACTTATTACTGAAGTTCTACTCTGGCATGTGACACTGTGTAGCCAGGCAGTCGAACAACCGCTTCACCCTGAAGATGATGGTACTACAATCCACAGAACCATGAAGAACTACACACCCAACAATGTGTCACATCCCACAATACATAAATCCTCAGCAACAATGCATTTTTTATTTGTAAATCTCATGTAATGATAGATCCAAAACCCTTCAGAACTGGACCCATATTTATACAATATTTCTGGCCAAGAACCACAAACACAAATACAAACTGGATGTTTTGAATCATCCTGTTTGTACAGAGTGTCTACCATACCATCAGCATTCACCTTATTTGTATAGGGTGTCTCCTTTAACATGAAATATTGCCTTGCTGGTACAGGGCATCTCTTTTATTACAAGACTAGCAGTTGTCATGGGATATCCAGGCAGATGTAGAAATTCTATACTACAAAGCTGTCTTGCTCAGTGATATGATACAAGGGACACTTGCATATTGAAACTGAAGTGCACAGAACATAAGCAGCAGTTACAACTAATATGTCAGTACGCACACTCTCAAGTATTGTGAATGCATCAGGATCCAAAATGTAGATGTCACTGCTCTCTGTTCCAACTACTAAACATGATGATGCATCCTCTTCTGTCATGGACTTCTTCAGCGTTGAAATGCAGGTTATGACACTCTGAAAGAGATGGAGAAATAGCCTTCACCATTTAACGATCATACACACAAGGGAACAACATTCACTTTACAGATGACACTGAATATAATACCTGTTTTTTAAGTGGTATGTCTTTATGTTGGTCAACAAAACTTTTCCAGTTAGAATGATCTTGCATTAACAGCTGCTGAGAACGAGATGTTAAATTAGAGAAACCGAGTTCCTCACGTAGGTTATGCAGCAACTCATAGAATACTTCTACCTCCATCTGTTTGTTCCGAACCTGAAGGAGTACAACAGCAGTTATCTGAACACATCTCAATCACAGCACACATACAGCTTCTGTAGTTAGGAGTATGAATCATATTAGGGGCATTGCAGCAAAATGAAATAAACAGGTTGCCCAATGCTTATCCTATTGCTGTACTTTGAAATGAGAGTCTGTATTACATATTTCATGAGAATCCATTTTAATATTATTTCCTTCAATTTTAGAGGGGGTCTCCCATCAAAATTTGTAGGTTTTCATCTTTACCCATACTTTTTACGGGTATTAACTGCATTTTACATTTAATGTGGCAACTGACAGAGGTTCAATAAACGGCATACCCAGCACTGTCATAGACAAAGTGAAAGTATGTTCGTTACACCTCTGTCAAGAAAGCATCTGGAAATTCTGCACGCTCTGAAATGTACCCACATAACTGGACACTGTTACAGGCACAAACATAGCACAGAATATAATTATGAGAAGCCACATCGATCATTGGACTGGTGGAAAAATGCAGATAAATTGCACAGAAATTTATGGAAAAAATGTATTGGAAATGTATATGACACAAGAATACAGAAGTGTTGGGGTGCACATACGTGACACAAGAATACAGAAGTGCTGGGGTGCACATATGTGACACAAGAATACAGAAGTGTTGGGGTGCACATATGTGACACAAGAATACAGAAGTGTTGGGGTGTACATATGTGACACAAGAATACAGAAGTGTTGGGGTGCACATATATGACAAAAGAATACAGTAGTGCTGGGGTGCACATATGTGACACAAGAATACAGAAGTGCTGGGGTGCACATATCTCAGATGTCAACCTGGGTGAGTACATTTTGTATTATACTTTTGGGCTCCTGAACATGGAAGTTGCCGCACATCACCCATCCTCACTAATGTCTTGGTGTTCGCAATGAAATGGGACTTATAAAACTGTCACAACATCAGAACCCATTTGCGATGTAAAATTCATGTCTGGTTCCAACAAGTTATGTACACCCAGTAACAAAAAAGTGTAAGATAACCTCAAAAGCTTGAACACTGTGGAAGTTTATGTTTAGTACAATATGAACTCATTTTGCAAGTATAAATACATTAAATGATTGGGACTCTCATTCCATTAAGCACAAAGTTGACGAACCTCACTTAATGACACAGCTGGCCTGAGAGTGATCTGCGCAACAGCAGAACAGTGTGGCAAGCTCACTTAGCACTGTACAGTCGAACCTCATTTCACCAGACCCAGCCACAGAAGATCGAAAAAATGTTATTAAAATTAGTGATCAGAAAATTTCAAATCCCAAACATCGAGGTTCATGAAATTATGAGTCTCTACAGTGTATTTTTTAAACAAGAAATGGTGCTACCAGAACCGTGCCATGTTGATATGGGCAACTAACAAGGCCTCAATTATTATACCAACCACTGCACATATATAAAATTTATAAAATTTACACATTAAAATGTTAAAACCGCTCTGCCATGTTTCGGTCCTAAGACCATCATCAGGGAGCTATATATTCCTTGCTAAAGTCACACTAAAAGTAGTCACATGTTAACTTCGTTGTACAAGTTGGGTGTTGTGGCAGCGTGCTGTGTTGTGTAATGTTATGTTGCGAAGAGTGCCCTGCTACAGATGTGCATTCTGTGCTTCGTTGCAACGCACAGAATGCACATCCGTAGCAGGGAACTCTTCGCAACATAACATTACACAACACGGCATCCTGCCACAACACCCAACTTGTATAACGAAGTTAACATGTGACTACTTTTAGTGTGACTTTAGCAAGGAATATATAGCTCCCTGATGATGGTCTTAGGACCAAAACATGGTGGAGTGGTTTTAACATTTTAATGTGTAAATTTTATATATGTGCATTGGTTGGTATAATAATTGAGTAACTCAACAATATGCACGGTGTAACAATGAAAATAACAAGGCACCCTTTAAAAATTATAAAGTATAGCACAACAGACACCCACCTCAAGCCATAAGTCCTGTTCCAGCGGATTCATGTTTATGGAAGGAAGTGAAAATTTAAAATAAGGTTTCATGTTCTTGTAGACAAAGATACTGGGTCCTGATGCAACTGCAACAGCTAAGCAACAAAGATTACCATCAGAGTTGATATACCTATAGCACAATGTTGTACATGGCAAATGCCAATATCTCTTAGTGTGATGGCCTTCTTTCCAGCATATCAAGTAGGCAAGATTTAAGGTTTCTATAGTGATTCTATTGAGGATTCAGGTCTTTTGGGCTTTGAAGAATTCTGCTTGGTCTCATCAATTCTGAAAGTGACGACTTCGTATTTCTTCAAAATGTCAGGTACCACTAACCCAGCGACACAGTGTTACATCCCAGAAAATCTGAATCCTTGTGTAATTAATAACATCAGCAGCTTCAAATGAACAAAACAGTTTACATTTCATGATATTTCATTGTACTGTTTCAAGAATACTTCTAAAATTTAAGTGAGTTCACTGATTATTTCTCCACATTACAATTAAGTAAGCAGTTTGCCTTCTGGCATTTGTGGGCAGTTGTAGGAGCTGCAGTCTCTAATGCATGGACTTCCACAGTATGATGGAATGTGCTGTTCTGACAAATATGGATTTTGTAAGTTTTGTTCAAGCGAAGATCAGTTACTTAACTTACTGTGATTCTTGACATCCATTTAGCCCTTCAATATATTTTCATGGCTACTTCCATGCCTTAACACAGGATGGTAATACTCATGATCTGTAGAAGCCATTTTTAGTACATGTTACATAACAACCATATCCACAGGCACCAATACTTATTGGCAATTTCATAATACAATCAGTTAACAAGGAGAAATACTACAGAGTAATTCAGCAGTTAGTTTTTAATATAGCTAGCTGGCAGCCATTAAACATTTTGTTCCTCTGAGTGAACAAATGTAGATTACAACATAATGTTTCCTCTACACTATAAACATACAAACATACAATGAAAGGTGTCTTACCAGGCACTCGTGGTTCATTCATATCCATATGAAAAGTAACAATACCAGTTGGAACATCCATCAGTGTGCTCTCTGACATCAAGGATGTCCCCTTATACACCTAGCACACAAAAACCTGTATGTTACACACAGGTACTTCTTGATGTGTTTAATTTATAAAACAAATTGTAAAGAAGTAACAGGTATGTCTGACTCAGTACCTTAAGTTTAATATTGGAAGTTCCTGTGCCAAGATCGGAGACAATGAGTTTATAGTCCCCATCTGCATTTATATCTGCAAGTGTCATACAGTGGCTGAAAGTATATATTGATGCATGCAGGTCATTAAATGCATCCAGCCACCGCTGAGGATTCAGACCCCTGGAACTAAGTGGCATAAATAGAGAAACATGGTTTTGACTATGATTTAACATGATTAAGGTTAGGTTGCCTTATATCTTACCCCATTATATCACACCACTTTACTACAGTAAATTATGGAGTAGACTGCGCAGATTAAATACTGTTAATAATACAGATCTACTTGAAATGAGACCAATTATCACATCTTACGCAATTCTGTTGACGCCCAAAGCGTCAAACGCGATTTGTTTCTGCTTATGAAATGTAATAAGCACATTTCTGTTGCCATAGTAACTACCGTTTGTGCCACAGAACTAGTACTTCAGTACTATCAACGTTTGTTTGTAAGACCGCACTACAATACCACCTGTAGAAATAACTGCAAACTTGCGAGTTTTGCATGTTTCTTCCTCCGCCTCCAGAGGGCACGGTCGTACCACGGATTAGAAGTAGGTCCGTTAACAGAATACGGCCATTTATACTCAGTGATACTGGACCTGCCTGACATGCGTGATACTCATCTTGTCGTGTGTGACTATATTTACAAGTCGTTTGAATAAAACATTTATTTGATACGGCATTTAACAAGCATGAACATCAACAGGGTACCAAAAGAATGCTGAATTATAAATCATACGGACGAAGACGACTTGGAACACCTTTGAAGAGACTATTAGATAAGGTCGAAACAGGTCAATCAAGGCGCGACGAATGGTAACGATGATGATTATAATTATTTGATAATAATGATAATAATTATCACACGCGCGTAGCGATAGTCGTCTTCTAATTCTCATAGTCCTGGTACTCCCCTCTCACATTTGTCGCATTGATTGTCACGACCGCTACTAAAAATAACATTTCAGTGCTCTTTTCTGCTACACATTACTTTCTGCAGTACCGCTGTTCTAGTACCTATGCATGATCACAAACACTGATCGAATGGAGAGATGTTAGGTCCTCCTCACAACGGTGTGGTTGAAGGTTCAAGATATGACGCTTTGTCGCTGGTGGAGTAATTTCCGATGTTACAAGGACCACATGGCTTTCACATTAATTGCCAAAGCAGTGTATAAGCATTTTAGTGCCTTATAAACGCCGGAAGCAACCAACAACATGGTGTCGCATTTCGAAAGGCGTCAGTCCTCAACCACTGGCTGACTTGTTCCACCCACTGTCTTTGAATCTCTGCTCGAAAGTAAAATTTAGGTGTAATAAGCTCTTTCGCCCTCGCGTGCAATTTCAGCAGCTGTATTCTGCAATTGTATTCATTAGGCTTTCGCGGCTGACGTTCAGTGCATTGGATCGGTTTTCCGGATTGGGCAGCATGCAAATATGAGGATTTTCCGACGTTTCGACAAATGTTGC
>Ga0123352_10020712_pt1 | contig 10484 bp, 12 predicted proteins | sample TergutLab28metaG_FD_89700 | JGI IMG/M metagenome (GOLD analysis project Ga0123352, IMG submission 89700) | Labiotermes labralis P1 segment gut microbial communities from Petit-Saut dam, French Guiana - Lab288 P1 | ecosystem: Host-associated > Arthropoda: Insects > Digestive system > Gut ... | reverse complement strand
GTAGATGGGTGGATAATATTAGGATGGATCTCCAGGAGGTGGGATGTGGGTATATGGACTGGATTGGGCTGGCCCAGGATAGGGACAGGTGGCGGACGCTTGTGAGTGCGGTAATGAACCTTCAGGTTCCGTGAAATGCGGGGATTTTCTTGACTAGCTGCAAACCAGTTAGCTTCTCAAGAAAGACTCTGCACCATGGAGTAAGTAAGTATTGTACCATTGCTGTTGTGTCCAGTACCATAGGTATTGTACCACTGCTGTTGTGTCCAGTACCATATATACCGGCATACAAGATAAATTAGCATATGAGGTGGCCTGAAATTTTCAATTACAGGTTAGATTTGTGCTATATTTGCCACATAAAACAACAATAAATATTTTTTAAACTAAAATTCATGTGAATCGTGAACACCTCGTATGGTGTTAATGCCCATACTGGTAGTTACCTGGTTTGCCACTTGGGCACAGTGTATGTTTATGCAATGTTAACATATGCAGTAGGGTTCTGACTTTATGCTTTTGATGCTTCATATGTGTGATGATCCCTAGATTTGGCTTACTAATGTGAGATCTTAAAAGTTGTCTGGTGTAGTAATGCATGTGGAAATCACCAGGCAAGACGACATTGAAAAAGTGACAGCATAGAAATTAGAATTTGTGGTCACCACAGTTATGGACATTGGATTTATTGCACAGGGGGCGCTAACACACGGAGATAGGCGTGCAACAGAAACAAGGGACTTGTCAAGGTTTAACATTGACAACAAATATGGCCGTGCTGCTCTTGAAGCCACAATGAAGACTATCATGGGCTATGAGGCTCCTTTGGTTCCACCGCCACAGGACTATAAAGGGGACTTCTTCAAAGGTTAGTCATGGCTGCCGGATTGGTACTAGTGTCTGTTTGCCGTCTTCATTATCATATGCAGCACATAAGAACCAACACTTGGATATGTAGAACATAACCCTTCTTTGCATAATATGGGTGTTAACCATTCCTCTCACTTCTGTGAACATTTAGCACATTAACCTTTTGGCGCCGGAATTATTTTTTTAATTTTAGCATGCCCTGTATATAAAATGTGAACAAATAAGGAATCAAATACGTTAGAATTATGAAACAAACTGCATTTTGAAGAGGAAAAAATAGAGAGTATATAGCATGTTTAAAATTTTCAGTACCTGTATTTGTTGAATAAATATATAAAATGCAACATTTAGAGGTTAGCGGTGCGATACGACCCCTCTATGGGTTGTTAGGCGTCAGAGGGTTAATCTCTGCACTTTTTCCCATTGTAAGAGCCCACCTTCCTCATTGCACAGGAGGGTGGGTGGGCACCAGCACTATGTGGATGCTGTGGAGGAGAGGTGAATATCACACCCTGTCAGAACTCAAACCCCAATTCCTCAGCCATCAGCACAAAGCATAGTTCCTGTACTGAGTGAGCTGTGCTAACAAATGCTGTAAGAAATCATGCATTTACACCTGGCATTTACAGTTTAGGGTATAACTGTTGAAGTTTCATGAACTGAATTGGGAAACTTATGCATGAACATTGTGTTCTAGATGTGGCAGATGCTCTGGTGGGTGTTGGACTGATATGTAACAGTGAGAACATGCCGGGTGTACTGATGTTGGACAAAGACTATAACAACATGAGCAAGTTCCTGAACAGGTCAGCATGTCTCATTTTTACTTGTATTATGTTCTGTAGAAGTCTTGTTGAGAAGCTACTTGCTGCTCATACAGTCAGTATGACTCTCACATTTAATGGAACCCACAGGATTGTGTTTATGAAGGACCCCCATCAAGGAGCTGTGTGGAGCCAGATGTTGCCAGTATCTGTCAGAGATAATTTATTGAAGATGGTTTGCTGACCACTGTTTTGCATACCTTCGTCTTCCCTACCATTTGTCCAGCATTTCCCATCATCACATTGTACTTGATTTCATCACCCTGATCATATTTATTAAGTAAGGTAAAGGTAAGGTAAAGTTCACCCCAGAACAGGCCACGAAGGCCCAGAGGGGGAGTAGATATATAGCTCTTCTCTTTCTTTAACCTTGGTGCTGGATGGGAGTGGGTGGTCAATGCCATGCCCCAGCCGCTTTACCCACAAGAAAGACCCGGTACCCATTTTATAGGAGAGTGGTTGGGCCCCATTGCTGGTCTGGACGGGTGCAGAAAATCTTGCCACCTCCGGGATTCGATCCCCGGACCGTCCAGCCTGTAGCGAGTTGCTATATCGACTGAGCTATCATGGCTCATGATTATATTTATTAAACAATACAAATTGTGAAGCTTCTCATCGCCATGCAGTCCCTTCCATCTTAATGGCATTTCTTCCCCCTTAGGTCCACCCCTTCTCTCAGTATTCTTTTCTCAAATCCTCTTGGTCTGTGTTTCCCCCAGTAATATGGGAGACCTGACTTGTGAAGGTAAAGCTATCCCATTACAAGCCTGGACAGGCCCTGAGGGTTTCGGAGGTTGAGGCTTCCAGATTTCGAGACTCTCGGCACATGAAGGTGCTAAAGTTGTCAGCCCTACACACTGGCTGCCTTTACCCCACAGGCAATATTTCTGGCTACTCATTTCTGTTTGAGGCTGAATCAATCCCAAGGCCACAGTGCGGCCAGAAGGATTATGTCAGTGAAAAACTCCAATGGCATCATCAGGAATTGAACCCACATTCTTCCAGCCCATAGTGCAGTGACTCAACCAACTGCACCACTGTGTGCCCCGACCTGACTTGTACCTATATAAAAAAATACACTAGCAAAATTATGTATTTAGTGTTCATGGTGTTAGATATCAGAGATACAGAAGCCTGTGTACTGTCTTTACTGTAACTACACGATATTGTTGGTGTGTGTTAACAGGATTCTAGGCATGCCTGTAGACCTCCAGAACAGACTTTTCAAGTACTTCACAGACACACTGAATGCTATCATCACACAGGCAAAGAAGTCTGGTCGCTTCGATATGGGCATTCTTGGTGAGTAACATGTCTGGGAATTACTTTACGTACCTGATTGCAAGATGGTCATGAATGCAATAGCAGTGTGTTGGGTGGCTGTATTATTTTGACATCTGTAAACTGATAGAATATTTGTTAAACTATAAAGCATGTTCAAAGCACAAGTTTTTTAAATTGTTGCTTTGTAAATAAGCAAGTTGCTCTGCTGAAGAAAGAAGTATTTTATGCAGAATGACCTGTAGGTTTTTTGAGTAGAAAATGAGATTCTGACCTTGACTTTAGGGGTGTCATGAAACCTGTTAGCATGATTGTTCTTAATGAGTGTGCCTTCAATATACTGTCATTCTGTTTGCTAATCTGATTTACCCTGACTGCCAGAGGAACATGGTTTTTCTAATAACACAAATCAGTGAATAGATCAGGTTCTCTCTAACATAGGCCTCCTTTGGCAGTTTGATTTGGTAATGGTTTAATTTATGTGTTTGGCAGACCTTGGCACTGCAGGTGAGAATGTGAAACGCGTGAAGATGTACACGTTCCTAAGAAAACATGCGACAGGTGTGGCTACAACAGAGTTGCACATTGTTCATGTGGAAAGGGGCATGAGCTGGCAGGAGGTCATGGAACGCTGGGGTGAGCTAACAGGTTCCAAGGAGGGCTTCTACCTGTCCCACCAGGTGAGGATGAGTGTGTGAGAAATATCATCATTCTGATTTGCCATACAACTATCTCAGGAGGAAACTTTGTGCATCCCTTTTAAATGGTGACTGAATTGTTACCTTGAACTTGTGGGTTACTGTATGTATATGTGTGTGTGTGTGTGTGTATGTATGTATGTATATGTATAATAAGTATGACAAATGTACAGACATGTTTATTTTTGTGCGAATTTTATGTAGCAAGTCATCTGGATGTGTGTCATCAGGTAAGTGGCTTTTGATGTTTCAAATGATCGTAGGTCTTTCGCCTTGAGGGTCAAGCAGATTTCTTTGACTTCTGGACCCTGAAGCTGAACACCATGATCCTTCAAAATGTTATGAACATTAACCCAAATGACACTGCTTAATATGTTAAAGACCTGAGTCTTATATATCAATTTTTTTATTGTACAGTCACATGATTAATACTGTTTGTGATTCAGCAATTTATTTTCTTCACATATATACATACATACATACATATATATATATATATATATATATATATATTTGTTATTATAATCACAACGGTATGAACTGATTTAAGATTATTTTGTTCACAGCATTAAAAAGTTGACTTGTTACTTTTTAAAAAAGTTGTTGTTTAAGAATATTAAAAGAAATATGAACTGCAGTCCCAAAAAACTGCATACATTAGGTTTATTTGTGAATTGCCTACAGTGTTCACGGATGTTGGGAAACCTCACTCTTAGGCCTGTTGAGCCCTTCTGGTTTCAGAATGTACAGTTGATAATCTCTTCAAAAGTTCCTCTAAACCTCTTTCCCATTAAGTGTATGACATCATTATATTTAAAAAAAAAAAAAACATACACAGGGGGAAAGAAGTAGTAATTGTACTCTTTGAAGTTCGTCCATATATTTTTTTTTCTGCTGCCAGATCCGAAATGGAAAGCAGACTGCGATTCTTGCGGTAGCTGTTGAAGGTGCCAAAGGGAAAAAGGATGCGGAAAAGAACAAGAAAGACCAGTTCTACACTATCTATAGGCCAAACACGGGACTACAGGTATGAGAGTTTACTGTTTTTGCTAGGGTTTGTAAAGAGTCACTTGACCTGCACAGTTGACTGAGTATGTGGTGTTGGAGTTAATTGACACAGCTGGTGTTGTTATTCGCCACCTGTTTTTATCCCTATTTATGCAATTTCTGCTTGATCATATTATTGCCATACTCAGCCTCCTAAATGTGTGTCACGGTGTTAACAACAACTCTAAGTGTTCTGAACACATTGTTTTCCATGTAGTCATATTTGAACCATCTTTATCACAATGCCTGTGTGCTTGTAGACATTGTAGTGTGCTTGAATGTATGGCCTGGATATGGGAGATTATTGCAGTTTTGATGTATGATGTTAGTGACTTTTAATGTTACAAACTTCTGTCACTGTCCTTTATGGTGGAAAACAAAGGAAAGTATGTTTGCATCTTCTTATTAGCACATGTGAGTTATATGTGAGCTTGAGAAAAATATTTGGGCTAACATATGAAAATGGTTATTTGAGAATAAAAATGAATCAAGAAATTGATAATAAATTTAAATCTCCAGGTATATTAAATGTAATGAAAGTATGTAGATTTGAATGGCTTGGGCATGTAAGAATGTATGATGAAAGGATAGTAAAGCAGTTACCAGAAGACAAATCAGGAGGAGGGAGGAGAAAAAGGAGACTAAGATTAAGGTGGATGGATGATGTCGAATTGGAGTGAGGAATGTGGGTGTAAAATGAGGAGAATTAGAGCTTTGGACAGACCAGAATGGGCATCTGTCGTGAAAGGCCATACATAAATTTACTGCATTTTGAAGACAAGCTGCATAATCTCTGTTTTGTTTTCAACAATTTCATTACTTTATCATTTTCTTTTCAAATAATTTGTATTCATGAACCATGTGCTAAAATTTAATTACCAGCCTGATTGTTAAAAGGTTAAAATCCCTAATTTGGTCATTTCTGTGTTTTTCCTGCCATGATCAGAAACTGTCAGCTTTGGACATGTTTTGTTTGTATCTAAGTTCTTAGACATTAGTTCTCTTTTATTTATAAGTCTCATGAAGACCAAATGTTGATATGTTGTAGTTGAGACAAGAGACATTAGGTGAACTTGAGAAGAAGTATAAGAAGGTATCAACTGATGAAGCAGAGCCACACTGGACCCAGCAGTACAACTCTTCTGTCAGCACGTGTTCCCATGCCTACTGGTCAGTATACAACAGAAAACTTACTGGTCATATGCAAAGTTCACTTGTTGCGGAGTCTGACTGGCACACGTTTGTTGACAGGCGTGGTAACTGTAAAAACGTTACACTCGGTTTGGACTGCGAAGTCGGACTGCGACGCAGAACATACAATGTCTTGGCGGGCTCAGTATTGAGTGTTTGGTCTCGGGTGGAAAACGTATTAGCTGCAAAGACAGGGCATAACTCAAAGATGCAGGTGGTCCGTCTTCGTACAGGAGAGGGTGTGAAGATTGTTGGTAAGTGCATTGGTCAACAGTTACACAGGCAATACTACCAATTTCTGAAGTACTTGTAGAGGGAGTAAGCTTCTGGCTAGATGACCCAGAAATTGGGTTTGAGTTCCACACAGGGACAAGGGACTTTGCATTTCCATCACAGAGGCTACGGGGAGCCAGCTCAGCCACTTATGCAGCAGATTTCAATGGTAATTTCTCTCTTGGGGTAAGCAGCTGTGGGGCATGAAGCTGACCACTGGTGCTTCTTTAAGCACATTGTCATCTTTACCTCTAACTCTTTACCCTTAATAAAACAATACGATTACAGGCCTGGACAGGCCCTGAGGGTTCCAGGAGATTGAGGCTCCCAGATTTCAGGACAGTCGACACGTGAGGTGGTAAGGTTGTCAGCCCTACGCACCGGCCGCCTTCACCACCAGGAAATATTCCTGGTACTCATTTATGTTAAAGGCTGAGTCGACCCCAGGGCCATAGTGCGGCCGCAGGAATTATGTCAATGAAAATTCCAATGACACCACTGGGAATTGAACCCACAACCTTCAGGCTTGTAGCGCAGTGCTTCAACGACCTGCGCCACTGCGTACTTTACCCGTAAGACATATTTTAAACTACAACATTACTGAAACATTAATGGCAGCAGTCGGAACAGGGTGTTTCATAACATAATGTCGTTGGATCATGACTGAAAGCATAAAGCCTTATGAAATGTCAAATGGAAATTGTTTACAACAAACAATTTCCAAATTCCAGGTAACCAAGGCAACTAAATTTGTATGGTGGCGCCTAATATTTGTGGGTCCTGAGTATGGAACTTGCTTCTTGTCACCTGCCTGGCACTTGGATTTTTGCAATGGCTTTTAAGAATTTTGGCAAATTTGTGTGCTCCCAATTTATGCACTAATCAGTGTGGACATTCCTCAGCACATTGATGATGAAATATCAATTCAAACATACCTTCCACCACTGCCATCTGGTGCTCTTATTCCCAGCTACTGTTCCAACATGCATAATGACAGAAGAGCAAGACATTGCCTGTTTTATTTATATATATATATATATATATATATGGAAGTTCGTGTGTTTTTCATGTCTCAGTAAACAACAGAATTTCATGCTGTAACATCTTCGCTGACATTGCCATGTTGTGTCATTGTAGATGTGTTACTGTTGTCTGTACTCACCAGACATGTGTTGCAGGTACATTGATCCCCAAGAGTTGTGTGGAGGCCCTGAGGGATGCACTCTCAGCTGATGCTGAAAAGACGGATGAACAAACATTTTGAAGAAATGAAAACTTCTAGGTAACAAAATAATCTTCAGGTACTTCATTCTTTTCAGTTTTGTATATTAATTTCCTCTTGCCAATAAATGATTATGTAGTATTGATACACATTACCTTTAAATGCCCTACAGACATTTATCCTTCTTTTTTCATATTCCTGGTGATGAATGTGAGATGTACAGTATTAAGATTACAATCGTGTGAGGTAAAATGATGCGTCTTTGGCAGACATGTGCCATTCTGGAGCAACTTGCTGCCTCAATCTTTCATCTTCATAATGGAGGCAGTATGGTCTTCAGAAATTTTTGGAAGTTTCTATCAAACTGTGGGTGTCACATCCCAAGTAACTGATCTGCATAGTCACCACTGCAAGAACCTCAAATTTTCAAAAAAGATAAAAAAAAAATTATAGATTTCTGTCAATGTGTGGTCTGCATGGGGTTTTCAGATATTTTTAACCTCTGCGTGATTCTGGCTTACAGATCATATGAAACGTGTTGCAAATTAGACAGTAAACATTGTCCAATGTAGTTGTGATTGACAGTCTTTTTATTCTTGTTTATATGAAATTCACAATGGATTGTCTTACCCTAAGATTATAAAAAAAAAATTTATATGCTAAACAAGGAGAAAAAATTTGAATCTCATGTCCCCAAAATGAACTTCCTGTCAGAAAACAGAAAGTGGAAAAAATGACATTATTTTTCACAAAAATAAAACTCCAAAAAAGAATTTTGCAGACTTCAAGCAGTGTAGGTGTTCATATGAAGTCCAGAACCACGTGGACGAAGTGAACAAGTAAATACACCCAGCATATTGAAACCAGTGGCGACTCATGCAGGTTTCTTCTAAGTCTGTACTCTGCTATCACATGTGTGCACAAATATGCCTAGTAAAAGCAAATGATTCATAGATTAGCTACTGCCTTCATGTGCACACTGTTGCAGGTAACATGGACCAAACATGTGGAGTGAAGTCAAGCAGGTTGGCAGGCAGCAACTTAACCTTCTCTGTCATGTTCCTTTCTCATCTGCCTCGTGCTTCATCTTCTACACTTGTGCTTACCAACACATACGTGTGCAAGTGTGATGGAACTCGCAGTAACTAGGATGCACTGTGGTGTCAAAACTCCCAGCCAGAACATTAATTATAAGCTGCATTTTAAAAGTTAGGGGATGGGGGCAGGTGGAAGACATTAGACATTCTCAGATGGTCAGTTACATACTGAACTGATCGTAACTGTAGGAAGCTGTGAGCTATGTAGCATAGATGTGTTGTGGGTGGTAGGACCTGTTCCATGTTGTGACAGGGTCTGATCAGCCATTGTCTTGCCGCCGTCACATCATGCGACTGTCAGACCCTGTCACAGATTATTAGCGTTAGAACTGTCACTATCCTGATCTAGAACATCTGAGTGTTATTGAGTATATATGTTCACTATTATATTACATGCATCTCATCCCTTCTGATTTTTAATTTTGAAATTTCATCAAGCCTGTAAAGCAAGGTGGCAACTATAGATACCACTGGCTTTAACGTTTCAAAGCTCTGCATATTGCCCGGAGTGTAATCGTGTTCCATACGTTCTCAGAATAAACAGCAGTAACTGATCTTTGTAATGAAGATGCAGTGTGTTTTCCTTGAGATGGAAGCTCAGTTTTTAAAAATTATTTAAACGGACTTTTCGCTTCAAAGGCTTAAAACCAAAAAGTGGAAGTAAGGTATTCAAATATGGTAACAGACAAGAATGTAAATTGTTGAATTTATTCACATGTCTTATTTTTGACAAGAATATGTTTCTTAGAAACAAAAACGCATGCTGTACAGTTGTGTCTGAAACAGTGTTCACCATTTTGTGTTATTTATAACATAACATAAAACTGTGATGTCCAAAAATTGTTTTATTTCTGATACATTCAAAAATACAGAGCACTTATGGTTCCTTCTTGTAAGGCACAGGAGTAGCTCCAAGGCATCTGTTGCGTTCACTGGCTTTCTCACGTCCAGCTTTTGTGATATATCAAGATGGCATCCTCATCAGTTCCGTAACTGCATCTTGCTTCATCCAATGCTGCAAAGGACACTGCACAAACTCCTGAAATAACAAAGGATAAGCGCACACAGCGCAGTTTCTCATATGAGTACTGTCTGGCACCTTACTATACCGACCAGATACAAAATGGGGTTTATTTTCCCTTCATTCTGCCTGAAACTTGGAGGATATTGTTCCACGCACATTTGAAATATGTGTAAAAGAACAGAATGTGAGTCAAGTATTTTTGGAAAAACAGAATACTGGCAATTATGAAGTGACTTACCATTCCAGTATCTATACAGTTTCTTTTCGTGTGACACCCTGTTGTGATGTAGGAATAGTAATGGGGAAATAAAAGCCATCAATCACAACTGTGATTATATGATTTTATTTCCCATGTTTCAGCTTTTGTACAAAGCCATCATCAGGCAATGTATAACATATATAAAGCAGCAATGTACAAAATAAATAATGTTTCTTATTTGTATTTTTTTACATGACCTGATTATGGCTTTCCACAGAAGCCAAAACATGTAGCAATAAAGTAATATAAATATAGCAGTGATGACAGGTTTTATAATCTCATTGCCATTCAATGTTCATCAACTGCATGAAACAAAATCTCTCTTGAGAAGCAAATGATCAAGAAATTCTCATCATATTATGGAAGCTTTGCTACTGTGCTGGCCATTCCACTACTTCCTACTGGAGCCAGCTGAACCAATTCCACGGTATTTCCCTGTGTAGTTACCCTTCTCCCCCACATTTGCCACATTCTCTGCCCATCTCGTCTCCCTCTATCTGTTCATCTGAACAACATTCAGCAAACTGTACGAATCGAGATCCCCCTCCATCCTCCTGTTACTTCCCTCTTACTTACTTACTGCATGGTGCAGAGTCCTTCCTGAGAAACTAACTGGTTTGCAGCTAGTCAAGAAATTCCCCGCATTTCACGGAACCCGAAGGTTCATTACCACACTCACAAGCGTCCGCCACTTGTCT
>Ga0123352_10020710_pt1 | contig 10485 bp, 5 predicted proteins | sample TergutLab28metaG_FD_89700 | JGI IMG/M metagenome (GOLD analysis project Ga0123352, IMG submission 89700) | Labiotermes labralis P1 segment gut microbial communities from Petit-Saut dam, French Guiana - Lab288 P1 | ecosystem: Host-associated > Arthropoda: Insects > Digestive system > Gut ... | reverse complement strand
TTTTTTTGTTTTTTTGTTTCTTCTTTTATTTCATTTTGTTTTTCTTGTATTTGTTTTCTTTTTTTTTTTTTTTTTGTGTCTTTTTTTTTTTTTTTTAATAATTGATTTATTATTTTTTTTTTTTTTCCCCAGGGGGGGGGGGGGGGGGGGGGGGGAATTCCATAACAAGTAACCCAAATATTTTAAGTAATTTTTTAATTCCTGCTCCAAAACTATTTTTTAAGATCCATTTTAATATTGTTCTCCTGTTGACAGGTGTTCAAAAAGATTTTAAACATTTAGGTTTATCGACCAAGTTTTGTACGCATCACTGATTTTTCCTGTTTGTATTGCACGCCCGTTTAATAGTGCTTAATTTGATCGACCTAATAATATCAGGTTCAGAGCACAAATTACGACGCCCCTTTTGAAATTTTCTTCAGCCTTCTACCCACTCTTCGTCATAAGTCAGCACTCTGTTCTCAGACGCCCTCAGTCTGTCCCATTAGTGTGTGGTATCAAGTTCCACGTCCATATAGGACTACACGTGAAATTATTATTGATGCCACCAAAGTACTCCAATGAAGTATTAATAAGTAACGTTTAATTTCTCGATTTCAGTATTTACCCTTTCAGACTGCATATGAAAGGACAAAAATGTCAGAATAAATGGTGGCAGACATAGCCTAAATTAGTATAATTTTAAGTTTTTTTTTTCAACGCACTAATAATATGTTGTTTTCCTAGATGTATGAATTTTGCAATATTTTTTAAACGGTTTATTAGGTAGCTTTTTGTAATGATTTTGTCGTGCGTTCTGTTGATGGGACATGAATATGTACTTAGTTTTCCCTGCGTCTACTTCTAGACAAATGTCCTCATTGTCATCAAAGAAAGCGAATGTGTTATTAACGATATTTTTGCTTTTGCCCAATACGTTATGAACAGCATTGACCAGGGGCTGATGTGTCTTGTTCCTCCTGAGTTTCCGTGAACTCACTTAGTGTCTTAATCTAGACCGCAGTTGAAATGTAACGTCATTAAAGGAAATATTTGACGAGAACATAAAATCAGTCCTGCAGTTAAAGTTTCAAGCTTCTCGAGTAAACCTTTAGGTTTCATAATATTATAACGTGTGTGTGTGTGTGACGAACAGGTAAAATGGAACGGTGAATAAAATAAAGAAGTGATTCGGCCATGTTCTCAGACGGATGAATCTGAAGGTGCTCCTAAGTTAGATGATTTCGTGTTCCAGAGGTATAACCTATACATTTCTTCCAGCAGGATGCGCGGCAGGCAACAAGGGGTGCCGATTTCCGGGTGCTCCTGCTCACTCTTCGGTATTTTTCTCTGATGACTTGCTGGGGCCTGAGACAGTGGCCACATATTCTTGCGAACGAGGCTTTGAGCTGCTTGGACCGGCGCGCCGAGTTTGTGGACACGATGGACAGTGGACACCCGAGGGCATCCCTTTCTGCGGTGAGTCTTACTCATTTTTCTACTGGCCTACCTTTGCTGCAGACTTTACCGCCGAAGAGTTCCCTTCAGTATTATGTTGGCCACTGCCCATTGTCGGAGGCAGTGTGTGAGTAATAACGACGTGATAGATGCACGATTTGGGAGTTGGGGGGGGGGGGGGGGGCAATTCTAGCATCATCTGTCCTGAAATTATGTATAATGATAACTCTTCGAAAGTATGCATCTTCTCTGGAGGCAGTTGTTGGTCTGTAGGCTGTCAAATTTGCGACCGCGTAAAATCGATATTCAGCTTGCAGTGTGATTGAGAAAACTAATAGAACGCTGCTGTCACGCTTTTCGAAATTTGATATAGAGATAAGTCACAAACATTACTGCAAATTCTGATTTGAAATGTTCTTTATTACTGAAACACTCAAAAACATGGTGACAGTATCATATTTTTGAGTTCATTGCAGACAATTCTAACGTAGATAAGTATCCCTGGGGTTTGCATAAGTAAAAGGTTTTTCCTAAATGTCGATGGTGATAGTTATGATGATGATGATAAAAATAATATGATATTAAGACAAGAGTAATAATAATTCTAATAATAATAATAATAATAACACATTTTAATATCCTACGATGACTGAAAATTTAAAATTTGTTTTAACTAGGATCTAATCCCATGCTCAATTGTAGTCGTAGTCCATGAGCTGGATTGTTTTCTGTTGTTGAATTATGAATTCGTTCTGCTGCCTGTAAACATTTGTTCCTTTTATGTGATCACTTCCAATTTAGAAGTAATTCTGAAAATATCTGTCTATTAGGCACTTTTTAAGACACCTTTGACGGGTTGTCGATCCGACGCATGGCATTTGCTTAAATAGGACAACACAAACAGAGAAAACTCATGGACGTTCTTCAAGGTCCCCAGCAGGATTCGAACCTACGATCCCACTGTTCAGAACGTAGAAGATCCTAATCGACTTAGATCACTTGGCCGTTTTGATCGGCAGTTTTTAAATGTTTGTTACATGCATGACACAATAAGAACAGAGATGCGAAGGACTGTTAAGTGTGTAGTGCTAAAGTAGGTTATGAGTTCCCTCTTTTGTACATCGCTGTGTGTGACTGTAAGTAAATTGCATTTTATAGCATTACAGCGCACACAACGAGTGTACAAATACAAAGATGTTTTATTTCTTTCTTTTGTCCAACAAGACGAGGAAATGGAATATCTTTACTAATTTTGTAAAATATTTATAAATTTAATTTAATTCTAATTTTTAATAATGGACACGACTGAGATCTCAATCAGATGACACAAACAAATGTAACTGTAACTAGTTTAAATTTTTTGTAACAATCTGGTGGCCTGAGTACGACCAATACGGTAGAAACATGTAGCCATATCTGATGCGATAACTCTAACCGCCAAACGGATGCAAAGACGGAAACTGGCCAATATTACACTGTGTCTCGTCCAGTGGACAAGTACAGAGTACAGTAGGGTCTCGTTTTGCGACGGTTTGCTTTACGACGATTCACTTTTACAACCCTTGTCGAGTCGGACCCAGCCTCCCGACTTGTGGTGCATCAGTGTCGCAACTCAAGCGTCCCTTCTCTATTTAGTGCAGTTCTAGTTCTTTTCCGATGTGCATGTGCTTCTTCTTTTTTTATTTTAGTGCAGTTTTTTTAAACTGATTGTGTGTTTTCCACCCATGACGTCCATCAAAAGGACAGAAAAGAAGAAAATATCAGAACAGTTGACGTTATATTCTTCCTTGATGTCTTCTGAAGCACGGCCTGGGCCTTCTTCAACAAAATAAAAGGTGTTTTGATTGGTATTTTTTTCAATTATCTGTGTTATTGTCTATAAACCTAATCCATTAAATTAAAATTTTATGTCAAAATGTAAAGAAATATTGTAAATTATAAAATTATTTGACTAATTTGTTTGGCCCATGAACCAAACCAATTTAAACCATTTAAACATTACTCTTTGTACGACAATTCGATTTATAACCAAATGTTCAGAACGTAACGCTGTCGTAAAAGGAGGCCGTACTGTATTTTCTTGTAACGAATTAGGTTATGAAGCGTCAGGTAGTCACGGCACTTAAAACTTTCTGTGACGTCGAGGTCCAAAGAAGCGTCTTTCCGGAGTGCAATAGTTTCTGCGTCTCCAATGACACGTCGAACAACAATATTTCAGAGAAAAGCACACCTTCCTTCGTAACAGCGATTACCATACATTTTAACAAAAAGGCATAAGGTCTAAAGCAGAGCAGTTTTGGTTGTGTTCCTTACCTTATACCATATTGAATACCGCTAATAATTTTTACCACATGGTTGGCGAACCTCTCCACTATCTGATAGCAAATTTACCTCAAAAGTTACCAGCTAGATGTGGTGCTAGCGCTCTGCTTCCTTGTTGACTTTAAAGAATCCTGCAAATTTATACGCTTCTTTTCAATCCGTGGCTTGTACACGGATGTGTTAGAAAGGGACTTACTTCGCTCCTGAGACGAATCCTTCAACCGTACTCGTATTTTACTTATGTGATGTTGGAGGGTACCCCGGTGGTGACCACAGGGATTACTGTCTTTTGGAATGTGACGCCATCTGACCAACACACATCTGTCCGTTGCCTGGAGCAAACAGTTTCCTCTGAAACGTCAGTGCACTTCTATCAGACTCTCCAGCGCCATATCTCAGAATACCATGCTTTTGTTTTTTGTTTATTTTAGTGATGAAAGTAATTGGTGGGGGAGATTGAAGCAACGAAATCTGTTAAGGTAAAGGTAAATTTCACCCTATAACAGGCCAAAAATACCCAGAGAGGGAGTAGAAATGTAGCCCTTCTTTTTCCTTAACCTCGGAGCTAGATGGGGGTGGGTGGTCAACGCCACGCCCCGGCCGCTTTACCCCCGGGGAAGACCCGGTACCCATTGCATAGGATGTTGGGTGGAAGCCGGTCTGGACGAATGCGGAAAATCTCGCCCCCACCAGAATTCGATCCCCGGACCGTCCAGCCCGTAATGACCCGCTATAACGACTGAGCTGTCCCAATCCAACGAAAATCTGTTCGTACTGGAAATTGCGGAAAAGATTATATCAAAAAAATGTATACGCATCAGTTAGAAATGCGTTCTGGCCTCGCTGTTTGAATACAGGATCTGAAAAAGAAGGCCTCGTGTTCTTCCGGGAACTTCTTGTTGCAATATGTTAAGCTCCGAACGCAATAGGAAGGTAGCACTGCACGTCCGACGACTTAGCTGTACCCTAGGTAGACGGAACACTCGGTGACGGGACGTGAGTCCACAAGTAAATGACTTACATTTCAGGTCTCACCCACTGTGGCACAGACCCACTGACCCCGTGTTCAGCCTGTGTGTTATTAAATGGGGTCCTGTACGATATGCTTATGAATACCAGAACGCTGATTATGTGGGTGGGGAACTTCGTCACCCATTGAATAGCAAGAATATGGAACGAAAGGTTCAGGTCTTGTGGAACATGACGCCGTGCCCTGACAATGGAGGCAGGAAGTTCCTCCGAGACGCCGGTATCTATTTACCATTTGATATGGCGTCATATGCCAGAGGACTTGAATCTTCACCGACACCTCTTTGAGAATCTTAAACATTTCACTTCCTAATACTGCGGAGAGGAGATATTTTGAAACTCCTAAGCGTAGAGGGGAGGGTAATATTAAAATTGGTCCTCCAGAAGTGTGGCGGGGTGAGACTAAACATTCATCCCACCTGGTTCCGAGACTTAGAATGCATGGAGCTTTACCTCCGTTCTCTGTGTGTGTGTTTCTATCGTGTACTGCGCAACTGTAACTTTGCCTTAACCGTAAAGGGTAGGGTGTGGTGGCCTGAATTTAGGTCAATATGAATACGTATTTGTAAATATAATGTGAGGTTGTGGACTTGGTTCAACGTACTTGGATATGGACAGGTGGCGAGCGCTTGTGATCTCGGTAATCAGCAGTAACACAACGTGCGAGTCATTTCTGTACCGCTTGAATAACTTGCAACGTATAAAGCAGTATACCAACTTAACAACAGTGCTAAAATACTCTATGAAGATACCAACATCAGAAACAGAAACAATGGCAGCTTGTGGTAAATTTGAAAAGGGTTAAACCTGAAGTTGAAGGTAAAATTTATAGAACAAGTGACGGAATTTCCGTACCTAGGAAACATGATTTCATTTCAGAATACAAGTCAGATATGGAAAAAAAAAAATCATAAATGCAGTAAATCAACAGAAATTATAAGAAGATACTTTCGTAAACAAATCTCAACAGACCAAACACTGCGAATCTACAACATTATTTCAAAAGCCACACTCTGTTACGGAAGCGACTTGTGGCTAATGATCAGAAGAGAACAGACACAACTAGAGGCAGCGCAAATGCGCTTCCTAAGACCACTGGGCCTCGGGATAAACAAAGAATTGTTGACTTTAGAGTAAAACTAAATCAGGATAATACAGTAGATGAGATCAGAAACTGCCAACAAAGGTTGCCTCAACACGCATACAGAACTGAAAACAACCGCCTACCACAACTAGCACTACGGTATCAGCCCAATGGAAATAGGGATGACGGCCACTCAAAAAGAAGACGGAGAGAATATAATCTGAAAGCAAATGAGGACAGGACGTACGGCCTGAAACTTACAGCATTCACGACGACGACGACGACGACGATGATGATGATATAAAAGATGATTTTGTTTTATACATTTAGTTGTAAATCTCCTTCATTTTCATTACTGCCCTCGACATCCAGTTTGAAAAAGAATAGAAAATCAAGAGGAAAGTTGCAATAAGTACGGCCAACAGAACGGAAATAGACCCGCCCCTGCCTGCCGACCTTGACCCACATACTAGGCCTACCGGGGGAGAGAAGTGCCGTTATTTACGTGGGGGCTTCATTCCTCTGCACCTCCTGCTTCAATCGCCTTTTATTTTTTTGCTGTACCAGAACACGTAGACAGATTCCAGTCCATCAGTATTTCAGACCTGTTGGGTTAGACCGTTGTTTCCTAACCACGGTTTCGCAGAACGTCAGTGGGATTTCAGCGATAAATCGTTGATTAAATACATAAAGATTCTGAAACAACGCGGAAATTCCAACTATCCCTCGAAAGACATTAAAAATGTTTCAATTTTGTCTTAAAATATAAGCTGTGTACATATATATATATATATATATCTCGTGTAACATCTCTTTACATATTAGTGTTCGTGACAGTAATTCAGCAATAATTGAGTGGCGCTCCCAATCTCATCTTTTCTTGTCCTGTAAAATATTCACATGTAGGGGTTTTTTGGATACTAAAAATTTCTTTAAGGGCTGCTTCATGGAAAAAAGTTTGGAAAACACTGGATTACACATGTCTGAAATAAACAGAAACGTGTATGTTTACGAGGAGGCTGAGATGGATGGAGCACGCAGTACGCTGGGGTTAAATGAGAAATGGAGAGAAAATTTTAGTCGGAACGCCTGACGGATCTTTTAACATAAGTTCTTAAAGTGTGACCTAAAATTAATTTTGGACTAGGATATGGTGCAGTATTGGGATTTTGTGAATATGATAATGCACTTTCAAAAAGTCAAACATTTCTTTACTAGCTGAGCGACCACAGGCTTTTCAAGAAGGATAAACAGGTCTCGCTGTAACTTGGCGATGAAACGGTTTATGATAGCAATTCTCACAAGAGAGATGCCATTATCTTATGCTTTGAATGATAATTGGCGTGTGTGAAATTAGTAGCAGAATCTAAGGTACTTCCCGTCACAACAACATAGCTCTACGTTACTACATCATCATTGTGGAATTGAAGTCATGCGAGTAGGTTAGGTCATCAGAAAGCTGAATTGGGTGTCAGTGGGTATGCAGTCTGGGATCAGCCACCCCACTCTTTTGCTCTGTCCTGACGGTGAAGACTTCAGCCCAGCGAGCGAAAAAATGTTTCAAACCACTCATGAATATTAACTCCTCTTCTCCTTTCTTGATTTCTTAACAGATGTGGAACAGCAAATAGGTTGCGAGTTTGCGGGTTTTCGTAGCGGTGTAGCTGAGAGTTTCCTTCATCCGTAACGATGCTGTGTTAATGGGTAGTCGTTTCACGACGTTAGGAGACAACATAGTTTACTGGTCTTCAAGGGATGATACGAAGGCGCTTGGAAATGGATTGTGTTAAAGAACGGAAATCTTTAAACAGTACTGTAGCATTTTGAATTTGATGTTTGTTGGACCGTGCATCATTGTGATAACTGAAGAATAAGAACCAACTAGATGCTACTTATTATTTTATTGTGCTTCTTATAGGCCCAACATATTTCGGGCACTACTATGCCCATCATCAGGAGCTCGCGACTATGATGTTGATTACCACATTGGTCGTTTTGTTCTTGGTTTGCTGTGTGTTGGAGGTTAGGTGCGGGTAGGCTGGAGTGGTGTCCGAGTTGCAGGCTACAGCCCGGACACCGCTCCAGCCTATAAGAAGTACAGTAAAATAATAAGTAGCATGTAGGTAGTCCTTATTCTTCAGTTATTCAATACTGTAGCAATATCGTATCCGCATTGAAACACTTCCGCATGGCAAGAAAAATTTTTTATGTTAAAGTATGCGTACTGTGTGTTTTATTGTAATAGTGATGCCTGCCATGATAGCGTAGTTGGTGCACTGAGTAGTCTACTGCTTGGATGATGCGAGGTTAAATTCCGGGTGGGGGCAAGTGATTTTTCTCTTCTCCAGAACACCAGACTGGCTCTGGTTCCTACCAAGCCTCCTATTCAGTCGATACCGGGGATCTTTCCCGGAGGTGAAGCGGCCGGGGCATGAAGTCAACTGCTCACCTCCATCTGTTGTCGAGGTTAAGAATGAGTGGAGGTGTGTTGTTTCAGTAGAGATACAGAAATAACCAACAACGTAAGGAAGGAAATTGGACGGTTTGTCAACAACTGCAATTTCTCCATTGAGAGAGCTGCCAGTTTCTCTTGCAATGTGCTGACTTTTTCTGGAACTTTTTCAGTAATCTGAGCATGCACGTTTGTGTAGGAATAGGGAGTGTAAATTAGGAATGGTTCCAAATATGTAAATCTTGTATATAGTAACACGCTCCCATTTAAGCTTGCAAAATTGTGTATACTTTTATGTATTAAGCACTTAGCCCTTAGCTTTTTGAGAAGTTAGATAAAGTCTGACATATTGAAATGTTCTCACATGACAGCTAGAAGGAAAGTGGATCTCGGAAGAAAAAAAAAAACAGAAGAAATTACTTTCGGCTCCTTGTAGTTTTCGTTGACCAAGTCTTTTTCCGTGTTGATTGGTGCAGGATAAGTCTTAAATTCGTAATCGTGCTTACACGGTAGGAATCAGTAGGTTATTAGACCATGTTGGGGCTTATAGGCCAATTAAAACACTTTATTATCCAACAGATGCACAAATATACAGGGTGTCCCACTCGCTACCGAACCCGGCATTTCTTTAATAATTTTGCCACTAATGAGGATATTGCAACGAAATTGGAAGAGGACCACTGCTTCGTGTCGCAACAATTAGGCGCACTACAGACACAAACTACAGACACATTCCTCTTCATTTCTCACACAACGAACGTACTTCTGTTCAAATTTCGTTGCAATATCTTCATTGGTGTTAGAATTATTAAAGAAATGCCGGGTTCGGTAGCGAGTGGGACACCCTGTATAATTCGTAGATACAATTAGAATTGTTATAAAATATTTTAAAAAATTTAAAATTGCTCCAACATGTTTCGGATCACAAGGGAACCATCATCAGGGAGCTTTATACAGTGCTTGGCTAAAATTACAGTAATGGTCCTATCGCGTCCGCTGTACGTACACACACCCACCACGGGCAAATATGCTGCCATAACACCGACTACGTCCATGTCAACGGACGCGAAAGAACCATTACTGTAGTTTTAGCCAAGCACTGTATAAAGCTCCCTGATGATGGATCCCTTGTAATCCGAAATATGTTGGAGCAATTTCAAATATTTTTAAATATTTTATAATAATTCTAATTGTATCTACGAATTATATATTTGTGCATCTGTTGGATAATAAAGTGTTTTAATCGTCATTGATGCACGGTACAAACACGAAGCTTATAGTCCAACTTTAATTAAGGGCAATATATAAAGCTGGCGCATAGGCGCCGAAAGACCTAAATTCTCTTTTCCCTCGCTATAGGAGAGTTACTGGAAGCAGGAGGCTGGTCTGAGAAGTAAGTTTCGGGTGAAATTAGGATTTGAACAACAAACACGTTCATACCAAGAGGAGATTTTATTAAGTGGCTAGTAGATTTGGTGTGTATTCCTTGGCACATGTCTTTAGCGGTAGGCCCATTACTTAATGGTACACATTGCTGGTCACACCGGTAGCTCCGAAAAGGGTGCACCGCCCACCGGGAAATCTTTGACCCTCATTTGCCACCCTGAACACCCTAAACGTCCGCTTTGGGTTACATTTAAGTCTCGTATAACGAATGTTCAGTTAATGAAGAACTTTCAAGAATTGCATCCCTTTCGTGAAAGATTTGGTGGGAGACCTGGAAATTGTTAGTTCATATATTCCATGTTTGCTGTTTCCTGTAACACTGCAAGCACACGCTCTCGATAGCAGATCTGGCGGGCCATTACCCTGAACTTGGACGCCCTTTGCTTCTCAAAAACTACTTACCAGTCGACAAGCCGATACGTTCCAGAATATTCTTCAACAGCGCTGTGACAGCCTGAAGTCCCGCACAATGCAGTAGGTGGTAATATTCCGTTAGCAGGATGCAGAGAAAAATCACAACAGAGGGATTGCTAAAATACTTATTCTTGCATGTGGCCATGTTCAGATATTTGGGAAGGAAAGCAGCAAAAATGATTTTTTTCATTTTATTACCGTGCAATGTGATAACAATATTTATTAAAACCAACTAATTGCACATACTTGTCAAACCATTAAAACCACATTATCTGATTAAAATGGATTTAAAATATCTCCT
>Ga0123352_10020709_pt1 | contig 10485 bp, 7 predicted proteins | sample TergutLab28metaG_FD_89700 | JGI IMG/M metagenome (GOLD analysis project Ga0123352, IMG submission 89700) | Labiotermes labralis P1 segment gut microbial communities from Petit-Saut dam, French Guiana - Lab288 P1 | ecosystem: Host-associated > Arthropoda: Insects > Digestive system > Gut ... | reverse complement strand
TTGTGTGCGGGTGGATGTGGTTGTGTGTGTGTGTTGGGGGGGGGGGGGCATGTAGTGGAAACAATTATGAATGTGCATTGCCAACATCATTATTAACAGAAAGTGATTTCACAGTCACCAGCATGCATGGTAGTGAGCAGACACCCACAAACACAAAACATAGTGTGTCAGTTATTGCATGAGTGTCTGTCAACAACTACAAAACTCTGAAAGTCTGTTAGTAAGTCAGCATTTGTCACTGGAGAGAGTTGCTAAATTACAGTGAACTGTTTTAGTAGGCTGTTAACTTATTTTGAATCATTTTGTGATTTTCTTAATTATGAAATGCAGTTAATTTTCATTTACTTTTTGAAATGGCAGTGGGTGTGAACCTTTGATAGTGGTTTGCACTTTCTGTGTGATGTATGATGGCAGCTGTAACTTGAATGTCTGTGATATGTTGGCATTCATGATATATTGTCAAAATTCTGTAAGACTCATGATGAAAAGAATGTAGAAAGTTGTCATGGTTACTCCACCTACATTTGCACGTTCTGTTATAAATATTGCTTTGGTTAACGAAGCAGTATTTCGAAGTGTTAGTGAACGAAGAATTTTAAACAGTTTAATGTTGGAAGAGAAGTACCCTTTGCTGATGTTGCTGCTTTGGTCAAAGTCTTAAGCTGCTGTTTTTCAATGTTACTGTTCCCATTATTTGAGCAGCACTTGTATATAAAAACAGGTTGGAACTGCCAAGTCAGAAGTGGTATATGTGATCACTTCAAGAGAAATCCTTTTCGCCGCTGTCATCCGGTATGTGAGGTGTCTGCTTTATAAAATGGGTCACTGTAATTTGACTTCCATCTTAGTGATATTCTGGTAATGGGGTTATTACTTGGATAGGATTGGTTTAACGTTGCACAAATATAGTTAGCATGAGAGTTGAATATTACTGTCTTGTGGTATGTGATGCCATGTGGTCTGGTAGAAATTCGGTGACATTTCTGGAGGGAAATCTGTAGTTTACATTGTCATGGTAACAGAAATTCTGCATTAAGAATTCATATAAACCTTAAAATATTTGGGAATTGTCTCCTGAATGTGGACATTTGTTGGTGTATGTTCCTGGGAGTTACCACATTATGTTAGTTTGCGCTAATTAAAATATTGTTTATAGTTAGCACTTCTCTGTTCCAAGTTACACAGTTGCATAGACTGGTCAAAAAAACAAGCATTGTCATCTACAGTGCGAAGAACTGTTAGCTATGTTTGTATAGATTTTAAATAATCCATGACCATGAATTAAGCTAATTATGTACTGTAACAAACCCAACAATGTTGAAGAGTATTTTATGTTGGATAATGAGCACAGTATGCCTGCTACATATTTTTGCCACTCTTGTGGCCATCCTCAGGCAGGTGCATTACAAAGGATATATTCCAGAAGTTCTTGAATTGCTGCACAAGTGTAAGATACTAGGTTTTAAAAATGTTTGATTTAAAATGTATATATTAACCTTTTGGCACCGGAATTATTTTTTTAACTTTAGCACACCCTGTATATAAAATGTGAATAATACAGGAACCAAATATGTTAGAATTATGAAACAAAAACGGAGAGTATATACCATGTTTAAAATATTCATTACCTATATTTGTTGAATAAATATATAAAATGCAACTTTAGAGGTTAGCGGTACGGTACGACTACTGTAGTTGACATTAGGCGTCAAAAGGTTAATATATAAAGAGCAAGTGTGCCATGACTTTTCTGTGTAGCTAGTATGTAGTGCATGGAAAGGTAAAGTTTACTGTAGAACAAACCATGAAGGCCCAGATGGGGAGTAGAAGTATAGCTCTACTCTTTCTTTAACCTTGGTGCTAGATGGGGGTGGTTGGTCAGTGCCACCCCCTGCCACTTTGCCCCTGGGAGAGACCCAGTACCAATTGTATAGGAGGCTTGGTGGGACCCAGGGCAGGTCTGGATCGGTGCAGAAAAACCCGCCCCCACTGGGATTTGATACCCGGACTGTCCAGCCCATAGCGAGTCGCTATACCGACTGAGCTACCCCGGCCCTGTATGTAGTGTATAACCATCCGGAAATTAAAAAAAATATGTGTGTGTGTAGGAGGTTATTAATACATTGGTAGATAAAATTGTAGATTGAAGATGGAACTGTCAGTATGATACATGCCAGGTAAGGCAGTATCGGTCGGCATGCTCCACTTTACTAAAATCAAACACTGAACAATAGAGGGGTGGTTTGGGGTCATGCGCATGCGTGATGAAATTGTGTATTGTACATGAGATCAAAGAGGGGGTTGATATCTTTCTGAAATTGTATATGCATGATTGTAGTATGTCATTGGAAACCCTGGATATAGAAGTTTTCTAATTAATTCATTGAGTTCTGTGGACTGGGTGGAGTAAGGACATGGTGGTGTTGGTATACATGCTTATTGTGGAGACTGTGGAGTGCATACACAGATTGGAGGTTATTCGATGTGACGTATCTGATATATTGTTTATGTAATTGTTTACTGAGTTGTGTTTCATGAGACTGAAGAAGGGGTTAGTATTCTTGTGATATTATTCAACGATGAATGTATTATATTGTGTAAATGTAGAATGACATTCTGCAACACCTCATGTATGTGGGAAGATTGCAGTGAAAATGAATAATCTTTGTCTGGTGTAAAATTATACCCTTTGAAATCTCAGTTTATGTAATATGCATGTTTGATATCCATGTTTCATGCAGTAAATTCACATTATTTATCAGAACAACTGCACAGCAACATAAAAAAAAATTGTTTATAAATATATGACACTCCTCCTACGTGTTTGAGTCTATAAATGGCCGTCTTCAGGGTATTGGTTATCAGAGGGAAGATAATGGAAAATATGCATATGCCTAGCAGGCCAAATCAATCTAAAGCTCTTTCCTTTGATAGTCAACTCCCTGAAGATGGCCACTGTAGGCTGAAACGTATTGTGGGAGTGTTACATGTTTATAAATTATTGATCTTTTGTTGTTGTGCAGTTGTTGGAATAAATATTGCCAATTAATATGTCTCTGTATTGGCCTTAGAATGTCCACTAGGTATGAAAACCTGACTACCATGACCTCTTAAATTGCGTGTAAAGTTCACACTGTTGCACTTCATTTGATTGCCACAAATGTAAAACAGTAGACCAGGACACCTGAACTTAAAATTTTTTTACTGCTGTTATGTTTATGTTCTTACATCGGTCATTGTGCGGAGTTTTGTGTGTCAGGTTGTTAGCTTCATTATGTCCTGGGCGATAAAAAAAAAGGCGCATGTTTCATGATGAACGCACACCGTACCGTAGCATGCGGGTACGTTAATTGCAAAAAAAATATTGGTGTCAGCAAGACATTGCTTTGTTTGTTATTGTAGGCTTTGGAGAATCCAGATTCAGAAGCAAATGCAATGAATGGGCCAAATGTTTTAGACAAAGAAAGAAATTTAATGAATGAGGATCCGAAATGGCAAGGTAAGAAGACATCCCTTTTATTGCCGAGTGCATTCAAGGGCTTGGAATTACATAGGGGTTAATGTACTGCAATTTGCATCATTTGCAGATACAGGCTATGTTTTAGCGAGCTACAAGACTGAGCCATGCAAGAGACCACCGCGTCTGTGTCGTCAGGGTTATGCTTGCCCGCAATATCATAATAGTAGGGATAAAAGAAGAAGTCCAAGAAAATACAAGTATAGGTGAGTTTGAATTTTGAACAGATCTCTTTGCCAAGGGTAAATTAATTTGTTAACTAAACAAAGCAGTCCCTGGAAAAGTACTACAGGTCGCATCAGTACCTGGCCAGCTCCTGACCAGAGAATTTTCCAAACCGTGGGTAGTCACCGTATTATTTTGGTTTTTGTAACACCCATATTTAGAGGTAAATAAAGTAATGCATCAGCTATAGGACAAAACAGCGAAAGCTACGCCTGTTTTATGCCAGGGCTGCCTAATGTGAACAAACTCCTCGACAGTGATGCCAGCTGACTTATCCCAGATCACGATGTACATGACCAGAGCAGGTTAAGATCTCTTGACATTTACAATAAACATTCATTAGGTGAAGAAATGATAAAAAGAACAAAATTGTAATGTAAATGAGGACAGAAGCACGCGACGTGATGCATGATTATAATAGTCTTCTCCCAGCTTCCTCGTTACATGGTGCCAGAAATTGCGAGGTGCCAGATTACAAAACTGTGGGTTAGCGAGTTGCAACCTGTAATAGCAATTACGTTTGGCTCTTTTTTGGTGATGTTTTGCTGTAATATTTTTCTGTTCATGATGCATGAATCTGCCATGCACTGCAAGAATTATATTGCTTGTGGCCGAACATTTTGTAAATGTGCTTCATTTTTCGCACTTCACAGTATGGTGGTTATATACCTACACGTATAATGTATCTTCCACGCATTGCAAAATGTGGTTCTTAACCCGTACGTAGTGGCTTATGTATCTCAGTACACCGGAATTTATTTTATGGGTTATAAAAACCATATATGGGCATTTTTAATATTTAAGGAAATGTTAGGATAAAAAAAGTAAAGTGCACCCTTGTACAGGCACTGAGGTTCTGTACAGGCTGTACGGCCTATAGGGAGAGTAGAGGTATAGCTATACTGTACAGGCACTGAGGTTCTGTACAGGCTGTACGGCCTACAGGAAGAGTAGAGGTGTAGCTATACTGTACAGGCACTGAGGTTCTGTACAGGCTGTACGGTCCATAGGGGGAGTAGAGGTATAGCTATACTGTACAGGCCGTACGGTCCATAGGGGGAGTAGAGATATAGCTATACTGTACAGGCACTGAGGTTCTGTACAGGCTGTACGGCCTGTAGGAGGAGTAGAGGTATAGATATATTGTACAGGCACTGAGGCTCTGTACAGGCCGTATGGTCCATAGGGGGAGTAGAGGTATAGCTATACTGTACAGGCACTGAGGTTCTGTACAGGCTGTACGGTCCATAGGGGGAGTAGAGGTATAGCTTTACTGTACAGGCACTGAGGTTCGTACAGGCTGTACGGCCTATAGGAGGAGTAGAGGTATAGCTATACTTTACAGGCACTGAGGCTCTGTACAGGCTGTACGGCACATAGGGAGAGTAGAGGTATAGCTATATTTTACAGACACTGAGGTTCTGTACAGGCTGTACGGCCTATAGGAAGAGTAGAGGTATAGCTATACTGTACAGGCACTGAGGCTCTGTACAGGCTGTATGGCACATAGGGAGAGTAGAGGTATAGCTATACTGTACAGGCACTCAGGCTCTGTACAGGCCGTACGGTCCATAGGGGGAGTAGAGGTGTAGCTATACTGTACAGGTACTGAGGCTCTGTACAGGCTGTACGGTACGTAGGGGGAGTAAAGGTATAGCCATACTGTACAGGTACTGAGGCTCTGTACAGGCTGTACAGCACATAGGGGGAGTAGAGGTAAAACTATACTGTACAGGCTGTACAGTCTATAGGGCGAGTTGAGGTATAGCTATACTGTACAGGCACTGAGGTTCTGTACAGGCTGTATGGTCCGTAGGGGGGGTGGAGGTATAGCTCTACTGTACAGGCACTGAGGCTCTGTACAGGCTGTACGGCCTATAGGGGGAGTAGAGGTATAGATATACTGTACAGGCACTGAGGCTCTGTACAGGCCGTACGGTCCATATGGGGAGTAGAGGTATAGCTATACTGTAGCGGCACTGAGGCTCTGTACAGGCTGTACGGCACATAGGGGGAGTAGAAGTATAGCTCTACTGTACAGGCACTGAGGCTCTGTAGAGGCTGTACGGTCCATAGGGGGAGTAGAGGTATAGCTATACTGTACAGCACTGAAGTTCTGTACAGGCTGTACGGTCCATAGGGGGAGTAGAGTTATAGCTGTACTGCACAGGCACTGAGGATCTGTACAAGCTGTAATGTCCATATAGGGAGTAGAGGTATTGCAATACTGTACAGGCACTGAGGCTCCGTACAGGCTGTACGGTCCATAGGAAGAGTAGAGGTATATCTATACTGTACAAGCACTGAGGCTCTGTACAGGCTGTACGGCCAATAGGGGGAGTAGAAGTGTAGTTATTCTGTACAGGCCCTGAGGTTCTGTACAGGCTGTATGGCACATAGGGGGAGTAGAGGTATAGTTCTACTGTACAGGCACTGAGGCTCTGTGCAGGCCGTGTGGCCCATAGGGGGAATAGAGGTATAGCTATACTGTACAGGCACTGAGGTTCTGTACAGTCTGTACAGCCAATAGGGGGAGTAGAGGTATAGTTATACTATACAGGCACTGAGGTTCTGTACTGGCTGTATGGCCAATAGGGGGAGTAGAGGTATAGTTATACTGTACAGGCACTGAGGTTCTGTACAGGCTGTACGGCCCATAGGGGAAGTAGAGGTATAGTTCTACTGTACAGGCACTGAGGCTGTGTGCAGGCCGTGTGGCCCATAGGGGAAGTAGAGGTATAGCTATACTGTACATGCACTGAGGCTCTGTACAGGCCGTACGGCACATGGGGGTGTACAGGTATAGGTATACTGTACAGGCTGTACGGTCCATAGGGGGAGTAGAGGTATAGCTATACTGTACAGGCACTGAGGCTCTGTACAGGCTTTACGGTCCATAGGGGTAGTAGAGGTATAGCTATACTGTACACGCACTGAGGCTCTGTACAGGCCGTACCGTCCATAGGGGGAGTAGAGGTATAGCTGTACTGTACAGGCACTGAGGCTCTGTACAGGCTGTACGGTCCGTAGGGAGAGTAGAGGTATAGCTATACTGTACAGGCACTGAGGCTCTGTACAGGCTGTACGGCCCATAGGGGGAGTAGAGGTATAACTATACTGTACAGGCACTGAGGGGTCTGTACAGGCCCTACGGTCCATAGGGGGAGTAGAGATATAGCTATACTCTGCAGGCACTGAGTCTCTGTACAGGCTGTGCGGCCCATAGGGGGAGTAGAGATATATCTCTACTGTACAGGCACTGAGGCTCTATACAGTTCGTACGGCCCATAGGGGAGTAGAGGTATAGCTATACTGTACAGGCACTGAGGCTCTGCATAGGTCGTATGGCCCATAGAGAGAGTAGAGGTATAGCTCTACTGGACAGGCACTGAGGCTCTGTACAGGCCGTACGGCCCATAGGGGGAATAGAGGTTTAGCTCTACTGTACAGGCACTGAGGCTCTGTACAGGCCGTACGGCCCATAGGGGGAGTAGGGGTTTAGCTATACTGTACAGGCACTGAGGCTCTGTACAGGCCGTATGGCCCATGGGGGGAGTAGAGGTATAGCTCTACTGTACAGGTACTGAGGCTCTGTACAGGCCGTATGGCCCACAGGGGGAGTAGAGGTATAACTATACTCTGCAGGCACTGAGGCTCTGTACAGGCTGTATGGCACATAGGGGGCGTATAGGTATAGCTCTACTCTTTCTTGACCATGGCACTAGAAGGGGGTGAGGGTGACGCCCCGACCGCTCTTTACCCCTCGGAATGACCTAATGCCCATTGTACAGGAGGCTTGGTGGGCCCCAGTGCTGGTCTGGGCAGCTGTGGAAAATCTAGCCCCCACCGGGATTTGATCCCCAGGCTGTCCAGCCTGTAACCAATCGCTATACTGACTACGCCACCCGGCCCACAAAGGAACTGTTATGCCACAACCAATTAAAGAGTCTTACTGCAGAATACAGAACGTCACAAAATAGGTCGTACATTTAATTTGATGCAGCACATAGGACTGCTTTGCTTCTGTTCTGCATTTTTCCACATATTATATTTACGGTGGCATTCACACTGTCTCTACTGTTACGGATATAGAGTTAGTAGCCAACTGGAGGTCTGGCAGGTTTAATCCCAGGGTATTCCACATGGATTTTGTGTGAATAGAATGGTGTTGGAGTAGTGTTTTCATCAGTGATGTAAAATTTTCAACTTCACTTATAAATCCATATGTGTTTCATAATCATATAGTATCACAGCCTTACCACCATCCTGGACCATTGTCATGTAATTTGGGATCCTTAAATTCCTGGAACCCTCCGGGCACCTCGAGCCTGTGATGGGACTGATTACCTTATTTTTTATAAATTTCTTGTGCTTAGTATTTTCAAACTGTTACACATTTCTTAAAATGTCCTTGGGCCTATTGCAGTTGAATTGTACCCTTATGCACTGTACATACATTTTTAATGTAAAGGGGGAGATCTGCTTTACAGTATTTATTTTCTGTGCACATTCATGTTACTGTATGAACGGCGTGATGATGACCTGTACTCGAGGTCAAGACTAGTTGCCAGGTAATAAATGTTCGCAAAAGAGTGAGTTGTGTGTGTGAAAACATCGCTATGCATTTGAGGATTAACAGTAACATGGATGCTTCTTATAAAGAAAGTTATTGTGTTTTTAGTGAGAAATTCAAATACAGACAGCGCAGATTGAGCAGTTGCCCTGTTAAGTGGAGAAAACACACTTCATCCAATCATGCTGTTTGCCCCACATTTTTCCATGCTTTCTGTCAAGGGCTCACTGTTTGTAATGCTGGTTTACAGTTTATGCTTGGGGTCAAGATGCATAATGCACAACTCGAAAGAATGTCAGAACATGTTAGGCACTGTAGGTGTAACGTAACAGTTGTGTGTTTGCTGTGTAAATGTAAGAATGAGCTCACATTGTGGTGTTGAACTATGTATGATGGTAAGTAATGTAAAATATTTGGAAGTGTTGTCATGGATATGCAATATTGTGTTGAGGTACAGTGTAGTAAAGGCTGTCCTAACAGTCTAATACAGTTTGAATGGAAGAAATTGATCTTAAAGTGATTGTATGTGCCTGCCAGCAATGGTAACTCCCTTATCTTCTCAAAGTTTTATTTATTCACCAACTGATGCACTAGTGAGTTGTCTTAAAAACCGATATTAAAATTTACATTAAGATTTATATTAAAACAGCTCCAACATGTTTCGGTGTTATACGCCGTCATCAGGGAGCGCATTGATTCGTGCTTATGATAGTTATGGTTGTTAAAATAGTCCATTAAAATACATCGGCATGTGGTTAATATGGTGGTGGTGTGGCTGCATATATTAGGTCTGCAATGAATAACAGTGTGACAAATGCTTTGATAATAGAATTTTCAAAATATAATGAATTATGTCGAAATTAGCTGGACTTACCCTTATTGGTGTATGTAGACAACTCACTAGTGCATCAGTTGGTGGATAAATAAAACTTTGATGATATCAAAATGCACAGTACGAATGTGAAAATTTCTAATCTTCATTTAAAGTGCATGATATATTCATCTGATTGTAACCAAACTTGAATTATATGAGCAGAGTCTAATAGAAGCCTCCATTATCAAATTTCATGTAAATCAATTTGTGGTGAGCCAAGTTAAATACATGGAGGTGTACAGATAGATGATGATGGTGATGATAGACACTTTCTGTGACTTTTGCGAAACATGTCTAAAAGCATTGAGCATGCGCTTCGCGTTTGAGTGGACTTTTCTTAGGTCGTGCATTGAGCATGACTTTTGCGTGGTTTCTGGAATGTCCCTGTAAACCCACTGCACCTCACCTGTGATTATCGTCAGATGCAGTTCTCGGTCCCCCTTAATCCTCTTGAAGTTCCTGGCATATGTTGAAATGTTCTGCTCCTTACTCAGCATGTGGGACATGAATTCGGCAGTAACCTGACATGGTGACATTGGCTTTTCAAAATACTTGGAACTGATTGAGATTAACTTCATACCAAGTCTTGTAATCTCGTGACTAGTGATTCTTTTGTTTCCAAGGACATGTTCCTTTGCTGCAACCACATTTTCACCTATTCTGCTTCGTTATACATGTTGCCATGGTTCAGCATCTCGCCACAGGTCACATCACTTTTGAAAAATCGCTTTAAAATTTGCACTCTTCCCATTTTCTGCTGTGCAAAAGCTTCAACATTTTGAAAGTTTCCTTTAGTAGTTTTTATGTCTCCCAAACTTTGAAATAAAATTTGGGGCAGGCACACCATTCTGTACGCTCACCGTTTTCTCGGTGTACTGAAATCACAGATGTACTGAACGAGACAATACTCAGCAGTCACATATGCTGTAGCCTTACTACAAGGAGGAAGTGACTCTCAGTTACTGTATCTACACCTAATGGCAGAAGTTCATTCTATCAGCAGTACTGTCATGCCATGGTTAGAGCAGAAGCTGTTTCATTGCACCATGTACATACTGCTGAATTTGCTTAGTTCACATAGCCATACTCCCAAGTGGGTGGGAGTGTTTTTCTTTCAAATATCTGCTTTATTTCTTTTAATTTGAGGGTTGTTTGACCGTGCATCTTCCTCATGAAATAATGTAGAATGCCAACTTGATGCAACAAGGTAATTTTATTGATATATTCCTAGCTCGACATGTTTCAGGTACGTACGCCCATCATCAGGAGCATTAGATGGCGAGTCGCAGCATATGG
>Ga0123352_10020708_pt1 | contig 10485 bp, 6 predicted proteins | sample TergutLab28metaG_FD_89700 | JGI IMG/M metagenome (GOLD analysis project Ga0123352, IMG submission 89700) | Labiotermes labralis P1 segment gut microbial communities from Petit-Saut dam, French Guiana - Lab288 P1 | ecosystem: Host-associated > Arthropoda: Insects > Digestive system > Gut ... | reverse complement strand
TTTTTTTTTTTTTTTTTTGGGGGGGGGGGGGTGTGGCGCGTACACAAAACTGAGGAAAGCTATTATTAGCTTCGTCATTTCTGTCCATCCGTTACTTGGCATGTAACAATTCGGCTTCCACTGGATGGATTTTTATAAACTTTGATATTCGAATTAAACTTATTTATTGCAAACTTACAATATGTGTTCAGTCAACACAACAACATTAGAAAATTAATGTGTTACCGCAACATGTTTCGATTCCGGAGAGTCATCATCAGGCTGAATATTTAGGAACCATTAAATACATTATCCTTTACAGTAATATGTATTTAATGGTTCTTAAATATTCAGCCTGATGATGACTCTCCGGAGTCGAAACATGTTGCGGTAACACATCGATTTTCTAATGTTTGTTGTGTTGACTGTACACATATTTTAAGTTTACTATAAATAAGTTTGATTCTTTATAACACAACGGGATGACTTCCTTAAGTTTAATATTCGAGTATTTTTCGAAAATCTGTGGAGAAAATTCAAGTGTTACTAAACTCGTGGCAAGAATAACGGACACTTGACGTGAAGAGCAATATTCATTTTTGATCATTTCTTGCTTAGTTGTTCTTAAAATGAGAAATGTCCCAGACAAAAGTTGTACAAAAAATCAAAACACACATTTTATGCTCAGTAACTTCCCCCCCCCTACCCCTCGAAAATCTTGCTGTTTATGAGATAATTTGGAAAAATGTACAGCCGGACAGGTCACAGATGACAATATAATACTGCGCTTGCGCATGTGCATGCGTAATAACTAAAGCTACAGACACACACTCAGAATATGTAATATCTGTTGCGCATACACGGCGACAATTGTTGTGAGAACGCGCCTCATTGTTACGTTATACGTACATTTCGCCTCCGTACGTTTTATTATAGGTGGGTGCGAGGCCATCGTCACTCGTAAACATTTTTTTCCCATTCGCGATTTCCATTCGTCCCAAAGCCGAGCCAAAGTCCCTCACCTGCAACGGACGTACTTGCTGTTGTGAGTCGCGGGGATTCCTCATGACGAGCAACGGAAAGCTGTGAACGTATTTCGCAGCATGAACTGCGGCGATGCGGGTCTTATCGAGCGAATCACAGGTAAAACCTTCGCGTAATCAGACGGAACGATGAGATTGACTGAGCCCCTGTCGTGCTGTTGCTTCTTAAAAGCCCACGTGGGATTTGCGATAGACAACGTGGCACTGGGACAGGTTTTTTGTCTGATAACTGCGGGTTTTTCTACCGTCGGTGTCATTCCACCAGTGCTCCGTATTCATTCGTCCATCACCAGCGATGCCTAAAGCAGGTAATTCACAGTGTTGTTAAAGTAACACGGTCTCCGACGCGCAGAATTTTAATTTACCTCATTTCAGACTTGGAAATTTAAATAAAGTAAAAAGAATTGAAATAGTAACATTTTGTAACCGCGCTCAGATTTTTTTTTTTCCTAGCGGGAATGAAAGCGCAGTGAGACGAACGTGGCGGAAGAATACTTCTGGGCGATAACAGAGAAGGCGGGGCGGATATGCTGCGGCCGATAAGGTTCCGGTGTTTTGGGAGTTTGGGTTTCAACTGGACTCCCGTGTATATTCATGTACAATTGACCATGTGTATATTAAGTTTCGACTTGCGCGAAATTGGACCTTCCGAAACGTCACTATTTCGTAAGTCGGGGAGTGTCTGTACTTAAGAGACTTGGGCACGTTTGAGTCGTGCCACAGTCGTCGGAAGTTCCTGCAACAGGAAGGTATTTGCTGCCATCTAAAGCTATTGTAATAGGCATGATACAGCGCTTTGTACGTTTACCGAAATGCCTTGTGTTGTAACGTACCGATAGTGTTTTGTGAGGTGTCATGTGTTTAGCCTGTCTTCTTGAACAAAAACTTGATGGGGCTCCGAAATGATCCCTCCGCGAAAGAGCTACCCTGACTTGTGTATCCACAGGACGCGTTCCATGTAACGCCGGGCGACAGCAGCGACACTTGGTAATTGGGTGATGCAGGGGGGTACAGAACACTGCCACTTGTGGCGAACACTGATCGTAGTCTCTGTGCAAATTCACAACCGCCAGGTTTAACGGTCCACGAAGTAACCTTACTTACTTACTCCATGCAGCAGAGTCCTTACTGAGAAACGTTAGAAATTCCCCGCATTTTATGGAACCCGAAGGTTCATTACAGTATTTACAAGTGCCCGCCACCTGTCCCTGTCCTGAGCCAGCTCGATCCAGTTCATACCCCCACATCTCACTTCCTGAAGATCTATCTTAAAATTATCCTCCCATCTACACCTAGGTCTCCCCAGTGGTCTCTTTCCCTCAGGTTTCCCCACCAAAACCCTGTATACCCCTCTCCTCTCCCCCATACGCGCCACATGCCTCGCCCATCTCATGCTTGTCTATTTGATCACCCGAACAATATTGGGTGAGGAGTACAGATCATTTTGCTTCTCATTATGTAGTTTTCTCCACGCCCTTGTTATCTCGTCCCTCTTAGGCCCAAATATAACCTCAGGGCTTTAACCCTTTAAAGACTAAGACGGACTTGAGTTACATTTAAATATCCAGCCCGTACCGCGCAGTAAACACAATCCATCTCGGTTGTAAAAATCAGTTAATGCAGTATAGGGAAATAATGGCTGTTTGTTCTGAGTTACACAGAATACAGATAAATACACTGTTTGGGCAGACCATAAGAATTACACAGTGTTAAACTTTGAGGTACTGTACATGAAGTAAGCACTGAGGTGTAGAGTGTTGAAGTTGTAAAGTCTGATAACAGTAAGCGTGTAGTGGGTCACTGTACAGAGGCGGATTCTCGAGCTTATCTCTGTGAGATGCACTCAGCCACATTGAAGTGTGACGTTAATGAGATATTAGAAGTGTTCTCTGTGTGGATTTTTTTTGGGTAGTAGTTGCCGTCTAGTGTGGCGGACGCTTGTGAGTGTGGTAATGAACCTTCAGGTTCCGTGAAATGCGGGGAATTTCTTGACTAGCTACAAACCATTTAGCTTCTCAAGAAGGACTCTTCACCGTGGAGTAAATATGTAAGTTGCCGTCGATTCTTGGAGCTCCGTAGACAAAATGAGGCACTCCAGACATTCATAGAGTGCCAAAGGCCGTGCAACGACCCGTGAAATGCATTCGCGTCACGACTTTCGTGTCGCTTGTGGATTTTGCCTCACCGACCACAGCCGTAAGGATTTAATGACACTTACTGTGTTTGCAGTCCGTATTTTACGATAGCTGTGCTGTGACAATAAGGGCAGAGCATAGTTTATTACTTTACCTGGTGACGTCGTTTATTGCCATGTTCAGCTGTTGCGACCAGAAATTTCGTTTGGCATCTTAGCGACAACTCGTACTTAGCCGGAAGGCAATTGGATTTTCAAACAAATACGGTACCAGAAATAACCGAAACCCTGTTGAGGTTTTTTTTAATCACTCCATGGGGTAGAGTCCTTGTTGGGAAGCTAATAGTTTCTCAGCTAATCAAGAAATCCCCCATATTTTATGGACTCTGGATGAATTGAGGGAAACTGTTTAGCGTAGAATTAGGTTGTGTGAACGGGAGAGAAGAAACTGCATGCAGCCAGTTTCACTGTCCAGATGCGTATGCGGCCATTTCCAAATTAATATCCACGTATTCTATATGCCCAGTTTCCAATTGATGTCCAACTGTTGCGTGCGGCCAGTTTCAACTTAATTACCCTTTTTACATTTAAAGACCCAGTCCGTACCGCGCAGTAAACACTGCATCTCGGTTATAAAAATCAACCAGTTAATTCTGTATAGGGAAATAATCGCCGTTTGTTCTAAGATCCATGCAGAACACTTAAACACATTGTGTGGGCAGAACGTAGGTTTTAGAATGTTAAATCTGGTGGTATATAAAGGAACCACAGGGCTTTAAGGTAGTTCAACTTACACAGACTACTGCTTATGGTGTATGCATAAGACTGAAGGTTGGGTGGCGGGGGGGGGGGACGGAAATCTCCCTGCTATTGTCCGGTCCGTTAATCAAAAACGATTTAGGGCCGCTGGTCGAACACGTTCTGTTGTATCATTGTGACGTGAAATTTGTAATTGGCCGGGTGAGGTGGTACAGTAGTTCCTATACGAGTCAGTTGCTCCTTGGACAGGATGTTGCAGGGGCGATCCTGCTGTTAGCAATACTAATCACTTTAGTCTTCCAGTTTCCTTGCGTTACTTCGCATTCAACAGGTCTGCACATAGCATAGATGACTGTCTCATTCCTATCGATCCTGATACCCAATTCGTTCACGCACAAAAGGCATGTATGATAAGATAAAGCGTAGGCTGATTTAGTTAACTATAATAGTGCCATGTCACAGGTCCTTATATGGTGCCACCGGCCAGCGTGGCACAGAGCCTCCACTGCCTCGGGTTTTGTGAAACTAGTTGCAGAAATTTGGTAGGATCGGCCCGTCACAAGGCCTCTTTGACTGACCCAGTCTCGTTTTTTTTATTTTTTTGGGGTGGACTTCACCCATCGCCTAAAACTTTTAACAAATACGACGGTTCGAAAGCAGAGCCGTCTTCCGAAACGCCGGGTTTTTTCTTAGAAAGTTTTAGACGATGGGCAAACTGCAAAAAAAAAAAAAAAGTTCATTGTTTCGGCGTGGCACCAACCATTGTCTGAGCCTTATATTGTTTAATTAAACAAGACCACGTACATTCCGTGGGCCCGGTAGCTCAGTTGGTATAGCGACTGAGCTACGCGCTGGACGGCCCGGGATCGGATCCCGGTAGGGACGAGATTTTCCGCCCGTCTAGACTGTCCGTGGGGCCCACCCAGACCTCCTGTAATATGGGTACCGGGTCTTTCCCGGGGGTAAATTGCGGCCGGGGCGTGCTGCTGACCACTCACCCCCTTCTAGTGCCGCGGTCATGGAACAGTAGAGCTGTACCTCTACCCACCCTCTGGGCCACACCGGGCCTGTAACGGGATCACTTTACCTTTTTTCACGTATATTGCAGGTGCGGTGCTGTGCGAACGTTTAAAATATTGGTACCCGAGGAGATTAATAATTTTTAACACTTTAGAGACTAAAATTACCATTATTACGGTTAAATATTTAGTACGTACCGCGCAGAAAATACTCCCCGTTTCAATTGTATTAAAAAAATCCAAACATTTAATGCTGTACAGGGGAGCACTGGCTATTTGTTTCCAGATCCATACAGAACATACAGATACACACACTGTGGCCAGAAGTTTCTAGTGTTAAGCCTGGTGGCACATATAGTATCCACTTATTTCTGGTGGGTTAAAGTAAGTTGGATCAGCAGGATCTTTGGTGCCACACAACTGCCGGACTAGGGGGCGGGCCTGCCGGGCAACTGCCCAGGGCGCCAGCCTGTAAGTGGCGCTAAGACGTCACTGAAATAATCAGAGATGTGGCGCCTGTAAACTGAGGTTTACACTCCAGAAAGTGTGTTTCAGAAAATGATCTGTAATTGGGACACGCGCCGTCAGTATATTGGACAGCCCTGCTGTAGGTTGAGGAAGTTGAATGTCGGTTCGAAGAGGCGCTGAATTGTTAGCTTGCCCAGAGCACCCTGATATCTCGAGCCGGTCTAGCGCTGCTCTGACGGTGTTGTATATAACAGTACTTTACAGTCGTGTGTAATTGTGCTGTAGCAACAGATATTATGATATGCCTGTTTTTTTTTGTATTTAAAATGAAGTCTGATGTTACATATTTAAGTGTAGCCGTGCGGACACTCTTTACTATGACCGCGTGATGTGACGCAGACGAGACAGGGGAATTCAGTCTCGCAATTTGAGAGATTTGAGGTGGCTTTGCTGAGGATTTGGGTCGTGTGGGATTGTGAGTGTTCCTGACGTGTCATTTTCCTTGGACTGCTTAACCTTTGTAGGTGATTGCATCAGAATATGTTGAAACGTCGGTGACAATTCGCCCAGTGATGCAGCGTCACTTCTTAGAAGACAGAACTCTCTTCTTATGATTTTATTTCCGCATCAAATTCGCTAGTGAAGGAAGCTGTCATTTATCTGTTTCATATGCGCGTTCCAGAGACAGAATATGTTCATTTGCAAAGTAGGTAAAGGTATTTGGATTGTGTTAAAATAGCATATGAATGGGGAAATTACATTGCGAGGATCATAATAAATTGAGATTATTTACCAGCTGTTGTTAGGGTGAGATTGGTGTAGCGGTGGGGGAGTAGGTGCCAGGATAATATTAAAATGGTGCTTGGAGAAATGGATTGTAAATGATTGAACTACATTTAATTCTTTCGTAACGTGACTTCCGTGAACGCGGTTATGTCACTGCGTGTTGCATAATAGCAGTATGTCTTCTGTAGCTCAGCAATTGTCAGCTGTGGAAAGAAGACGAACCTCCGGTTCCCTGGTCCTGTTGTACATCCCTGAAACATGATGAAATGCGGGTCTTCCTGCTCACATTTTGTGTAACACACAAGCAGTTGTGTGCCTGTGGCTCCCACGCGGCGGGGGGGAAGGGGGAGATGCTGGTTATGACGTTAATGTGACGTCACGGAAGTTGTAACGTCGTATCGGCTTGAAGGATAATGTAATTGCTAGTTTCTTATTGTTAACCGTTTGAAGCCCAGTGGTCACTATATGTACCACCAGCTTTAACATTCAGCATTTCTACGTTCTGCCCGCACACTGTATTTGTGTGTTTTGTGTGGATCTAAGTACAAACAGCGATTATTTCCCTATACAGCATTAACTGATTGGTTTTTGTAACACAGCCATAGTATGTTTACTGCGCGGTACGGACTGAATATTTAAATTAGGTTATTCATGTTTTTTTAATTTTCTCCGAACAATGTGATTTATCCTTGGCAGAATCACTCCATCAGTTTTGCTTCCTTATCATCTCCATGTTTCCCTTACCAGAAGGGCAAACGGGCGAAGCCCTGTGTAGAAGAATTTTTTCCCTTGGCATATAAATGGTTAATGTGGGTGCCGTCCGTACCATTTGTTATTGAAATCAATGGCGCACTATGCAGCAGCGCTTTCCCTCTGCTGGAGAAGGTTTCTTTACTATTATTATTAGGAATCTGGACTACCTTTACAGTCTGTCGGGGTCGTTCCCCCAAGTCATGTGTTTCAGTTTTGGGGCACTAGGGGGGGGTATTTCCCCCACACCACTCTGCTACAGCTAATGCATTACAGAGGGTCATGGCATGGATTTCCTGGCAGATGGCCTTACTCAGGACAAGCGTGCGGGTGAATGCATCGGGAGGTGTGCGCACTGTGTTATCGGGCTGACTGCGGAGACAATGGGGGCACCATTGAAACGTTATTAGGTTGCTAGTATAATGCAAGAAATCAAAATGACGTGCACGGAGAGATTAAGAGCAGAACCTCCTGCTACCTTTCCGTCCATAATGGTCTGCCTTTCCATTTGCCGGCTAAGAATTTAAAGATTAAAACATACATAATTATAATTTAAGATCTTCGTTCTTCTGGGATGTTGCATAGCGTTGATTGATAGCTACCGACGTTTCGACACTCCCTGTTGGTCCCATCTGCAAGGATCAAGACAAGGGTCAATTGACCCTTGAGGAGGGGACAAATAGGCTGTCTCGAAACGTCGGTAACGACTACCAATAAACGCTGCGTAATATCCGAGAAGAGCCTGAAATTACGCATCTGCAATTTTGCATGTTGTGTGTGGGTGTAAACCTTGGTCTGTCACGTTAAAGGAAGAACAGCGGCTCAGGGTGTTTGATAATAGGGAGCTGAGGGAGATATTTTGGCCTAAGAGCGAGGAAGTGACAGGAGACTGGAGAAAATTACATGATGAAGAGCTTCATGGTTTGTGGACGTCAGCCGTTATTTGTCGGCTGATCAAATCAAGGAGAATATAAGATAGAAACCTTGTAGATACTTCTAGAGCATTGGTCTCCAACCCGCGGCCCACCAGCTTGTATTATGCGACCCCCGTGGCCACATTTGTAAATTTTGTATGGACGATAAAAATTACACAATAATTTAGACTGTCAGGTTGTGAATTAAGGCTTCTGCCGCGAAGTACAAGAGATTTGCACTGTTCTGGGTTGTTACGCAGCGTGTAGTAATAAATCCTTACTGACGTTTCGGGACAACCTGTCGGTCCCATCTTCAGGGGGTCGAGAACCTTCAACCCAAAAGAGCGCAGATCTCTGCGTCCGGCCCGCAACCAGCCCGCAATAATCCGCGTGGCCCTTTGCCACGAAAAGTTTGGACATCCGTGTTCAGGGGAGACTTGCTTCCATGCATTTTTGAATACAGTAAGTGCCGGAAGATTGGATTGGTGTTAGGACTCTTCGTGTCTTAACTGATGCAGGCCAGTGATCTTACACGCCAATCCGTCTCGGAAATTTGACTGCGTTCTACTTGAGCGGATTGCACCGATAGGAGTCCCGCCATTCCTCTGCGGTTCACATCAGTGGGCAGGGAAATTCTCAGCTTTTGTGTCAGATTGAACGTCCCTGATACAGCACTCTTGTAGTGAGCCACCTGTCATTCCTGCATGACAGGACGGCGGAGAGATCGTGCCATGCAAATTGATTATTTAAACAAAGAAGCGAGAAAATAATTTATGTTTAAGAATCACAACACAACTTTCTTAGCATGAACCTGATGTTGGGAATGACGTAGTAGTACAACCGAATTACCTTAGGGGGATTCAGTCCAACCTCTTATTTGATCGGTAATGTTAACAGTAATCGGCCAAACCTGCCTATAACGGAATCCCAACAGACCTGTATGAGTTTGACGTTCATGTATGTTGTCGTTAAAGACTAGCGTTGTCAGATAAAAACTGTGTACAAAGCAGACTTTCACGTCGGTAAGTCTAGTGCGCTGTACCAGGGGTGAGAGTACTGCGGGCTGGTCGTCGGAAGATGCCCTCAAAAAAATTTTCAATATTGCCCAAGGTGATACTTGGACAGTTTTAGTAATTGTATCCTCGTACACAGCACAGTAAAGGAGAGAACTAAACGTAATACAGGACAGTGTACTGGTTGCCCGGAAATTCAATGTTTGGCCCCATGACTCCAAAAAATTCCGCCCAAAGGCCATAAATAGACTTTTTTAATGTGAATCAGAAATCGTTAATCCAAGGCGTAATTTGGGAGGGGGGGGGGCGGTAAATGCCCCTGTCAGGTATTTTTCTACCTACGAAATATTTTTTTGGCCACTCATTGGACGAGGGGCAAATAAAATGGGATGAGAGTGGTGGAAAGCCTTTATGTATATTAACCTTTTGACGCCTTCCATAAAATGCGGGGAATTTCTGGACTAGCTGCAAACCAGTTAGCTTCTCAAGAAGGACTCTGCACCATGGAGTAAGTAAGTAAGTAAATAACCTTTTGACGATTAGCCTAATGTCAACTATAGTGGTCGTACCGCACCGCTAACCTCTAAAGTTGCATTTTATATATTTATTCAACAAGTATCGGTACTGAATATTTTAAACATGGTATATACTCTCCGTTTTTTTTCTCTTCAAAATGCAGTTTGTTTCATAATTCTAATGTATTTGGTTTCTGTATTATTCACATATTATGCACAGGGTGTGCTAAAAAAATAATCCGTTGCCAAAAGGTTAAGGGTTGGTTCAAACCAGTCTTCCCCATCTTTCTAACGTGATACCTTGACTTGACTCCTAATAACCATGATCGAATTTGCCCCCCCCCCCCCCCTCCCTCCTCCCCCCTTCCCCCCCCCCCGTTATTACCCAAGTTACGCCTATGTCGCTGATTAAATGTTGGTGAGATTAATAGAGACAGCTCTTTGCCCTCACATTAGCAGGCTGTTTTGGGTTTTAGTTCCATTCACCCTCCTCAAGGAATATTTTACACAAGGAAATAAATGGACTCTTTCATGTATTGAGCGTATCGTTTTACGTATTTCCTTCACATCCGACTTGTGCGTAGTTGTGATGTTGTAATGATAGTTTGACTTGTTCTGTTAAATACATTTAATGTTTCGCAGACATATCGTTCGTAAAGGGGACTCGGCCAAGGTTAGTTAATACACTGCAAAGAAAATGTCAGTAACACTGTGTTGAGCAACTGAGCTTCATGAAAATCGGTTCGGTGAAATTCGTGCCTTACTTACGGGCGTAAATCAGCTGTTGTCCGATTTCGGTGGAATTGGGTGTCAGATACCGCCTCATGGTAATGCTGTTGAGCACATGTAATTGTCGAGAATATCAGCGTTGGGAAGGCCGTACTCTCCCTACGTGCGTAAATGAAGTGTCGCTGACGACTGTGCCCGTGCAACCGTATGGGATTTTGAAAATGAGGATGTCCCTGCTAAAGTGTACGCAGTGGCGTACCGAGGGGGGGGGGGTTGGGGTATTCAACCCGATGGTGAAAACTGTTAAAAATTGCTGAATTTAGGACGCCAACACCCCAAGATATTCGGAAAAAAGGCAGTAAAATTCCAAAACTCC
>Ga0123352_10020707_pt1 | contig 10486 bp, 4 predicted proteins | sample TergutLab28metaG_FD_89700 | JGI IMG/M metagenome (GOLD analysis project Ga0123352, IMG submission 89700) | Labiotermes labralis P1 segment gut microbial communities from Petit-Saut dam, French Guiana - Lab288 P1 | ecosystem: Host-associated > Arthropoda: Insects > Digestive system > Gut ... | reverse complement strand
TACGGTGGGCGGTTTTGTGAACGCTTTTGTCCCAAAAGGCGGGGGGTGGGTGGGGGACAAAACGTTTTTGTTCTCCCCCCCCCCCCTCAAAGTGTATCGCAGCGTATCAGACCACAGACTACCGTTACTGCCGCTAATACTCTAAAGAGCCACGCGAGAGACCTCTGCTACGTGACGAGAGGGCTCTCCCAAAATTTGCACCTAAACGCTGTTTTGCGTTCCGCAAGCGCTTGAACTGTGTGCATCTGTTAAAGAAGAAGACAAAGCCGTCTCTCTGCCTAATTAAGCATCACGCTATTAAGGCAAATGGGGGAGTGGAGGTATAGCTCCATTAATTCGTATGTGGGTTGTCAGATTCACGCCCAAGCCGCTTTAACTTCGGAGAAATAGCTCGTGTGTCTATAGCTGGAGCCCCTTCCGGGATTCGACCGACGCAGCTGTTCAATGCAAGGCTGTTCGGTCTCACCCAACATCGAACATGAAATGTGAGATGACTGTTAACAGGTGTTCGCTCTTTTGGGCTGGTACGCACCGTATGTTAATAATCGTTTGCCGACGTTTCGGGAGAGCTTATCGGTCCCATTTTCAAGGGTCACGCAGTCCAGGAAGAATGCCGGGAACAGGTGGCAGTGAGCTTGTGCAGGGCGTGGTGTGAATTATGTAACATCTGCGAAGATCGACGTCCTCACCCACATAACGGCGAAAGTCTGACATCTCGCATGAATATTAATACTTTGAAGACTAACATTCATCCAAACGATCTAAGAACCTCAGTTTACCTCACAGAAGATAGTCCGTGTCCGTTACAACGACTTCATTAAACGCTGTTTAAGGAGTAACGCTGTTTATTGTCAGTCACAGTAAACTGTGTGATTAGACATGCTTAGTTAATGTTACAGCATGTGGTACTTAACTGAGCTTGAAACAGTTCATATCGAATTTGAACAGAAGTGGAGGAATAGTATTTGGCGTCCTCGGGAACAACAGCAGGGTGTCTCTTGTGAAGTTCATGACGTAACTATGAAGGTATTCCTAGTTTTTACGGCAGGTTTATTATCGTGTACACCAAGGTCCGTAACTCGACCGTATCCTGAGCCAAATTAAACCAGATCATACACTCTTTACGACCTATTTTAATATTATCTCCTCACTATATTTTTCAAGCAGTCACATCTCTTTTGGTGTTCGGACAAAAGTTTTATACCTATTTTTCGTCTTTTCCATAAACTGATTTCCAGTCAAAATTCCATCTTTGTTGGTTCTTGTACTTATTTAATGACATTTTGTTACGTCATGTGGTTTTAAAGGGGAAACTGCAGGATTCTTATAAATTATGCTTTCGGGAGTATATGAAGGAACTTTTTGTGAACTCTCTGAAACTGCTATCCCCACATGTACAATGGAGTTACCGAGGAAAATGTGAATATTATTTTTCAGTATATAAAGTACCACGATCTGCATTTGTAGTAGGGACCTTCCGAATACAAAGCATGTGTTTCATCCCACGTCATAACTCTCGGAACAATATATTGAACACGTAATATCACTTTATCGATATTCATGAATAACACGGAAACTGGTTAAATAGACAAGAGTATGTAGACAGTAAACAGATATGCAAATGCGGGCACTTAGTAGTGTGTTTAGCTGGCTGGCCTCAGTGTCGATAGGTTTGAAGGTTATGTTTCCCGCATGTTGCTGCAAGGCCAGTTTACGCCAGCTGGAATGTATCCGGGTACCCATATGCTAGGGTCTCGGTACAATTGTCCGAGTACTAACCAAGACAATGGGAGCCCTGGCAACGTATAGGACAACAAAACCCTAACCCCACGTAACGCTATCGCGTACCGCTTATATTTCACTACAGGAATCACAATTGCCTGTGATCACTGTACGACCTCCCGCATCGCAGTCCCGGGATCAGTTCCATCTTATACCATGAAATAGGATCATTTTCAGGAATGGCTTTTTAGTCTCATCTACAACGTTATATCGCCGTGCAGTATGTCATCAGGAGTTCGTCAGAGTGTTCCACAGTCGTTCGATACCTTTCGGAATGTGATGCCGTGTAGGCTGGTAATTGTTTATCAACGTTTCGGAGAAATATGCCGCCTCCTTCTGAACACATAACATGTAGACACGCCATTCGTCCGGAACATTGGTAATCACAAGATAACGCAACGTCACAACCAAAAAGATTGTAGCCTTAAAGTTCATTTTTGTGAGAATCCCTGAGCTCATAATACAATTTTTCTGTTGGGCTTTCGAACTGCATGCGCTCAGTCTTTCACACACAACTTGGTGGAAGGGAGGTTAACATTTCGTATAATATGAATAATGTGGCTGACAGGTAAAATGTGGTGACAGGCCGCTCTCTTCTACACAGAGGTCGATTGAAAACCGAACCCAGCTGCACGACAAGCGTAAGCCTTGCATTTCTTCATGTAACGTTAGAGTGGGTGTTTGAAATTACCTCCTAGTGCACTCTGGTAGGTTCTACAACTGGTGAACAGGTTACTAAATACTGTTTGAAGTTCTTGTCTGTAAATTGCCGAAATTGCACGCCTGATGAGATGGCCGCTTCATGACTGACACGCCGCCAGTCTTACTGTTGACGTACGGTTACGTTTAAGCACTTTCGTTACAGAATCCATTTTAATCTGTTGTGTGACAGATATTTGAAATGAAAGTCATGCAAATATATTTTATTAGAAAGTATACAGTACAGTTTAATACAGAGGATTTTTATTATGGAAAACCTATATAAAGAACTAGTATAAAAGTGTCGTAGGTAATCTAGAATACGGTTGTCCAGTGCTTCAGTTACTTCGAAATCAAGCAGGGCTGAGAGTTGATGGAGCGTATTTCCAACACACACACACACACACACAAACACACACACACACACACACACACTGAGTTACAGAGTGATCAAAAAGTATCTGTGCACCTGATGATTACAATACAGAAAGCAGATGCGCAGAGACTTTTTGATCACCCTGTATATATATATATATATATATATATATATATATATATATATATGTGTGTGTGTGTGTGTGTGTGTGTGTGTGTGTGTGTGTGTGTGTGTGTATAACGTACCGGTATGTTATATGCGGAAATGTAGAGCCGTTAAGTCTCTGGGCGTGTGTTCAACTGGACTTCCTGTTATGACTGTCAAGCTTTTTACCTTTACGACAGAAATAGTGGAAAATATCCCACAACAGATGCAGAATCTTCCTTGATAAGTAGGTAGTAAATTAACCAGTCAAGGGATTCCAGTAAGCCAAATGTTAAGAAAATCCCAATATTTGACTGTGTTCTGAGCCAGTACAGTTCACGCGATATTTTATTTCCTCGGCGCTAAAATTTGACGATTCTGGTCTTCTGTGATGTTACGCTGTGTTTCGGCGCAAGTAGAACCCGACGTTGCAGGAAAAGTAGGGTCCTCATCTCTGATAACTACTCAATCCGTGGAAGATAAAGGCACCACATTACTTCGAAACGTCGTGGTCTGCTAACACCGCAACACAGTGTAACACCCCAGAAGACCAAAATTCCCTACCTAAAGCGGTCTGCATCTTCATTCCTTTTCATAGATCTCTGTTAATATTATTCTCCCACCTACATATCTCGCACCTGTCCCAGGTCTTCCGATGAGATTCCCTGGCCTGAATTTCGTATGTACTAAAGTAAGTCAGAAAATAAGTTTAGAGTGCCTATATTTTGGGTTTCTTCTCAGACTTAACCGGACTGCTACCTCTCAAGTTTTCCACATAATTCTCGCTACAACTGAGGCACGTAAGTTGGACGAGCAGTTCTGTTTGCTGTTGATACAGGTCACTGTCCTGTGACAACAGCCATCCTGTCACAATATCTTGCAGCTGGCCATCATCTTTCAGTTTGTGGGTGGCAAGATTTAGATTTGTAGCTGGCAATATTTCAGCAGCTCGGCGACGAATTCCGGTGGTATAGTCACGATCATTGTAGGTTACTTCGCTACGAAATTTTCAGCCACGTTATTTTATGATCGCCTTTCGCATTTTTCCTATATCCCATGCGTGCTACAGGTCCTATATCTGGTGTATCTCACTCTCACTCTATTTGATATAGTTCAAAGGTGCAAAATTGTCACATCCTTTTCCATGGGGTCAAACGCTTTTCTGTTCTGTGCGGAATATAACCTGCTGAAATGTGACGTGAAATGCAGACTGCTGTTTGAAATGCTGCCGCGGACCCACGTCGTTGTCATCTCGAAAGCCGTGTCAAAAGATTCCGTACGTACATAAACTGGATGCGTTAATCAAAAACGGCCCCATCTGAACTGTTGCTGACTGTAACGGAACGAAGGAAAGGCGCAGAAGGCCACCATCTCGGAAGTCATTACGTGAAAATTTGATGTGACGTTAGTCTGTGTGGGCGGTAGTTTCTGGTCTTGTTGCCTGGAACCGAGCTGCGGGCTTCTGTCGTCGTAATTCCAGTTGAGTTGTGCAATGCGAGTGACTGGAGATAAAATGGTTTATATTATATGCAGTTGCTTGTCTCAGGTCAGTGTCTCTCAGTATACCACATAACGGTACTCTTCAGCATATCACGGTAAAAAATTTCAGACATAAACCCGTGTCCGTATGTGTACACATGTGCAAATATATTCTAAGTTTTGTACAGACGGCCTGAGGATGATCATGTAGTTACCAAGATAAAATTAAATAATGTATTTTTGTGTTGTCTGAAACCAAAAACTATTCTGTGGTCTTTTCATAAATGACAAGTCTGGGCAACAAAAGTATACAGATACGAAACGCTGAAATTAAAGGACTTTTGAAAAGGGTAATGTGGAGAATACATAGAAGACAAAATAGACATAGATATTCCTGTGCTTAATTAAGCACCATGCCGTGAACCCGTAGGCGGGGTGCCGGTACAGCTCCAGGCATTATTAATCTCGGCACTAGATGTAGTTGAGTGGTTCGGTTTTTGGTCCCGGCCTCGCTACATGAGAGGGAAAGAAACTGGTTAGACCCCCGAACAGATGTGGACGATGTGAAGAACAGAGAAGTCTATTGCCCCCCACAAGAAATCGAACCCCAGCTTCTCGGTCGCCCAGCTGATAACCTGGTGATACGCTCCCTCCTTCACGGAGAAGCGGGGGGTGGGGTGCGGAATTTCGACCGCCCTTGCTTCTTACGTCGCATTTCGGGAGGGGTAACGGTCGGTGAACTATACCTGTACTACCCACTGGACCTTCGTGGTCACTTCTAGGGTGAACTTCACCTTTACCCTTTACAGTCGGTGAAGGAAGGAACACAGATTCGCGATGATAATAACTTTTTGAAAGTCTAATAAAAATTCACCAATGCCACAGCAGATGCTAAAATTGTTGCCCTCCTGACCGGATGCACTCTCTATACCTGCGGAACATGTTGTTAACTCTCTGGTGTTCTTCCGCGGAAACTGTTGAAATCTCCCGGCATTTATTGTTTCTACGTTCTTCCAGAGTGTGGAGACTGGTTTTATACGCTTCATCTTTTAAATTAATCCACAAATTAAAGTTACAGGGATTTAAACCAGGGGAACATGGGGGCTAAAGACCTTGCCTAACTGACGTGGCCATCAGGGGAAGAACTCCAAAGTTAACAAGAACGTATTCCACAGGTATGCTTAATGCATTCAGTTAGGAGAACAAAAATTTCGGCATCTACTGTGGCACTGGTGAGTACTTATTACAATTTCTGAGGGTTGTTATCACTGCGAATCCTTGTCTAGTTGTCTTTGCCTACTGCTATCCCTCCTGAAACGCGTCAGACGACGCGAGGTCGGCCTATGGTCCGCCCGCCACATGTGGGTCAAGTAGGAAATGGTTCATCTACTATAAATATAAATAATAATGTAACTTTAATGTAATGTAATGTAATTTTAGAATGAATCTTAACGAAATAAGGAATGCGAATATACTCTTAGAGTGGATTCTTTTGTCTCTAGGTAGGAGGGTCTGGTGGTTGGCTGTTTTAAATAGAACCTGTTATGGTTAAAATAGTATGAAAATACAGAGTAAATTATTTTATTGTTGATATAATTGTTGCACCCACACTTCGACGTTTCATTCTTTCTCCAAATGAAGTAAGTTCTGGAGCCAGATTGCCGGGGTTCTGTACACGCTGTGAATGAATACGCTTTTTTTTAAGGTTGTCCAACCAAAGGTTATAAGTTTTAACTTTTCTCCTGCATTCTGCATGCTCACCAAACTCATCATCCTTCATTTAATCACTGTACTAATATTTGGCGGGGAGTGAAAATCGTAAAGTTCACCGTTATGTAATTTTCGCCCTCATTCTGTTACTTCTTCTTATGTCCAAATATTGTCCCTAGCAACATTTCCTCCTACACAGTGTGTGATCCTCCTTAAATTTGAGAGATAAAATTTTCCATTCATACAAAACAACAGTCACAAATGTAGATACTGTATAGTTGACATAGGCCTACAGATATTTAGAGAGCTGATAGAAAGATGAAAGATTTTGAGCAGTTTAAAAAGAAGCAGCAGCCTGAAGCCTATGACATTACAAAATAGTGCCGCTAAAGATCTTTTTATGCACACTAGAAACTAATATCAATTTATAAACAAGTATTTAAATAGAAAATGTTTCTGTACAACATTCTTGGCCGACACTGATTTGCTGGTTGAGAAGCACTCATTGCATAGCAAGCATGGATGAGAACCATAAGTCAATATTCAAGTAATAAAAGGTAAAAAGGTAAAGTGATCCCGTTACAGGCCCGGTGTGGCCCAGAGGGTGGGCAGAGGTATAGCTCTACTCTTCCATGACAGCGGCACTAGAAGGGGGTGAGTGGTCAGCAGCACGACCCGGCCGCACTTTATCCCCGGGAAAGACCCGGTACCCATTTTACAGGAGGCTGGGTGGGCTCCAGGGCCGGTCTGGACGGGCGGAAAATCTCGCCCCCACCGTGATTCGATCCCGGACCGTCCAGCCCGTAGTCAGTCTCTATACCAACTGAGTTATCCGGTCCATAATATTCCTATACTGCTAGGTAAAATACACAGGTCCTGAAGGGCTGCAGGAGGTTGAGGCTTCTAGAATTTCTGTACTGCCGGCACATGGAGGTGGCAAGGTTGTCAGCAAAACGCACCTGCCGCCTTTACCTCCCATGAGATACGCCTGGTACTCATTTTTGTTAGAGGCTTAGTCGACCCCATCTGGAATCGAAACCGCGACCTTCCGGTTTGTGGCGAAGTTCCTCAACTAACTGCACCACCTCGTGCCCCCATTCTCTTACTATTGTTCTCAGAAAATGCATATTTTCTGATTCTGTTCTTCTTTTTTTAAAAAAAAATAAATGCATAATAATTAAATATATGTATGTATATATATATATACATATATATATATATATATCAGTAACTAAATATGTAAGAAAATGTTGAAAACAGCTATTTTTACCGTACATTCAGATATATAATCCCACTTTTTTATATTTCCTGTTACTTAAAATATTCGATTTTTGCATTACGTAAGTGTAGCGTGTGAAAAGAGAGGAACTGACGAAGGTTGGATAAAAAACAGCATTGTTCTCAATATCACGTTTCCACGATCTACAAAAAAGTTTTCAAAATAAATGCTTACGAGACCGACTAAGAAGCAGAACTATAAACACAGAACATGCACATCTTGTCTGCAGTTTATATTAGTGTCATGAGCACAAAGAAATTCATACACCTTTGTTTTGGCACAGGGGATATTTCCGAACAGAACAAGTTGCTAACATGCCGTGTACTAGTAACACCTCGTAAAAACCAATTAGTCGTGCAGACAGTAAATTAACGTCTCAAGCAATCCACACACGTTCGAGCATCTCTTCAAGGTGATATTTCTTCTTGCATAGACACACGTCATCGTTGAGTGACTTCACATTGGCCAGTTGGCGACAAGTATCTACATCTGCTTCTGTGTCTCGAAAAACAATCACGTAAGGGGTTTTGTATGGTTGTGAAACTTGGACAATTCCTCTCAGAGAAAAACACAGTTTGCAAGTGTAATTTAGAATAAAATGCGTTTGCTCCTAATGGGTACGGAAAAGTTACGAAAGTAACAGGCTACACAGCGAGGAGCTTCGTGATATTGACACATCTTGTGAAGGGCATTACGGTGGCTGGGCATGCCGTTCTGTTGGGTAAAAAGGGAGGCGTACAGAATTTTGAGAGAACTTTGCTGTTCTGTGGTAAGCGGAATATCCAAAATTCTAACTGGGCCCAGTGTGAAATTTTATGTAGTTTTTCCCAGCCATTTCATAAAATAATGCGATAGTGGGCTACACTGAAAACATTCATGATTACTTCCTCCTGCCTCCTTTCCAGTCTCTTACTGGCAAACTTATCCTTCGACACTCTATAACCTACACGATATTGGTATACGGAAGCTTACTAAATTCACTAATTACGCAGATGAACCTGAGTTTTAGTTAAATATCCAGTCCGTACCGCACAGTAAACACTCTGAATCTTGGCTATACAAACCAATCAGTTTATGCTGCGTAGGGAAATAACAGAAAATTGTTCTGAGATCCATTTAAAACCCAAATTAACTCTGTGAGTGGAATGCAGAATTTATGGACGTTAAACTGGTGGTGCAAGAGGATTAGAAGAGCCAATAATCATATATACATTATTGAAATCTTTAGTGTTGAAACACGTTGAAAAGCAGTCATTTGAACGATTGACAAAGACGTGAGTGCGTAATGTAGGTGGGTATTAGAAAAGTAAGTTCACAGGAAATACTGTAGGTAATGTCCAGTAGGTTTACAGGCTGTACCGCAGTTACAGGCTGTGCTGCAGGCCACGTCCGTTAGGTTTACAGGCTGTACTGCAGGCCACGTCCATTAGTTTTACAGGCTGTACTACAGGCCACGTCCATTAGGTTTATTGGCTTATTACAGGCCAGGTCCATTAGGTTTACAGGCTGTACTGCAGGCCACTTCCATTAGGTTTATAGGCTGTACTGCAGGCCACGTCCAGTAGGTTTACAGGCTGTACTGCAGGCCACGTCCGTTAGGTTTACAGGCTGTACTGCAGGCCATGTCCAGTAGGTTTACAGGTTGTACTGCAGGCCACGTCCGTTAGGTCTACAGGCTGTACTGCAGTTACAGGCTGTACTGCAGGCCACGTCCATTAGGTTTACAGGCTGTACTGCAGGCCCTTTCCATCAGTACCGTTTCATATCAGCAGTGATGAAACCTTGAATTTGTTCCAAACTGGTTTGTTATTTCTTAAGTTAGTTGCTATTTACTTAGTCTGTGAAGGTAAAATATTTCCTATGCAGGTCATAAAGGCGGGATTGGAGATTACTTGTTTGGGTACAGGTTCGCTGATATCTATAGTCGGTCTTAGCTGTAGGTGAATTGTCAGTTTTATGCCCCGGCCATTTTGCTCTGGGAAAAGAGCTCCTTGGTGCCCATTACATACAGGCTGGGTGGATCCTAGCACCGGTCTGGACCCTTAGAAGAAGAGAAAAATACCTTGCTCCTGCTAGGATTCGAGCCGCGTTCTTTCCTTAGCGTAATCACTATTCAATTAACCGCGCTATTCCAGATACTTAAGTAAACAAACATTTATTAGTATTATTATTATTATCATTATTATTATTATACATTTATTATATACCTAACTACATAGCCAGTTAGTATGCCGTAGCTCTTGCGTTTCACTTGTGGAATATCAGTAACTTGAAAGAAGGCATCACGAAGTGCTAGAATGAACATTGTATTCATTATACATCAGAAACTAACTTACTTCATGGAAAAGTCTGCCTCTTGCAAACCTAATATTTTCTCAGCTACAGAAGAAATTCTCCATTTTTGTGGAAGGCGAAATTTCGTTACCCTTTTCAGAAAGGCTCACTGCTGGTCCGTATCCTGAGCAACATGCATCTAGTCACCATCTGCCCATTCTGCTTCTTTAGATCGGTATTAATGTTAACGTACACCACCTGCTCCTAGGTCCTCCCAGAAGTCACTTTCATTCAGGTTTTATTATGAACCATTTGTATGAAGTTTTCTTCGTTACTTTACTTGATACAAGCCAACATCTTATATTCCTTGATTTTCTTGTTCCGATAATATTTCGTGAGGTATGAGCTGCAAATTATGAACGTTTTCAGTTACGTTGAATCGCAGCGCACAACATTACCACCACTTAAATATTACCCTTCACTAGTACAAAAAGTAATTTGTGTTATTGGCATTGTAAGTGGTTTGGCATGGGACTTACCCAATGCCGGATTCGAATACGACAACCTGAAGTGTTTAGGCATTTCGCTGCTAGAAAAGCCAGAATATTTGAAAATGTAAGAGCTAGTTTTTGACCGCCTCTGTGGTCTAGTGGTCAGAGTTTCTGGCTACAGATACAAAGGTCCCGGGTTCGATCCCCGGCGCTACCAGATTTTCTGAGTAGTAGTGGGTCTGGAACGGGGTC
>Ga0123352_10020704_pt1 | contig 10486 bp, 5 predicted proteins | sample TergutLab28metaG_FD_89700 | JGI IMG/M metagenome (GOLD analysis project Ga0123352, IMG submission 89700) | Labiotermes labralis P1 segment gut microbial communities from Petit-Saut dam, French Guiana - Lab288 P1 | ecosystem: Host-associated > Arthropoda: Insects > Digestive system > Gut ... | reverse complement strand
GTCTGGAACGGGGTCCACTCAGCCTCGTGAGGTCAACTGAGGAGCTACTTGAATGAAAAAAGTAGCGGCTCCAGGTCTAGAAAACAGAGATTAACGGCTGTGGGGACCCGTTGCGCTGACCACATGACACCCCCCTATCCGCAAAAGTTGGCACTAACTTCGCCGACCGGCGGCGGCCGCTCTGTCGGTATAGTTCGCGTGCGGACTAAGGCCACGGAGTTTAGTTTTAGACGTTGTATACGTTACGTACACAACACGATCCATCACTGATTACATCGCTACAAGCACAAACCGATCCAAACACGATGACCACGTCGTAACAAGAAATTTGTAAGCACCTTATTAGAAACCACTCCACCCACAGGAAATCTGAAAGTATATACATTAACACACTCAACTTCACATGGCATTCATGCTTGAAGAGTGAACTCGCACTGCCCAAACTTGTGACCATCTAAGATCATGGAAAGTTACAACTACTGTCGTAATACTAAAGTGTACCATATTATATTATTTGCCTTGTATATACATAATGTATCATTTTATATATATTATACATAATACAAATTACGTGTACACAAATTAGAAGTTACTCGCAACGTAACAGTTGAGGCGCGTTTGCTGTTACTGTTTCCAGATTTCACTTATAAGTGTTAATTTTTATGCTCTCACACAACTAGCAAAAAACCGATATTTCAAACAAAAACATTGGCAAATGGGCTATTTTAAAATTCGATTTACTTTTAACACAATAAGCACATTCGGCCTAAAATAATGCGAACTAATTGCCGCGCGGATGCATTCGCAACGTGGCAAGAGGCTAACCAAGTTCATGACCCATTTTCGCTGCCGATGGTCTTTGCAAGGAAGAGTTTTTGTCAGCACCGGAACATTGTTTTAAACGAAGCCTGAATCATCTCCCTATCAAGTCTAACTGACGGAATTCACTCAGCCTCAGGCTCTAACCAGCTTCGTAAAAGATAGAAACCTGTTTATGAATTAATGCAAGCCTTCGAGTTCGGATGGTGTCAGTGATTATTTCCAAGCTATGCACCACACACTACCGAGACCGAGTAAGGGAAGCCATGTAAAACGTTGTGAAAGCAGATAACGCGGCCGAGATTAGAACCGAGGACCTTCCCAACATTTCTTCTCAGTGTCCCCATTAACCTCGGCGCTAGATGGGGGTCGGATGGTTCAATAGCTCTGTAGGCTATGCGTGCCTCGAAAGTATGCCGAAGTATTACAGAATCGAATTAGATATTCTAAAGGGGAGGCATGACAGAGGAAGACCGGGTCAAAAATTGACCTAACGTAGGCCTACCCACAGAATAAGGGTTCGGTAAATCGATACAGTCAGCCGACAGCTGCAACAAGTTGCTCTACCGATTCTGCAGTTTAACCCAAACTGATTCAGTTCGAATTGAATACAATATGGCCAGGGCCAAGAAAAATGCAAGTTTTTTTTTGAGGGGGGGGGTTCAATCCAATAAACTACCGATTAATTACAGCCTATACTACCTGAGGAATTACACCTAGGGTTTGGAAATGCCTTTTCTGAAGACGGTGGACGCTCCGTTATCAGTAGAAAATTCCAAGGGAATGACAACCGGGGTTACACATCGTAGTAAAAGAAGTGACAGTACAGTTCCCACACACATCGGTATTTGGAACGACGGCGTTTCGTACTTACAGGGTGGAGGTGGGGCGCCCACATACCGTAATACAACAATATTAGCACAGCATGCAACGTACAAATCTTATCTTCTTAATTAACGCGTTGCAGAAATTATTTCCTGGCCCACAATCTGCAAACAGAATTCAAAGAAGAATTTTATAAAAGAATACGCTACTTGGAACTATGCTGCGCCCAGCACAATACACGAAATCATAGAAAAATTTTATTACGAAAATAATATGACTATTAGATTTTCAAAAAGTATACTGCTCCATGACTCAATTTGACATAATCCACCACCGAAACGCCTATAGCGAATACAACTGAAGTGAAACACAAGCAATGGTAACTGACGCAAATCTCATGTCGAAATGATTCGTTCGCTTCCACAACTCCGCAATACAACACTCTACATTAGTTATTCCGCAATACAACCGCTGCAGCTGAAGGCTGTGAACACGGCCAGCAATTCACACCATAATGGGTGTAGACAGGCCTGTAAGTGTCCTACACATGCACGATTCAGTAAGTAAAACACAAATTCATGCTAAATGCCGACAAGTATGTGTCACAAATTAGTAAAGTTGCCGCTAACACGACTGTTCAAACATCTACTCTTAATGTAATGTTTTCTACATCTAAGAAATGCAAGCAGCAGCCATCAACACGAGTCGATTTAGAGGAAAAACAAGAGTCCGCTCGACACTGCTGAACTGACAAAAAACATGCTCCCTGAACAAACGTCAATGCCTCAAAATACCATCAAGCTGACAGGATACACGCCGCCTTTGAACACAGCTTGAGGAAAGCATGCCTCGGAACACCGTAAAGCCGAGAGTATAGGGCGTTATTTGAATACAATTTATTTTGGAAGCGTGCCTCAGAATAACGCAGAACTGGCAGAAAACATTTTTTTTTAATTGGAGCTATCCCGATGTGTTTTCACTAAATATTCTAAAAGCTGGTTCAGTCAAAACACAACTAATTTGTCAGTCACAAATGTGGCGACAAGTTTCGACTCATAGAGTCATCATCAGGCCAATTCTTGAACCATATTTAAGGTACATCAAGTAAAAGTGCACATTTTTGGGATCCCAAAATATTTCCAACTGTGAGAGAACGTGGATACAAATAAAGCTGGTATTACTACATTATAATCCATGTGATTTTTAACTTGAATTTTAATGTAGTAATGCCAACTTTATTTGTATCCATGTTCACTCACAGTTGGAAACATTTTGGGATCCCAAAAATGTGCACTTTTACTTGATGTACCTTAAATATGGTTCAAGAATTGGCCTGATGACAACTCTATGAGTCGAAACATGTCGCAACATTTGTGGTTGACAATAAATTGGTTGTGTTTTGACTGAACTAACTCTTAGAATATTTGGCACAAAACACACCTCATTTGATCACAAATGAATCATTTATTTCGAAAATGTAACATGTACAGGCCATACATGTGGCCTTCAGAACTAAACAGTAGGTTCACAAATGTTTTTACAGACGAAACAGACGTCACAAGTTACATTTTCAACGTGGACAGAAACAAGCAAGGCCGAGGCAGTACTATGACGGACAGAACCAAAAAATTCCAAAAAAGTCACATGCTACCTTTTTGGAATAAGCAATTCAATTAAAATTAAAACAAGATAGGCCATCTTCTATAACGTAACATTCTGGCACGTACGCGTAACCAACCATTGTTGCCGTGGAAATGCAATAATTATTAATATTCTGTGTCTGCAGTCTTAGTTATTCAGCATGCAAAGCGCATGTGCAGCGTGTATTGTCCTCTGTAGCCTCTCTGGCTGTACCACATTTTTCCACATTGTCTCATAAACGGAATGTTACTGAACATAAAATGTGTGTTTTGAGTTTCTCTACAACTTTTATCTGAAACATTTCTCATTCTAAGAAGAACTGGGCGAGATATGATAAAAAATGTGCACAGGTCTTCATGTATAGTACCCGTTATTCGAGTCAGATATCAAACTTGAATTTTCTCGACAGATTGTCGGAAAATAGATATAAAATTTCACGAAAATTCGTGCAGTAGGAGCCGAGTTCTTCCATGCGGGCGGAAGGAAGGACATGAGGACGCTAATAGTCGCTTTTCGCGATTTTGCAAACGCGCCTTAGAAACATGCCTCAAAACACCACCTGTCAAAAAAACACACGTCCTATTCATACGATTCAATTTGAAGAAAGACACTGACATAAAACATGCCTCCGTTGTATGTTATTCAATAAGAATATATCAACTGTACAATCTAGGTTGCGATGAATGAGACACAAAACTGCAGGCGTAAAGGTTTTGGCATACTTCTAGGTAACACCCCAGCATTCGCCTGGAACGAACAAGAAAGACCGAAGCTTCTCAGTACAGCAGTTACCAGTTCGACACTCGAATGGAATATTACCGAGTAAATGTCAGGCGCCTCAGCGATGGCCAGTCACAAACTTCACACGATTTAGTTCTACGTGGCTGTATTCATCAGTTACAAGCAGATATTAAGATGGTGTATCGAAAACGGAGGATAAGTGAATCTTTACACACATAGACATACATACATTAACAAGCACGCACTCACGCACGCATCCATGCAAACAAATTCCATGGCGAAGAGTCCTTATTCAGAATCCAGCAGTTCCTCAGATAATGAACTCCGCGTTTCACGAAACCCGACGGTTAATTACCGTGACCACAGAAGCCCGTCACTTCTCCCTACCCTGACTGCATCCGGTGCACAGCTTAGCTCCTTTTTAAGATCCATTTTAACACTATCCACCCACCTACGCCTAAGTTTTCCAAACAATCTAACACTCACACGCACACGCACACAACGGCATAAGAATCTGAGGTGCAGATAAATGGAACTGAAAACCCAACTCACTCACTCACACTCCCCCCCTGCAGTCTCTTGACGACATCATCCGCTAAGCAATACCACCGTTCATCAATTCACAATGACCAGAAACAGCTACGCTCTATCTTAATCCCTCAACGTCTTCCCCTCAGAAGACTTTTCCAATACGTGTTTGAACCACGACGTAAAGAAAGACTTCGGAACACTCTGTATACTACTGTGTTTGTGCCAAGGTAGTTTTTAATTTCTAGAGGTTCCTAACGACGAAATGAGGTACCTGAAGAGTACGAACAAACCACGTTAACTGTCCGCCCACATACATATTTCTTCAGCGAAACTGCTCAGTGAATTTTAGTTTGGGATATCAACTACAAGTTGCTCACGAAATGCATTTTCATTCGTAGGCCTATAAAAAGTGGTCCCGTTACAGGCCCGATGTGGCCCAGAGGGTGGGTACAGGTATAGCTCTACTCAGCTCTACTCTTCCATGACCGCGGCACTAGAAGGTGGTGAGTGGTCAGTACCACGCCCCGGCCGCACTTTACCCCCTGGAAAGACCCGGTACCCATTTTACAGGAAGCTGAGTGGGCCCCAGGGCCGGTCTGGACGGGCGGAAAATCTCGTCCCCACCGGGATTCGATCCTGGACCGTCCAGCCCGTAGCCCAGTCGCTATACCGACTGGGCTACCCGGCCCACTCGTAGGCCTATACATCTTATATAAACCTTAACTTACGTGAAGTTAAAATCGAAATATTCACAATGACTTTTCTCAATATCAGCTCATAGCACTCCTTCCTCCCACACTGTGCACAAAGAATAAAATTCACGCTTAGATATCAATAAGATACACGTACACCATCGGGAAACTTGACTGAACAGAGGTCTTATTAGGGAGCTAACAGACGTCAAACAAAAATTTACGTCTTGTATGGAACCCGAAGCCCGCCAAAGGTCGCTAATCTGAGCCACACGAATCCAACCCACACCCGTCACTATAACGAAATGAAAAAAAAAAAATTGATGACTGTAAGCAACGTGAATAGCTTTGTTTCAAAAGAATAACCTAAGGCAATCGGCAACGTAAAGAATCTGACAATCATTTGCTGTTCTTTCCTTTATTTAAAAACAAACAGTTACGTACGCCTTCTTAAACGTTAATTTATTTTCGGCATTTACACCAGGCCTGTTCAAAAAACTGTGCAATTTAATGCTTCAATACATACTAAATGCCTCCTTGTATAATGTACAACAAACGTCGCATCAATGATGAAAGGAAATACTGACCAACGGGGCAAACAAACAATATAAGTTCTCACAAAGATACAGCCACCAAAAGACAAACGAATAAGGTTAAGCAAACACTTCACACAGACATAGTATATACAGTCGTCCCTCTGCTAAATTAAGCACCACACCATGAAGATGTATAGGGCAATGGAGGTATAATTCCATGCAATCTTCAATTTCGATAATAGCTGGAGGCGAGTGGTCACCTTCACGACCTGACCGCTTTACTCTAGTCAAAATGACCCCCACTACCCATTAAATTGTATCTCCATCTGCCCACAGTCGGTCTGAAAGCTGTGATAAGCAGAAAGATCTCTATACATGCAGGGAATCGAACCCAGATTCTGACTGTTCAGTTAGTAACACAGTCACTCTGATGACTTATCTACCCTGACGTCCCGAGTTACATCCTATCCCTACTTTAAGTCAGAGCCCATTACACACTTCACGACATGACACATTTCAATTGTCTTGCCACCAGACTGTACCAGCTACAAATGGACATCGCGCAATATTACGCAAAATCGCAAAATGTATCTGGCAGTTACATATACCCCTTGTTCGACAGTCAGCAAAATGTACCGTCATGGTATGGGTAAAACCTCTCTCTTCGTACTGTCGCCACTGCTTGGTTTGATACAGGAGGGAGTCGGGTAAACAATCTTCCCTTAATACGCGTTCAAGTGCTGTCGTTCACTACGGTAACTGGCTGTGGTGTTACGCTACGATGACGTCACACAATACTTCACTAAAACCGTCAGCAGTATTGATTCTGATGTCACGTGGCGTTTAAAAGCGGGTAGTTGCCAACTGTACACAGTAATATGAAGGGCAGGGTTATTCGCCAACGACGCAGAGCATGTAAGGTTGCCGAAACGTCCTGCAACGTTACATAACAATGGGATAATTTTTCGACTTATTTTTTCACCTTCAATTAACGCCAATTCTACACAAATGTCGGAACTGCTTATTTCGGAAACAGTTTCTTTGAAATATACAGCAGAACTCCATTTATCCGGACGATGGTTATTTGGATCGGCTTGGCCCTTTGGGTAAATTTGTCAAGAATTCTATAAAACTAACTTGCCTTGAAATTACCGGTTATCGGGTCAGGTACAGTACGTTGTTATGGCTTCTAGAATCAGGCGTGGTCAAAGACGCAGGTACATACTGTAAATAGTAACAGCCGAACTTCAAACTGACATTGTAGCCTATTTTCAAAGAAAAATCCAATAATCCAGATTTTATGCATATCCGGATGGCTCGCTGCCCCAATTAATCTAGATAAGTGGAGTTCTACTGTACTAACATATCTGTTCCTTTTTGTTTCTACTTGGTTGATTCTTTCTGGTTTTATTATGGTTTATGTGGTGATTTGATCTAACTTTTGTTGTAGAAACAGTCACATGAACGAAAGCCTTGCATCTGGGATTACTTGGTCATAACTAGTACTGAACACAATAAGGGAGATTTTGGTGGAGAAAGAAAGTGGTGTATATCATCTGTTTAAATTTAAAAAATCTTTGTGATTACTAAGGTAGAGAAGCAAAAAAAGGTTACAGCAGGTCCACAATATGATTCACATGATAGGAAGACTCAATAATATGTACAGAGTTTTGGTCGGAAAGCCTTTTACAGTACAGTGCCACTTGGAGGACTAAGAATTAAATGGGAAAATAAAAGAATGGCTCTCAAGGAAATGTTATGAATATTACCAGAGGATGGCATTGGTTCAGAATCATGTCAAATAATGTGCTTTGGTATTGTCTAGGGATCTCATCAAAAACACCCAAAAAACTGGGGAACTTAACAACACTTAGGTAGAATAGGGGGGGGGGGGATTTTAACCCAGCATACAGTGAAAAAGGAAAGTAATTTATCAGCATTTATAACAAGGTAACAAAATGATTACACAAACAACACAACAACAACAGCAACAGAGCAGCAGCAGCAGCACCAACAACAACAAAAATAACAGCAGCACCACCACCACCAACAACAACACTTCTCAGATGCAGGCACTCAGTTCACTTACTGACTTTTCTTTACACATCCATTCCTAAGCCTCAGTCCAGACTCTATAATCACTAATCTATACATCTTCCTCTCCCTCTCCTACTCTTTCCTGTTAGTGGCAGGTTGATGACTGTCATACACCTATACTTTCTCCCACCATGGGAAAACCAGAATGCTCCTACACACTGTGCAGGGCCATCTGAACAACACAGTTTATTCACAGAGTGCCTAACCATGCAGGAAGATTCAGAATTTGATTGAAGCAGTTGCAACAATACGCACATGCCTAGAATTTTTCAGCATATCAGGATTTCTTGGCATCACAGGTCCCAGTTATGCATTAAAGGTAACGGAAAACATTTTCAGCAACATTTGTAAAATTTTTTCATCATTACAATGCTGTCATGTTGAAACACTCCATACCTAAAAACCACTGCAAAAATGCATTCCCTTGTCTCATCCGATTTCCTAATGCTTTCCATTTTCACTAACAAAGCACTTGCAATCATATGTTTATGTGAAATTCATGGCTTCGCTTGTGGAGTATAACATGGTCCTTACACAAGAAGAGAAGGTTCATGACTGTCGGACGAAGTGTTATTCACTTGGACGAAATGTAGATACTTTTTGTGTCTGACAGACAATGTTAATCATCGGAAGGCTGCAACCTGTACATGTACGAGGTGATATCCAAAGTTTTCCAGACTAGTGCCACCATCTATACAGTAGTTGTGGTAGCGCGAAGCACCGGTAGACAGTAGGACCACCATGTCTAATGAGTCAGTGTGCCAAGTTGCACATAGCTGGGTGGAAGTGGGCAGTTTTCACACGCGTTTGTTTGGAGTCATGTACGTGACCTGTGGCGATTTTCACGATGGATCAGAGAAAGGAACAGCGAGTGTGCATCTAATTTTGTGCCAGGCTTGGGAAAAGTGCTATGAAGACCCTCAAAATGATTCAACCAGCCTTTGGGGACCAAAGCTTGAGTTGTGCACAGGTGTTTCAATGGCATGCCCGGTTCAAGACCAGTCGCACATCAGTTGACGGTGACGAACACAAGGGAGACCCAGAAGCTGCACAACTCCTGAAACTTTTGCACTAATTCAAGAGTTCCTTAGTCAGGATCGATGTCAGACCATTCACGACATTGCTGAGGAGTTGGGAATTGCTTATGGGACATGCCAACGGGTTCTGATGGAAGAATTTGGAATGCACCATGTCGCAGCCAAATTTGTGCCCAGGATCCTGACAGCTGACCAGAAACAGCAGCTCGTTAACATCTGCGCTGACCTTCATCAGCTCGCCTCCAATGATGAAATCTTCTTATCCAGGGTCATCACTTGTGATGAGTGCTGGGTTTATGGTTACGACCCTGCTTTTGGCGAGAACAGACCTGGCCGCTTCACCATGACAACGCCCCGTCTCACACTTCCGTCTTCATCCACCAGTTTCTGGCGAAAAACAAGATGGCTGTCATCCCCCACCCAACATATTCCCCTGATTTGGCACCCTGTGACTTCTTCCTATTTCAAAAAATGAAATTGAAGCTGAAAGGACGCCGGTTTGATACCAATGAGGAGATACAGGCCAAATCGCAGAGAGTGCTTGACACTCTGATAGAAAAGGACTTCCAGGAAGCGTTCCAAAAATGGAGGAGAAGGTGGGACCAGTGTCTACATGTGGAAGGGAACTACTTCAAGGGTGACAGGGGCCAATAGGATTTATTGTGAGTTTTACGATTTTTACAGCATCAGTCCAGAAAATTTTGGATACCACCTCATAAATACTTTCAGTCACAACAGACTCTCTGCGACAGATGGCATTAGGCATCAGACCGCTTCAACATTTCCATACTCTCATATCTCAAATATTTCTTGTTAGTTCTGCAACAGGTTTTTAATTACTAACAACTGGCTGGACGGTCTGGGGCTCGATTCTTGGTAGGGACAAGGAATTTTTCTCCTCCACAAAAATGTCTAGACTATCTCTGGGGCCCATCCAGTCTTGTATTTAATTGGTACCAGTGGTAAAACAGCTGCAGCATGAATCTGACCACTCACATCCATCTAGTACCGAAGTTAAAAATGAGTGGAGCTATACCTTTACTCACCCTGTGTGCCTTCACGGAATGCACACATAACACTCTATGTTTATCTTTTCACATTACAAAGGAGTTTCAAAAAAATAAGGTAACAAACACTCTGATGCCAAGAATGCTATTCTGACTTGGATGGCATGTAGGTAGCAGAAGGCAAACTTCAGAAATCCATATAATTGCCACTGGCATTTCAGCATTTGTCCCTTCATGGCACCAAGGCTTGTATCCTGGTGCAGAAGATGTTGGTGTAAAATGCTTGCTGCATGTCATAACTTGCCACCAAGGCGATTCATAAGGAGGCAAAAAGATGGAAATCACTAGGCATGAGACTGGAACAGTAGGGAGGTTGGTCCGTAACTGCACAGGCACAGTGCTTTACAGGTCAAGTTGGCAATATGAAGCCTGGCATTGTTGTGTAAAATGATAACGCCTTGGCACAGTGACCCAGACACTTTTGCAACAAATGGCCTGCCATAATCTCTCGGTGTACCACAATAACGGTCAGCAGTTAGTGTCACCACAATTAACAAAAT
>Ga0123352_10020700_pt1 | contig 10487 bp, 6 predicted proteins | sample TergutLab28metaG_FD_89700 | JGI IMG/M metagenome (GOLD analysis project Ga0123352, IMG submission 89700) | Labiotermes labralis P1 segment gut microbial communities from Petit-Saut dam, French Guiana - Lab288 P1 | ecosystem: Host-associated > Arthropoda: Insects > Digestive system > Gut ... | reverse complement strand
GATATTTTAAATCCATTTTAATCCAATAATGTGGTTTTAAATGGTTTGACAAGTATGTGCAATTAGTTGGTTTTAATAAATATTGTTATCACATTGCACGGTAATAAAATGAAAAAAAAAATGGTAATAAACTGTTGGGTTCCATAAAATCCTTGGAATTTAAAGCTAAATTGAGCAACTTGTAGTGTTTCAAGAGTGACTGTGCAGTTAGTACCATATATCATACAGTATTTGAAAACGTGAATATTGGGAAATGAAGGAATGAACAAAGACTGGGATATCCTGGATTATGACCAGCTGGTTCTTTCAAGTACTTTTTTGGTAAAAAAAAAAATCTGTTTTCTTCCCACTGTGTAACAAATTACTTGAAATCACACTGCAGTAAGTTCCCCCCCCCCCTCCCCCAAATGCATAGCATTCATTGGAAATGTTACAGCGTGAAAGGCCCATGATTTTTGTACATTCTTAATTCATACAATGCCCCACACCTCCTCAAAACCACAACACAATTTGGTACATGTGAGAGCTGCAGAAAGTGGGTAGTTGCTGATTGACACACTGCTTTCTACATATTCTGGATTAACCTGCAACATCAAGATAAGGCTATTACATTTTAATATAGTTAGAACACTTGGAAATTTGCATATTTATAAATTTTAGAAAAGTCACCCATTTAAACCATTTTGTACACACATTTGCATCATAAAATTGACATATATGTATCTACATGAGTAAATACAATATTTTCAATGAACTTTATAAAACTTCTAAGTCATTATTATCTAAAACTTAGGAGTCATTCTTTTCAAAACATACCTGGCCATGGGCAATTGCACCTATGACAACAGTGATTGGTTCATCACTAGGTACCAGATCTCTGGGATTTACCAAGGTAGTTGCTGAAAATGAGGTACCAAGTTTGCGACAACCCACTGGAAGATGATCTGTAATCGGGTTCCGAATTACTTTCAGCAGCTTCATTGGACTATCTGTTGCTCTGACGCTGAATTTGTGAAGTAGCTGCACTGAAGTTGAGAAAAAACATTTATTGTTAATTACTGTTCATTGTCAAGAAAGAGAGACAGTGTTCAGATTTGAAGTGGGGGAGTAATGGAATTAGCAATGCCCAGCTAAGTGGATCATAAGCATGTGCTGTCACAGTAACGTTACATACTGTCACTCAAAGTTGTCTCTCTCAGAGAATGTGAAGTAAATGAATGTCACTGCAGGTTTAATTTTCCTTCATAGTATATCGTGTTTTAAGTACCAAGAGTCTGCTTGCCAGGCACAACAGTCACCACATTGCTGCTATGTAAAATTGCATAATATAGTACTTACACAAATATAATACAAAAAATACTAATGATTCTAATAGTCCCTTAGCTAGTCCAGAGGTTTCTTATAATATGTTCCACCACACATTAAAGGAATATTTAAACTTGTGTAATAAAACCAACAAACGCACATGTATAACATGTTTTAATAGATGTGCATTTGTTGTTTTATTGCATACGTTTCCTATGTGTTATTGTACCAAAAGGCTCAGTCCTGTGTTCACAAGTGATTCCTATCCTGAGTCAGATAAATCCACTCCAATCTCCCACCCAATCTGTGTTACGCACATTTTAATATTATACTCCCACCTACGTTCAGGTCTCACAAATGGTCTGTTACCTTCCGATGCCAAATGCCCTGTCCATCTCACCCTTCATTTTCATCATCATAATACAGTATTTGTTACAAAGTAAAACTCATGAAGCTCTTTGATATTCAGTTTTCTCCATCAGCCTATTATCAATTCCTCCCTCTTAGATCCAGATATTCTTGTCAGAACCCTCGTCTCAAACACCCTCAACATATCAGCCCCATTTTTTAAAAAGGGGCCAACTGCCACTTTGAGCTAAATTGAGGTATGTGTAGTAAATCATTCATAGAATGGTCCTCTCTGATATGTAAAAAAAAAAGATAATTCCATCTTGAAGAAGAATAACCAGGATAGGTGGGCAGTATCGTACACCTTAAAGCATCTGTCATGTGTAAAATAGAGCCACTAACTTGTTATCCTGTAAAACTGATATTTTGTGGGTAGTCCCTTTTTTACAAAATGGGGTAATATGGTCTTCTCTTAGTGACCAAGAGATCAAGTTGCACATCCAAGCAAACAAGAGGCAAAATTAGTTTGGTACATTTTAATATTTATATTTCTAGACAGCACATAGACATTTAAAATATTCTGAACTGAATGGTAGCAAACGTTCACCAAATTTAATTTGAAGGACATGAAGATTGTACATTTTATATTGCCCAAGGCCACATATAAAGATCTAACTTACCCATGAGCCCAGCAAATCTCTTAAATGTGCGTGGTATTCTTGTTTGTGGATTAATTTCTATTAATACATTCTTTTCTGTATGTATATAAACCTGAAAAAGATAATTTTTATGTTGAAGTCTGAAAATGGTAGCCAATGAAATGTGTACCCTTGACACAACCAACAATCGCTACTAAGTGATGATTTCAGGATAGCCATTAGAAGCGACACTATCTCAATACAGTGCCTCAGCCTTCTGACGGATGGCCCAAAGAAGTGGGGTTTGACTCCCAGAGAAAGCAGAAGTTTTTCTCATCCCTGAAGTGTCCAAACCACTGAATTTTATGTACATGGGTCCGTGCATCATGAATCAAATTTAATAATTTTCCAACAAGATGCGACTTATTCAGTTTATTACATTTCTGTAGGCAGATCTACATGTTTCGGGTGTTGACACCCATCATCAGGAGCACATACAACTTCTGGTATTGATTAACTGCAATGAGTAAAATACGCTGCTCTTTATACTAATGTATAATTTAAAATTCTAGATTGGTCATATGGAATGTTACTAGCCTTGACGAATATGTATATAAAATATTGGTGGATGGTTAAAAGCAGTATTTTTAAATTATGTACAACAAAATATTTAACTATATATATACATAATTTAGGTTATGTTGAAGTTCTATCAGAAAATGCAATAAAGTCAGTTAATACTATTGTGTGTATACCTGATTTAGTTATAATAAAATACTTCAGGAATAACACCATTGAGATCAAAAGAATAGATCTGGGTATGTAAAGACTATTCTTTTGATCTCAACAGTGTTATTCCCAAAGTATTTTATAATAAATAAATCAGGTATACACACAATAGTATGAACCGACTTTGTTTATTGCATTTTCCGATAGAACTTCAACATAACCTAAATTATGTATACATATATATATATATAGTTATATATTTTGTTTTACATAATTTTAAAATACTGCTTTTAACCATCCACCAATATTTTATATACATATTCGTCAAGGCTAGTAACATTCAATATGACCAATCTAGAATTTTAAATTATACATTAGTATTATTAGCAGCGTATTTTACTTCTTTGCTGCCATACTTCTAACCTTTACTGTTACTTTATATTTCAAACAGGGTGTTCTACAATATGCATGCATTCTTTAAGGCTGCAGTGCCAGTGAATAGTAATACCACCTCTGGTGCAGTACAAATTCAATCAAAAAAGATGAAAGGGAAGACTTTGGAAAGAAGACAAAATGCACATTATTTTTTGTAGTAACATGTGTTCTGAAGATTTCTATACAGTGTCACATCCAAGATGACCATAATCTTTATATTCACTGCTGCCAGAGTCTCAAATATGATGACAGGTGTTTTGTTTAATTTTAATTGTTCATTTTTTCACTATGGGTACAACTAACATGTGAACAAGCAAACAGCCTCATACCTTCACTTAGGTACCTTTACTGAATTTACGTGCTGATACAGGAATACTGGTTCTTTCCTGGTTGCCAAAGATACAGTTAAAATGAGCAGAAAGGAGAGTGCTATTTATATTGCTTACCATGAGCAAAATCACATGTATACTCATTTAGTTTCCTATACAAAATCAGCAGTTATTCTAAAGTGAAGATTTGACAGAAAGGAGATCTTATTCAATGGGGAATAGTATATGAGCAAGAAATGTTAGTACATATAGATGGTTCCTTACAAGAATTTTCACTGTACCTGAAATACATTATAAATACCAAATGTGCCTTGTGTTCTGACCATTCCGTCAAAGTTAAAACCTACCCTGTGCACAAAGCCTTTGAACAACTGTGACTGGTCAGCTATGCAAACCCTTGTAAATCGCAACCCATGTATCTGAACAGTCATGGCCCTATAGAAGTGTCTGTAGGTGATAAACAGGTTACACTGGCAAAATATAAGCTACTTAGCTTTATGTACCAAATCATGTACATCTGGAGAACATGAAGTATCGGATCAGTGCAGAAGATGATGATGCAAAAAGACAGTCAACTACAGTCACATAATTTGTTGAAGAGTATGAAGGGAATAAAATCATATTTGTAAATACTCCAGAAGAACTGGATGCATTGGAAAAAGTTACGAACACTCTAGAGAACCACACAGTGAGAAATTTAAGTTTGTATAATGTTTCCCATCTCTCAACAATGAGATTTAACTCACGTGTCGGGTTCCGTGAAGTGTGAAAAATCTGACGACCCAGTACAGATGACGTGTATAGAGGGCATGCAAGCTGCATGTTCTACATGTTTACATCCTCACAGCCTGCAAATGCACTGTATATACGCTTCCTGTTAATGTGGATTCACATCTTAAGCACTATCAATTACCTGAAGAAGACCTGCTCTGTTAAGGGGGCTATCAAGTAACATAAGAAGGCACTGATGAACAATATCCGGTCGACATGAGCCGACTGCGCGATTGTACTTCTTCAGTATGCTCACGTGATCATCGCAATTTAATAGCTGAAAAGAGCTCCCCACCTGAAGTCAAAGACAAAAATATACCACAAATTAGCACTATGCATACGTGTTAAATCGCGGTTCCAAATACATCAACCTAACCTCAAAACACGTCTCACTTTCACGGTCTCCAGTTGTGCACTTTCGAGAACAATTATCAAGCGTTTCTCTTGATTTTTTAAATGTGCTACCACTAGATGCTTCGGCACTGGGTCGATTTCGTATTCGTCCTCTTTATTTGCAACCTTCCTCTTTTTACCCATATTTGATTTCCTGTTACACACCAACGTATGCACTCAACAACTATACAGGACTGCCAACAATGCCTGAAAGGAATTGTTAGCAAATTTCCCAAATCGTTATAATAATCTGCTACAAAATGGAATGTCTTTGCTGTATACTGACTTCAGACAATTGCTGTCTAGATCAATGGCACTTTATAAGACTGCTTTTACTTTTGTATACGTTAATTTTGATAATATGTAAGAGTAAAATTCCCTAGTCGCTAGAATTAACATATTGCGGCAAATTTGAAACTATGTGCATGAATGCAGATCCTCAAAATTTACTTAAACCACTACGAGATAGGGCTGTAAACAGTCTTTTCTGACTCACGCACCTTCAGTTATAAATCAGAACGATATGTTTACTATTTCAGTAAAGGAAAATTGATACATACATCTTGTGGTGAACCTTTTCTGAGTAGGCTGTGTATGGAAAGTAACTGAAACAAGAAAGTGCCTTTTGAGTACTGACAAATGCTATCTTATCAACGCCTCTTATATAATGTTACCTGCGAAATTAATACAATTTTTCGCATATGACTAAAATATATACATTTCCAAGAAACTAAATATTGGTGTCATTAATGTAGTATGGTGTGTTATGTGAGTATTTAGTTTTGTTAGTTTAAATAAAATACAAACTCTGAGAGAAGAATGGTTGTAAATTATGTCATGATGGTTCGCGTTAAACAGACTGAAGTTCTTGGTGGTGGTACTGTAAAATTATTTTGCATTAATTTTGATTGTATATTTCAGGCCTGTAGGCAATAATTTTATCAAATTTTATGACTGTGGCTGAAGTAAAACTTGAGACTTACAAATTTTACGAAACCAATCCCCTAATTCTTAGTCTGGAATCTGCTCACAGTGCATAAAACTGTGCTGCCATTGATCAATACAGGGAATTTGTAATGCAGCAATATGCTGGACAAATTCTGCAATGACATATGTGTGTGCAACCAGTGACATAACTATCTGCAATGTTATCCTCAAACAAAACATTAAGTGAAAAATTTGACGAAATAAACCTTAAAATACTTCACACTCAGCTATCACAAACAAAGTAAGTGCTGAAGTTTTTTTTGTGAGGTGTTATGAATTTATAGCATACAAAAAATGATTTTTCTAAGAAGTGAATTCTAATAGGAACCTGTACAAAAATATTTTACAACCATTATTTCTAAGGTGATAGTTCAGTTAGTATAGTGACTAGGCTCAAGACTGGATGGCTGGGGTTTGATTTGTTACAGGGGTAAATATTTTTCTCCTTTCTAACACTATTCTGGGGTGTGGTAGCCTCCTACCCTGAGGGCACCAGAGGATTACTCCCTGGGAGTAGTGAAATATACCACTTACCTGGAACTAGTGTCAAGTTTAAGAATTTGTGGAACTCTACCTCCACTTCCCCATGTATCTGCGAGCATGGTAGCACAGAGACAATTTTACCTTGCTATACCTTTGCAAATCATTATCTTTAAAAATTCATGGCATGAGGAAGTATGCTTCTCATCCATTATAAGTACACTGAAAGAAGAATATGTGTGTTCTGGAATTTGAACTATTTCACCCACACTTTTTTCCATGTATCTTTTCTATTCTAGCATGTGGAAGTCCATAGCCACAGTACAGTTACACCACAAAGTTGTGATGACACAGTTGCTGCATGCAGCACCACAAGGGTAACTTCAGTGATCTTCAGAAATGCTGTCAGCACTGTATTGGTGCAGAAGAAGCATCTTTTTAAGGACACACAGCAACAATGCATGAGTAGTGTTTCTTAATTTTAATGTTAACTGTGCTGGAACCTCACAAATGTTGGCTAAACATTTATTTACTTACTGGAAATTGTAATGAATGCTTTGTATAGAAGCATTTGATTTCTATCTTATTACATGGTGGAAGTCATAGGACCAACTGGACTCATTCTGAAAACCTGAATACTGTGGGAGTTAAAATTACTGAGGCTTGAAGTTTTAAGATAGGTTTAGTCTTATAGAATGTGATAATGCATAGTGTGTTTGATACACTTCTTTCCCTGAAGATAAGGCATGTCTAAAGTGCTGTACTTAGAACTGAATGTTAAAAAGACTACCAGGATGTTGGATGCAACAAGTGAAGAATTTTTATTATACAGCAAGGAAGAAATTGAATCAAGGTATTATAGTTGTAAAAACATAACAAAATTAGAGCAATACACTTTCTAAAGACTTCTGTAGTTGATGCATTTTTAATATTGAATTACTTAGCTGTAATCTGCTGAATGTCTTATCTAATATCAGAAATTTCAGGAACAATTATCACAATATCTGCATGTGTTTTTTTTAGGCCTGTCATTATTCTACAGAACTCTAAAGCTACATGACATACATGTGTAAGCAGAAGACTTTGATTACATTAAGAAGCCATACTCTTCGTTTTCCATTGCCATCATCTTCAACATGGTTCAGTTGTTGACAGCTTCAACAACACAGCAAGCAAGGCGACCTCCAGCGTTCCCAGTTTTGAGGGACTCTTCATTACCACCCTTACCAAGATCGTCTGTGCCCGCATGTACCACAAAAGCACGGCCCACAGCATAACACTCACTTTCGGGACACAGTGAGATCAGTGTTCCCTGTATTTGGTCAGAAGCATTACCATTTTCTTCTGCCAGTATGTTTCCGAAGTCTCCTGCATGTCGGATTTCATCTTCTGGCCCCCCATGGGTGTGCTGCAAAATTATAGTGTTATTAGCAGTGTAACTGTGGGTACACAAATGATACAATTTATTGGAATTTCTGGTGAAAATGTTTCCAAATGTATGTAATAGTTTCAGGCAGACACTTAAGACAGCTTTTGTAACATGCTGCATTATAAAATAATAGTTCATTCAAGTATTTTGGAACATTGTGGCATGCAACTAGTAAATATTTACCAAAGTTTTTAAGAGTAATAATGATGATAAAAGCACTAAACCCCCTTTAAATGTTAGTAACTACTTACTAGTTGACACAAAGTAAAATCTTAAAGGACTTGAATTGTAACCAAGACTGGCATGAGAACCTCAAATGACACACTTAGTTTACTTCACATTGATATTTGTGTTGGAATTTTTTATCAATGACTCCTAAATTATGGCACAAATATATCTTAATTTTGAAATGCTGTGGCTCCTTAAACTTCATGAATTGGATTCGTATTAATAGGACTTGTTTCACTCAAAATCACATGATTTATGTACATGAAATGTGTAAAAGACATCAGAATCCAACCCTAAATAATCCACACAATTTCCTACTAACACTGCAGCATCATACATGTGATCCTTAACTAGAATTTCGACACTAAGATATAAAAAAAAAACAAATTACATTGAATGGATTGAAATGTGGTCCAGCTGCTTTGCAGTCATCATCAGTATTGCCATCACGATGAAGATGAAAACCGTGTAGCCCTGGTGGTGTTAGGCCTTGTATGGAAAATGTTATTTGAACTGGTACATCGTTAGATGCCTGGGACAGCTGTACTTGTCCAGAGACTGTAACAGTGATGTACCTGCATTGTTTCATGCAAAACAGACTTAACTACAGGTCAGATAATTCCATTCATATGTGTATTTCATTCTAAACTACCATAATTCTTGACATTTTGGATATAATATTCTCTACCCTCCACCAAATATTTTTAGAGTTACTACATCAAGGATGATAAGATGGGCAAGGAGTATAGCATACAATGGAAAGATGAAAAATATATTCAAAATATTAATACAAAAACATCAACAGAAGAGACTAGTTAAAACACCCAGGCACTGAATCTGGGATAATATTATACTAGATAAACATAGTGTGAAACTGTGAACTAAACTGATCTAGCTCAGGATGGGATTTAAGGGTGGGATTTTGTGCATATGTTAATGAACCTTTGGTTTCTATAAAACAGGGGCACAATTACTGAAGAAGGACTGTGGTCTGTGGCGCTAACAAATTAGTTTTGAATTGTGATATTGTAATTTATAACATCCCTTAAAAGATAAGCATTTCACATTTATTGCAAATGGAAGCACTTTTGTACAATTCCATCCTGCGCTAAAATATTATGACTTCTTGTAGTTACAGTGAGGAACTGTTTAGTAGAAAATGGCTTCTAAGTTCAGCATAAGCTAAATTGTCACTAGTGAACAGCAGGGTAGTTCCCGTAATGCGTAACTGACTGTATTCTGGATGATAAAGCACAATGAAATGGATTTCCCAAATACAAATTTCAAGAATAAGATATGTCAGCTATTATTTTAAATCAGGTAATTGTCCAAGGATCATCAGTACAGCATAAAACAAAATAAACCAGATTTACACTTTTGATTACACTCTCCCAGGATGTAGCACCACATACCTGGCTACAGAAGTACCAATGTACCAAAAAAAATCTACTACCCCTGACTACAATGTGGAAGTCCCTGGTCATAAACAATCTTCGATTAAATATATACAGATAAACTCTTTTGTCATAATGTCAGACAAATGCACAAGCTGGCCCAAGCAGAAATATTTTTGACTCGTATTTTGGAAATCCCCAGTTCTAATCTTGGCATGGATAACAACTATCCTGAGATTTTATATTTTTTTCACTGTGGTTTGTAATATAATTATACAATCTAAACCAACAAAATGAACCTCTACTAAATAAAGATATTAATATTCAATTTTTGATGACTTCTGCATGTTTCAAACCTGAGGGTACACCTGCAGGAATACAGTTGTATATGCAGGTATAGTGTAGTATGTTTTTCATGCCTCATTATCAGCAGTCTTGTAGGTAGAATACCCACACACTCTTCCACCTACAAGACTGCTTATACTGATGCACATAATTTATATTATAACATGCCTGTACACACAGCCATCTTCCTGAAGGTTTGCAACATCTAGAAGACATCAAAAAAGAAAATGAAAATATTAATTTAGAAAAGGCATATTTTATTGGTTTATACTGTATAACTATCCTGAGATTCTTTGTGGATGTCCTTGAACCTCCTAGAGTAATGTTGTGGTACTTCTTAAAATAGACCACAATGGCTTCTTACAACATATTTTGAAATTCATTATTCACTTAAATGGAGTGCTTCTTTTATTAGTTCCCCATTAACATACATTTTCAATAAATCTCTCAAATTGGGTTCTTTTCCTTCTAGATTAAAATATACAACAGTGATACCGATTTTTAAAACTGGAGAAAAACTTAATATGTCCAACTTCAGGCCAATATCTTTATTAATAGTTGAAAACAAAAGACCAACTTGATGTCACTTGCTATTTTTATTTCACTTCTTATGCGCTCAACATGTTTCGGACATTAATATATCCATCATCAGGAGCTTACGACTATTCTGTTGAAT
>Ga0123352_10020699_pt1 | contig 10487 bp, 11 predicted proteins | sample TergutLab28metaG_FD_89700 | JGI IMG/M metagenome (GOLD analysis project Ga0123352, IMG submission 89700) | Labiotermes labralis P1 segment gut microbial communities from Petit-Saut dam, French Guiana - Lab288 P1 | ecosystem: Host-associated > Arthropoda: Insects > Digestive system > Gut ... | reverse complement strand
AGCAATTGTACCCTTGTTGAAGTTTTCCATTTCGAACACGCCCATAGGGCCGTTCCATATTACGGTTTTAGCATCCTTTATTGCATCGGCAAAGAGTTTGTTGGTCTTTTCGCCGATATCAACGCCAAGCCAGCCGTCTTCTATCTCTGATATGTCAACAGTCTTGAAATTAGCGTCGTTGCTGAACTTGTCTGCCACTACAGTGTCAATGGGTAAGAGCAGCTTCACGCCTTTTTCCTTGGCCTTAGCCATCATCTGACTGGCATAGTCAACCTTGTCCTCTTCGAGAAGAGAATTTCCAACACCGTAACCCATGGCCTTGACGAATGTGTAGGCCATGCCTCCGCCTATTATCAGTGTATCGACCTTTTCAAGCAGGTTATTGATGACATTTATCTTATCCGAAACCTTCGCGCCGCCAAGAATCGCCACAAATTGGCGAATTGGGTTGTTCACGGCATTTCCGAGGTATTCGATTTCCTTTTGCATTAGGTATCCAACGGCTGATTCTTTTACGAATTCTGTCACGCCGACTGTCGAGCAGTGTGCGCGGTGGCTGGATCCGAAGGCATCATCCACGTAAACATCAGCAAGTGATGCAAGCTCTTTCGAGAATTCTTCACCGTTCTTGGTTTCTTCCTTACGGAAACGTGTGTTTTCAAGCAGTATAACGTCTCCGTCCTGCATTTTTGCAGCCGCTTCACGCGCGTTCGCGCCAACCACAGTATCATCCGCGGCGAACACAACCGGCTTGCCCAGAAGTTCGCTAAGGCGCACTGCAACAGGCGCAAGCGAAAACGCAGCATCTACCTCTTTAGGCTTTCCAAGGTGCGAACATAGTATAACCCGCCCACCATCGGCAATCAGTTTCTTAATTGTGGGAAGCGCACCTACAATTCGCGCATCCGAAGTTATTTTACCGTCCTTCATCGGCACGTTGAAATCACAACGCACAAGGACATTCCTGCCACGCACGTTTATATCATCTACAGTTTTCTTGTTAAGCACAGGCAGTTCTCCCTTCTTATCATTTGTTTTAGCAACGATATTCTATCACCCTGTTAAGATATTAGCAAGTGGGAATTTCAATATATGCGTTTACTGTCAGCTCGTAAAGCTATTTGCTTGAAAAATGTGGTGGCAGATGTTACAATTATTATAGAATTGGAGATGATTTTGTGATTAAAACTGACCACCACATGCACACCAACGCCTCGGTTGACAGCCCGGCGGAAATGGAGGACATGATAAAGCAGGCTGTTGACCTTGGACTTACGGAGATATGTATCACCAACCACGCCGATTTCCATTCGTTTACTGATATTCAAAAGTGGGATTTAACTAACACATACAACGGTTCTATACCATTAAGCGACTATGTCAAGGTGCTGCCTGACGGTGAAACATGTGAAGTCGCCATCAAAGATTTCACCGGATACATCGACACTTATCAGCGATTGTCACAAACTTACGCAGAAAAGATATCTGTGCTGATGGGATGTGAGCTTGGGTTATATTCATACAGCCCGGAGGCCGTAACAGCTTACGCCAACAAATACCCGTTCGACTTTATAATAGCCTCGCAGCACACCTTGGGCAGGCGCGACATCGGCTTAAACCGCGCGTCTTTCTTTGTAGGCAGAAGCAAGCAAGAAGCCTACACAACACATCTGACGGAAATGATTCAAAATGTCCGTGATTACGACTGTTTCGATGTGCTTGGACACATCGACTATATAGTCCGCTATTGGCCCGATGAAGACCGCGATATACACATACACGAATTCGACGACCTACTCACCGCTTTATTCAAAACCCTTGCCGAAAAAGGAAAGGGCATCGAAATTAACACTTCCGGCTTTCGCTATGGCCTAAACCGCACACATCCCGGTATCGACCTTCTGCGCAAATACCGTGAATGCGGCGGCGAGATTATAACCGTCGGTTCGGACGCGCATAGGCCGGAACATGTCGGCGGATATCTGACCGAGGCAACTCAAATACTGCAAGAAGCGGGATTCAAAGCCTACACCAAGTTCAACCAGCGCAAGCCAATCTTCATCGACCTATAATTAAGCATTCAAAAGCCCAGTAAAGCAGGATTGAAAGTTCCTGTCTTACTGGGCTTATTCATTACTATCGCGGCGGGGGCAAGCCCCCACCCTACAACAGATTACGGATGTTCTCCACCTCAAGCCCGCGACCTATGTATACTCTTCCATCGCCTCTTGCTTCTTTAGCTTGTGTAAACGCACTGCGAGAATCCGCCAGAGCATAATTTGTTTTCTTCTGCGCGTTAACATTAACAAAGGAAATAGGCAGTCCGGCAGAGGCAAAAAACGATTCCCCTGATTGCAGTTGAAAGTGCAAATGCGGCTCTGAGGTATTGCCAGAGTTGCCGCATTTCGCTATAATTTGCCCTTGTTGTACCTTGTCACCAACTTGCACGGTTACGCTATTCGGAATGAGGTGTGCAAGTACACTGTATTCTTTCTCGGCATGCTTAATAACAATGAAGTTGCCTCGGATATCCCAAGTGTCACAATATACCTTTGTTCCGGTTACTCGGCTGTCCTTGTGATTGTTACTGACTTTAACAACTATGCCATCAGCGGGAGCAATAATATTTTTCCCGTAGCAGTAATAGCTTTGCAAACTTGTGTTGTCTCCTGCGAAAGACTTACCCTCGTCATCCATGATTATAAAGTCGTAAGCATACCTCTGAGGTATCAAACCCCATGAATGAGAAAACTCCTTGTCGATTCTGCCGTTGAAAACCGTCCATTTGCCCTCGAATGGTAAAATATAATCGACTTTACAATCATAGTTGGGTGCAGACGGCAATTTAGAACCGTAAGCAATTTTCACAAAAAGATTTCCGAAAATTTGCCCCATACTGAGCCAAAAGGTTATGTCCAAAAACACAAACAAGCTAAGATATGATATCAAATTGAGAACCGGAGGGTACGATATGCCTAATACACTTATAAGTGTACGTACCCCAAACCAGACCAGCCCTATTTTCCACAGTATTCCCGGTATACGCAGGATAGTTGCTATCACCAGTTACACTCCTTTAGCATATATAAGCTCCTTTTCCAAAGGAGCTGGCCGCAAAGCGGACTGAGGATTGTTACTCCCAAACAAGCTGCCAGGTCACCCCGAATTTATCCGTAACCCATGCGCATTTGCGGATATCGTTTACCGGTTCAGGCCCCATCATTACTGTTCCGCCGGTAGAAATTCCTGTGAAGGAGGCATCGAATGACGGCTCATCGGGGAATGTCAAAAATAGCGAAGTTGCCCAAGAAAACGCAGGCGCGGGATACGCCGCAGGCATGTCCATAAACATTAACTTCATGCCGTCAAAATCAAGAACGCCGTTTATAACCTTGCCAACATCTCCGGGCTGACCCGGCTGAAAATGCGTGATGGAATCAATCTTCGCGCCAAATACACTCTCGTAATAGCGCATAGCCTCCTCTGCGTTGCCCGAGAAAGACAGAAACGGCATCAGTTTTTGCTCCGGAATATTCATGTTATCGCCTCCTTAACCTAATTATGTTCTCGCCTGAATTTCACGTTCCATGATTTCTAAAAGATGGGGCTTTGTTTCATCGCTCAGGAGGAATGTAAGACCCATATGGCAACGGCATTTTTGCTGGCGTTCACCGTCTAAAACAAAGTCAAAACCTTGCAGACAGCGGGAGTTGCACGCAGCAGGGTCTATCAGTCTGGCGCAATTTCCGCCTTTTCTGATTGCGTCTTTCATTGTAGCCGGCCAATTCGCCAAAATATTTTCATAGTCGGCGATATTATCGGGGTATACGCGAAGCATTGGCATCTTTTTACGAAAAACATATGTTGCTACTGTTCGTCCTGTCGGTTTATGCATATACGATACGACATAACCGCTTGCCGATTCTCTGATTTTTGCAACACAGCCGTTTTCTTGAAGATAACCGTCTAATCGGTTGATAAACTCTTCATGCTCCGCCCCCGCTAAGGCTAAAAATTCGCTGAATAAGATTGTTGGTTTTGGCATACGATACTGCTCCCTTAGGCTTTAACTTTGCCAACCGAGACGCCGTATACCATGTACTCGTTTATTCCGTCTGCGCCCAGCACTTCATCGCACAGTTGTTGGTCGTACGCACCGAAACAACAGCTTCCAAGCCCGAGTGCTGCCGCACTTAGCATAGCGTTTTGCCCGACATGTCCAAGGTCAACAAGCATTGCACGGTGCGAGGCCTCAACATAACGCCACTCTCCGCGGTAAGGCACGCATGTTAAGAACATCATCACGGGTGCTTTCGCCGCAAACGCTTGGCCTGCCAGCATACGCGAGATGAGAGAATCGTAATCATTAAGCTCTTTGATAAACTCAAGCGAAACCTTCTTCTCGCCGACGTTCAAGAGCGGCGCGTAACGATACAGTCCGGGCTTCAACCCCACGACATCGCGCACCGCAACATACAATTCAAACGGATGCCTGCATCCCGCGCTTGCCACGGGGCGCAGTACCGCAACGCGGTTTTCGGCTCTGTATTTCTGAATACCCTGCATACTCCAAAGCATGAACGCAAGCTGCTCTTGTGTAATTGGTGTTTGAGCATATACGCGCTCACTTCGGCGAACATCAAGCAAATCGACATATGACTCATTCGTAACTACGCCGTCAAATTCCGGAAGTTCAACAACCTCACCTGCCACATCCTTGCTGTGCGGCGGATTTTCTATTCCCTTCGATTGGTCACTCGCTGACATAACCTCGCCGAACATCGGGCTTTGCATAAATTTGCGCCCGCGCATCATTTCATCCATGCTATCATCTCCCATATGTAAAACTTATATCTTATCTGCAATTATAGCGGAATGGTCGGTAAACTGCAACACTTTCTGCGGCGCAATGTGGACATTGCACCCTACATGTGATACTATCACTATACTGCGCGGTCGGAGATTGAAACCCGACTCTGCGAAAACATAGGGAGGCAACCAAAATGCTTAATAACCCAGACCAAAATATACGGCTCGACTATAACAATATGATGAAAGAATTTGTCGGCAGTTATGGCTTTACCTCGGATGACTTCACAGCTTTGACAGAAAAAATAGATGCTGCCACAGCAGCAATGAAAATAAAACGTGAACAAGGCTTTATGGACTGGCGTGATTTGCCGCACAACCAAGAAGAAGTCGTTGATGAAATCCTTGCTTATGCGGCTGAAAATGCAGGTAAATTTGAAGCATTTGTGCTGCTTGGCATAGGCGGATCCGCACTTGGGCCAATGGCTGTGCAGCAGGCCATCAACCACCAGTTTTACAATGAACTGCCGCGCGAAAAACGCGGCGGACATCCTAAGTTCTATGTTGTTGACAATGTAGACCCCGAGCGTTTGGCATGCCTGTTTGATATAATCGACGTGGACAAGTGCCTGTTCAACGTAGTCTCAAAATCCGGAAGTACATCCGAAACAATGTCACAATTCATGATTATTAAGCAGATGCTCGAAGAAAAACTAGGTGCAGGCAACGTACATAACCATATCGTATGTACTACCGACAAAGAAAAAGGCAACCTTATCAAAATAGCTAAAGACGAAGGCTACAAGACATTCATAATCCCATCGGGTGTTGGCGGGCGTTTTTCGCAGCTTACTCCTGTCGGGCTGCTGCCGGCGGCTTTCACAGGCATAGATATACGCGCGTTGCTCGCGGGTGCCGCAACTATGGACAAACTCTGCAAGGCCGACAACATAACGCAAAATCCTGCCTATATGTACGGCTTGCTCAACTACCTGGCTATGCAAAAAGGTATGCCGATGTCGGTCATGATGCCATACGCCGACTCTCTAAAGTACATCTCCGACTGGTACGCCCAGCTTTGGGCAGAATCACTCGGAAAGAAGTACGACAACAACGGCAACATTGTAAATGTCGGCCCTACTCCAATCAAAGCACTCGGAGCAACCGACCAGCACTCACAAGTCCAGTTATATGTCGAAGGCCCGTACGACAAAATCATCGTGTTCATCGGCGTTGATGAGTACCGCAAAACCGTCACAATCCCTAAGATTTACAGCGATATATCAAGCCTTGGTTTCTTGGGCGGAGTTACGCATAACGAACTCATCGCCGTAGAGCAGCTCTCAACGGAACACGCACTGCGTTCGGCAGGACGGCCAAACATGACCATAACCTTGCCAAGCGTGAACGAATTTACAATCGGGCAGTTACTGTATATGTTCATGGTTGCCACGGCGTTTGCGGGCGAATTGCTGAATATTAACACGTTCGACCAGCCGGGAGTCGAAGAAGGCAAGAATGCAACCTACGCAATGTTCGGGCGTCCGGGATATGAAGACAAAAAACGCGAACTTGACGCACGCCCTGCGAAGAAACCCGCATATATAATTGGCTGAGGAGGACATATCGTGACAATTTCGAAAATGGTTGAAGATATAACAAACAAAGAACTTACATCACAGCAGCTGGTTGCGCAGTATATAGAGAAAATCAAAGAAAACTCGCATCTAAACGCAGTTATCGAGATAAACCCGGATGCAATGGATATCGCAAAAAAGCTCGATGAGGCCGCTGAAAAGCATGGCGCACTGCACGGTATCCCAATACTTGTCAAGGACAACATCAACACGGGCGATAAAATGCAAACTACAGCAGGGTCACTTTCGCTCGAGGGTAATATTGCCGAGAAAGATGCCGATGCGGTTGAATTATTGCGCAAATCCGGTGCGGTCATCCTCGGCAAAGCAAACATGACAGAATTCGCTAACTACATGGTGGATTCACAGCTTGGCGCGCCAATGCCGAATGGTTACAGTTCACGCGGAGGGCAAACAGTAAGCACGTTTGGCGCAGATGTCGACACTTCCGGCTCAAGCAGCGGCTCGGCTGTTGCTGTTGCTGCAGAATTATGCGCGGCGGCTGTCGGCTCTGAGACATTCGGCTCGATAATTTCCCCCTCGCAACGCTCAGGCATTGTTGGAATCAAGCCAACCGACGGACTTATAAGCAAGCGAGGCGTTATCCCTATATCTTTTACGCTAGACACACCGGGCCCGATGGCAAGCTGCGTCGAAGACACAGGCGTGCTGCTTGGCGCACTTGCAGAAAAACATTTTGCATGTACACCTCGCACCGACCTCCGCGTTGGGCTTTGCCGCGCAGGAATCGACAAAGCCAACCCATGGCTTGAAGCAAACGAAAAGCTTGTGTTCCTAATGCAAGAACTTGGCATGGACTGCGTAGAACTGCCCGACCACGGCATAGATACCGCCTTTGTCGGCCCTATAATGCGGCATGAATTCAGACACGGTATTAACAGCTACCTGCAAGCAGCGAACAACCCCGCTCTGCCGCAAGACCTGGACGCAATAATCGCCTATAACGAAGCACACGCCGAAAAAGCCTTGAAGTACGGGCAAAGCCGCATCTTAGCGGCTAACGGCATACCAAGCAACTGGAACGAACAGCCCGAATATCTTGAGGCTCTGGCCGCACGGAAAGCTGCCATTGAAACGCTAAACAATATTTTCGACACCTACTCACTCGATGTAATCCTTATGCTTTCGGCTAACTGCGGGCTTGCTGCGGCAACAGGTTTCCCAAGCCTAACTCTGCGGATTGGCACAACCTCGGAAGGCTTGCCTATAGGCACATGTTTAATAGCTCGCCCATATCACGAAGAGACGCTTTTAAGCATTGGCCTCAGTATAGAGTCTGCGCTGCGTTAAACTTTGTATTCACTTTTCTTGACACTCGAAAGAGTGTCTTTCTTTATTTGAAAAAAACACTTGACAAGAGATTGAATCTCGATTAGAATGATTTCATCAAATGATATTAAGTCTTATTTGATATCTCAATATACTAATTTCCGGGAGGATTACACAATGCCTGATTTGAAAGGAACAAAAACAGAAAAGAACTTAATGGAAGCTTTTGCGGGCGAATCTATGGCGCGCAATAAGTATACTTACTTTGCCGGAAAAGCAAAGAAAGAAGGCTATGAGCAAATTGCGGCTATCTTTGAAGAAACAGCCAACAACGAAAAAGAACACGCGAAGATTTGGTTCAAGCTGCTTTGCGGCGGAGAAATAGCCTCGACTGATGATAACCTGCAAGCGGCAGCGGCCGGCGAAAACGAGGAATGGACAGAAATGTACAAGCGTATGGCTGTGGAAGCTAAGGAAGAAGGCTTTGACAAAATTGCAAAACTGTTCGAGCAAGTCGCGGTAATCGAGAAAGAGCATGAAGAACGATATCTTGCACTTCTTGCTAATGTTAACAATGGCGAAGTCTTTAAAAAGAAGGAAAAATCCGTGTGGATATGCAGAAACTGCGGGCATATCGTAGACGCGCTTTCTGCCCCAAGCATCTGCCCGGTGTGCGACCATCCGCAAGCGCACTTCGAACTGCGCGCAATCAATTACTAGGAGACTAACGAACATGACAAAATTCTATATCTGCAGCATTTGCGGCAATATCGTGGAACTGGTTAAAAACAAAGGCGGCTCGCTTTTGTGCTGCAACAAAAGCATGACATATCTCGAGCCGAATACAGTCGAAGCCAGCCAAGAAAAACACTTACCCGATGTTACCGTCACCGAAAATGGGCTAAGCGTCAAGGTTGGCAGCGTTCTTCACCCAATGACACAAGAACATTATATCGATTTCATCTATGTCAAGACAGAACGCGGAGGACAGCGTATAGACCTAACAATCAGTGATTCCCCCGAAGCAGAATTCTGCCTTGCTGATAAACCCGTTGAGGTTTACGCTTATTGCAACCTGCATGGTATGTGGAAAGTTACATTAAACTAAGTACAGCAATAACAAAGCACGGCAGGTAGATTGATTTACTTGCCGTGTTTTTGAAAGGAGAATTATGTATGAGTGATGTTTTATTCGCTTTCTTACTCACCTTATTTGCCGGCTTGGCAACCGGTGTCGGCGGGGCGTCTGTGCTGTTTTTCAAGAGAACCAATATGAAGTTTTTATCCCTGGCATTAAGTTTTTCAGCAGGCGCAATGCTCTTTATTTCCTTTGTAGAAATTTTTGATAAAGCTAAAGACAGCCTAACGTACGTGTTTGGGTATGATAACGGATTTTTATTTGCATCTGCAGCATTTTTCGCAGGGGCAGGACTGATAGCAATTATTGACAAGCTTATCCCCCATAACGATGAAGTTCTCGATGAAAACATATCCGACGGAGATAATAGAGAGCTTAAACGAACCGGCGTTTCATCGGCGATAGCCATAGCAATTCACAACTTCCCAGAGGGTCTGATAACATTCATGGCGGCTATGTACGACCCTGCCCTTGGCGTTGTTATTGCAATTGCAATTGCAATACACAATATCCCGGAGGGCATTGCTATTTCTGCCCCAATCTATTACGCAACCGGAGACAAGAAAAAAGCCTTAATGCTTTCTATAGGCTCAGGGCTTACAGAGCCCATGGGTGCATTGGCTGCATACTTTCTGCTGTCACAAATTTTGCACGATGGATTAATTGGAGTAACTTTTGCGGCTGTAGGCGGAATGATGGTATTTATCTCTCTGCACAAGCTGCTGCCCGCCGCTCATAAACATGGTGAACACCACCGGATAATTAAATGGCTGTTTGCCGGAATGGGAGTTATGGCACTCAGTTTGGTTGTCCTTCATTAAGATGATTGTAATGGCGCAGTAATTGTAAAAAGTGTTTCATGCCGCATTATAACAGCGTGAAACACTTTTTCTGTTTACATTGATTGCAACGGCATTGGCATCTGCAATTTGTTTTCGAAGTATTCGATACTTTCATAAATCATTTGCAAGATTTGCTCCTGAACTTCATTTTGCCTTAGAGGCCTCGCATATGCAAGCTCCTCTTCATAGCTGCCATCTCCTGCGTATCTTGCGGCGGCTGCTCTGCTTCCGAAAAGCTCCAGTAAGTGGTCTATACTCTCGCCTCGTTCAAGCATAATCTCCATAGCAAGCAGCCAGTCCGATGCCCAAGCATGCCTAAATATACTTATCACTCTGTCTGCAGCCGAGTATATAACTTCAGCTTCTGCGTCTGCTGATAAAGCTTTGTAATATTCATCGAAACAACGCAGGATACAATCTACCCTATGAAGCGTAGGTGACATCGCTTGTGGTTCGGGTTCAGTATTTATAAATTGAAAAACTGCAAATGCTGTTATTAATATCAATGAGATTGCCAGTGTAATTATCCTAATCATTTTGTCTCCATGCTACTCTGTTGAGAAGTCATCGAAGTACCCGCGGATTAACATGACGGGTGTGCCTTTGTCGCCGCTTCCACCCATAAGGTCGCACAGGCTGCCTACCAAGTCTGCATAGATACGCGGTGTCGTACCTTCTCTGTATGCGTTTGGATTGTTGTGTTTTTCTTTTATTGCCTTGGCTACCGCCTGTGTTTTTTCTTTGCCTTGCAAGTCGCCAAATATGTTGTCT
>Ga0123352_10020696_pt1 | contig 10487 bp, 4 predicted proteins | sample TergutLab28metaG_FD_89700 | JGI IMG/M metagenome (GOLD analysis project Ga0123352, IMG submission 89700) | Labiotermes labralis P1 segment gut microbial communities from Petit-Saut dam, French Guiana - Lab288 P1 | ecosystem: Host-associated > Arthropoda: Insects > Digestive system > Gut ... | reverse complement strand
GGAGGCTGCGGTTACAGTTTTTAGTACTCCTGATGATGGGTGCTGTGACACCCGAAACATGTAGAGTGACTTTGCAGTAAATAAATATCTGTATACTGTTGCATCTGGTTGGATTTTTATTAACATTAAGGGATTTTTCTCTCCTCTCAAACATCCAGACCGGTTTCGGAACCCACCCAGCCTCCTTGCGCTTTTGCCGGGGCTAAAGCGACAGGGGCGTGAGGCTGACTACTCATCTCCATCTAATATCGAGGTTAAGAATGGGTGGAGATACTCTTCCACTCCCATTTTATGCTCTAGCGGAGTGTACACGGACAACTGTACCTTTAACCTTTTGGCGCCGGAATTATTTTTTTATTTTAGCACACCCTGTATATAAAATGTGAATAGTACAGGAACCAAATACGTTAGAATTATGAAACAAACTGCATTCTGAAGAGAAAAAAAACGGACAGTATATACCACGTTTAAAATATTCAGTACCTATATTTGTTGAATAAATATATAAAATGCAACTTTAGAGGTTAGCGGTGCGGTACGACCACTATAGTTGACATTAAGCGTCAAAAGGTTAACCATCCACTCTACGATTGCTTGTAGAATGTACTGGATTCTGAACGGAGGACTGGCCGTGTTATTGCGGAATAGATTCTGATAGGAGTGAAGAACTTAGCTGCAAAGCGGAGCCGCTACTGCATGGGATTCAGACAATATAAAACAGGTAGCCACAGTAGGTGGGAACATCCCGCCCACTGATGGCGTGTTACCACACTGCCTAATCACGATGCTGCGGATACAGGATACGTACAAGCAAAAGACACGCGTGAGAGGGAGACGTCAATAAATGTAAAGCCTAGTCAACAATGAGCTGACGGCTGCAACAAAACTGTATTTTTACTAATAACAACCAACAATCAATCATTGTTACAATCTCAATAAAACACAAACCATATCGCTGCAACAAAACTGTGATGTTACTAATCACAACCAACAATTGATCATCGTTAAAATCTCAATAAAACACAAACCTATCGTAGTAAGCGTAATTTGTTGGTTTGATATTTTCCTGACTACATGCTGTTCTGATATAAGAAATAGAGACATTATTACAACCGATATTACGGCGTTTTTCCTGTCTAACCCATCGGCCAATAGCAGGCCGTCACGGCACCAGTAACGTGCTGGTTATGTTCTTGTATTCACGTCATACACAAGTGACAGGAATACAGCTTCAGTTCTTTGCATTATAATCCAAAGGTTAACAGTTATTGCTAATTCCACTAATGCTGGACGACCGCACGTCACGGTGTGTGCTCAGAATGCAATATAACTGAGACATGCTGCAGGCCAGATGCCACTGAAGAGCTGCATAAGAACATGTTGAGAATTATCGTTAAAGATTTTACGTCACGGATATTAAGCACTTTTAGGCCTCCGAACACACATCAGACAGTTATCACTACCCTGAGCCACTTCTATAGATGTTACTTCTTGTTATCTGCGCATTTATTTCGCTTCCCGAAAGCATCTCCGCCTTCAACCTCTTTCTGTTTCGCGGAGAGATCAAGTAATATATTCAAGATATAAAGACACAAGGAAACGATGGGGTGTTAACAACTACCTCTTTTCGGCTGACCGGCGCTACTTATTCGATAAACTATTGACTATAGCAAGTAACTAGGCAAACAGGAGAATATCATGTAGACTCCGTATCACTGGTTAGATATATAAATGTTGACTGGAATATAACATCAACAGTTTTCGGGTACGCTAGGCGAATGACGTAAGTGCTGCCACAACTATCACTTTTGTCACATGTCCATAATCGTCACGTCGTGGGATCAGTAAACTTTACGCGTATTCAACATGTGTCCGTTTCCTACAGACTGTCGGTAAAAGTGTTACAAACCAAGGAAACTCTCCATTTTGTTTACTTGTCAAGTCGAAGCTTGCTGCTGCATTCCCACGACTCGTTAATATTTGATAAACACAGAAGTAACTTGTGTATGGACAGTCAGTACCATTCGGTACATCAACTTGCCAAGTACACGAGTAGTGGGAACGCGATCACGATGACTTCACAAATATTTGCTAAGTGCACCCAAGCACGAACGTCTGCCAAGTACACAAGTTGTGTAAAAATCGTAACAAATACTCACTCTATTCCTAGTTCGATACACAAACACTGACCAGATGCCAAATTGGCAGTCGTTGGAAAGTGGTTTTAGCGGAACTACAGCTTGGTTCTTCTAACAAAGTCAGCTTCGAGACCCACATTTTTAAGATGAGTGCTGTGTTTTAAGATTAGACAGCTACTGCAGAATCTTTGCTTTGAAGCACACAACAGTAGCTGGGACCAGGCTTGCGTTTACAAAATAAAAAGAGTTTAAGGAAACAAAAGAAAAGCACTCATCATCTGTCGCTGTATCACGTGCTAAATGCCAAGTTTGTAACACGCGGTCATGCGCGTAACGGAGGTCAAGTTAGCCACTGCATAATGGAAGTTGTTTTATGGTGGTATGCAGCGAAGGCTTAGGTCGCTTTTTATGTTCGATTGTTCGTCACAGCACATTAAACTGAAGTTAATGAATGCTTCTAAAATAATGAGCAAATTCACACAAGCAGTGTTTAAATTAATGTGTGTTTCGTATAGGAAGCTTTCGTCATAAACTAGCGTTTAGCACGCTGCAATAAACGTCACAACGGCTCCGCGATGCTGCCATTGCCGCACCGCGCAAATGTTCTGGCATGTGCCGCCGGAACACACTGGAAGAGGAACCATGTCCCCACGAAACACTAAGTTCTGAGTAGAATTCACGTGGGGCTCCACGTGCGTTCAAACAGTGCGTTAGGTATCCCTGCAAAAAACGGTGAAACACACACATATAATGGAGAATCAAGTTTACGATTAACACAGTGGGTGTAACTTACTGCACAGCACACTCAACGTGCAAATATGTAACTTATTTATGGTTAGAGCAATTAATATTTCAGTGGCGAAACCTGATCCTGAGGTCAGATCTAGCGGAATGTACTGTAAAATGCCGCTTATGTAGCTTTCCTCGAGATTCGACCTCTGGATTAGGATTAGCCACTGCTACATACGTAGAGCAGAAAAAATGCCACAAAGTCTCTAGCTTCAGCTGCAGGTAACATGAACGAGTCTAGGTCTGTATCGAAAGTCGGAAGAGTGAACAAAGTTGTGTGAGCGTGTTGAAGTGTGTTTCTGCAGTCGAGGCGACGGAGGTGCCGGTATTCGTCTGCTTACGTAGCAGCTGCTATCATGTGATTGAGGAAGGATCGTCGTAATGTTTGTGTGACACGCGTCGGAGGGTGTCTTGCAAAGTTACGGGGACTTTGTGGAAGTAATCCTGCTATAGGTACATTATATTGTGATTCAGATTTATAAATATTGAGTTTTGTTTTGTTTTCTTTCTTTCTGTTCCTTTTGCTCTTATTCTTCCTTCCTTTGGTTTTTCATGTACCTTCGTTTCGTATTTCATCCATCCATCCATCCATCCACCCGTCCGTCCGTCCATCCATCCATCTATCTGTCTGTCTGTCTACCTATCTGCCTATCTGTCTATCTACCTGTCTGTCTATCTATCTATCTTTCTTTCTTTCCACCAAGGTGGTAAATTACGGTATTCTGTGTATAATTGTTTTATTTATGGTCAGGCTATTTCCTGTTGTGACATATAATCCTACACAGACACATTCCAGGATCAGAATTCTACCAGATGGAAATACCCAAGCTGAAGATTCTGTAAAATCCTTTTTTTTTAACAAAGCTTTCAGTTAATTAAGACCCTACAAGCCTATCACGAAACAGTACGAAACTTCTCGATAAAGGCGCCTATTCCATTGAAGTTACAGTCCGCTACAGAAAACAACGAGTAGCTGCAGTGCGATTCCCGGCAGAAACACTGTGCGTAACTGCAGCTAAGACCTGTTCAATTCCACATTCACATGCGCGTCAAGGTGGGGAGCTTGTGTAATGAACTGTGCGTTTCGGAACTTTTTTGCCCGGCTGAATAACTGCTCAGACGTATTCGTGGAGAATATCCCTGTACCGTGGATGAAAACGAAACTCTCTAGACCCCAGTGTACGGAACTAAAGAGAACCAAATCAGCGTGCAGACATATGAAACCAGCTGTTCCTTTACAACATTAAGTAGGCCCTACTCGTGCGACAATTCCATTTGACAGCTGATGTCCATTTTTAAAAGTGACCTAAAGTGCAGAAATGTTGCAGATTACCCGAGTGGTCTTTACCTCTGCCCACTGGATAGGAGGTGGCGCAGACTGCAGAACAGGTCTGGCCACTACAGCGGCGAAGAGAAGAGCCCTATCCTTTCGGGAACTGACGCCCTGTGATCCGGCCAATTTACTGTTTGAGCTATCCCGGATTATATATTGCTCTTCAGTGTACTTTTAAGTGTTTTACTTAATTCACCTTGGGCCGGGTACCTCAGTCGGTATAGCGACTGAGCTACGGGCTGGATGGCCCGGGATTGAATCCCGGTGGGGACGAGATTTTCCGCCCGTCCAGACCGGCCCTGGGGCCCACCCGGCCTCCTGTAAAATGGGTACCGGGTCTTTCCCGGGGGTAAAGTGCGGCCGGAGCGTGCTGCTGACCACTCACCCCCTTCTAGTGCCGCGATCATGGAAGAGTAGAGCTATACCTCTCTCTACCCACCCTCTGGGCCACACCGGGCCTGTAACGGGATCACTGTACCTTTTATTTTACTCAACACACCAAACCTACGGAAAGAAGGCAGGCAAACATTACTAGCCTCCACCTGGCTGGCGGGCAATGGAGCTTCCGTAAGGGCGGTTTCTGACCCAGAATGTGTCTGAGGACAAAGTGTTCAAGTGAATACTTGGTTATAGAGGGTCCGGCAAGCCAGGTAACAAGAGAAGAAGAAAAATTAAGAAATTCAAAATCTGTAATTCGTGCCTTACATTAATATGGTTAATAAACCAAGATAGAATGGAGAGGCCAAGTAGCTCGAAAGGGTTAGATGAGAAACGAGCGAAAAATTTTAGCCGCAAAAGCAAAAGTGATCAGAATAATTGGGAAGTATACATATAGTATACATATGTGCAAGAGGGTGCGGGGTTAAGGGCTGGATGCATCTGTAACGTGACAAGACACACTGCAGGACTTCCGGGAAAGAGGAAATGAAGTTTCAGATTCAATAAAAGTAAGGATATTGACGATCGGAATAAGTATAATTTGTGACAAGAGGGCCTTGTAGCATTCAGTTCACCAGGCAGCTGTTCGGCCAGTCTTTCACATACTTGTCACCACGATTTTAGACAAGAGTTTTTAGAAGTTACTTAAGCAAGTGTACCCTTACTAAAGGCGTATTACATACTTTGTATTTGGTTGGTACGATAAAATTGAAAACATTGATCTAAAAAATAAATGGAAAGTATAACTTTAACACAAGAAGACTCTCTCTCTAATGTGCCTTCAGCACTGAGCCAACTGATCTGTGAGATGATTATCTCCATTTGCCTTATTAAAAAAAAGTTAATTCAGTAACCGAGAAAATGCTGTCGTCATACAATGTACTGTACCTCGAATCAAACTCACGAACTTGAATTTTTTCAGCACACTTACCATTCATTGCGCAAGACATGGCACAAATATGCAATCAAAATCCAAAAACGCAGCTTTGTAGCCGCGCGCAAATAGGAGGGCCCCCGAGAGTGGGTGGTATGTTTCAAATCTGGGGGCGGGGAAAATCCTATCCTTTACTTTTAGGGCCCAAGGGGGTGCTGGATAATTTCTTTGTCAGGCAGGTGGTAATGTTAAAACAGGAGGCGGGCCCAAAGGCCACGTGATTGGTTTGTTACTTGTTGTATCACCTGGGGGGTTCACCGAATAATTTCTTTTCTACTTGCCAAGGCCAGAGGTGTCACCATGGTAAGTGGGGGTAGGATAGGAGTTACACAGCAGATACTGGCATCCGCCATGATGAAAAAAGAAAAAGTATAAAACTATTTTTCGATGATTTAAAATATGGTTCGTTTTCATTCCTAGGCCCAATTTACGCCTTAGCGCCCCTGGGGTATCGTTTGTTACACGGGCTTTGTTCGGCCGCCCTGACTTGGTAATGCATTGTACTGCTAGAGGCGCCTTCTAGCAAGAAACAACGGTCATTATTTTACTTTACATCCTCAACATGTGGCTGGCCTGGCAGGCCACTTGCGGGCATGCTAAGTTAGCTATCAGCCAGAGGCGCTCTCCAGGATCCGGTCACTGCAATTCGAATGACCTTCTATCGTTGGCCACAGCATAAATACGTCTTTATGGAACTGTTGCTACGCCACCCATGATGTCTTACCACAAGACGGCCAGGATTCGATTCCAGGAAGCGATGTTGCGACATTTACCTTGATAGCAACGCGCAGCTGCGACTTGATGTAAGTTAAAGTTCCAGTATTCACCACTAAATGCACTTAAGCCTATAAAACTTACATTTTTACACCCCAAGCATCGAAAGACTGGCTCAAGCAGTATTACTTCTACCCTCGTCAGAGAGGCGCCCGGTTCGAATCTCGTTCGGAACCCGACTACACTGAGTTGGAATTTGTGATTTTTCGCAGCTCCTTCAGGCAAGTCACGTGATAGCACCTTGGGTTAGGCCACAACCAGTGCCTTCTACATCCTTTCCATTCATTATTCACTGTAATCCAGTCAAAACTCTGTATGTTCCAATTTGCTGATATCCTTGTTAAACAAAACTACAAATAAACTACATATAAATAAATAAATAATATATCCTGAGCTCAAAAATCTCCTATCAAATAAACCAATAAGTGGTTTGTAGTCAATAACACAACTGTATATGTCTAATTAGATGTTATATTCTTAGATAAAAAAACAACATGTTTCGGCCGGTAGTGGCCATCCTCATGTTTTATCATTCGACTCACTTAAGATTACTCTATTCAATTCGCGTGGCGGCGTGTTTGATGAGGAGATCTCAACATCAAAAACCCTTGTTGGAGCATAGTACCTCTATATTGGGTGTGTGGGTGAACCACGAAATAATATATAAAAAAATATAACCATATATTATCAAAAACAAAAACGGAAACAAGAAACATGAGGGTCCCGTCCCGGAGAAGCCGCTTGTAGTATCTTCGTAAGGACCTGGCTTAATAGCATGTCGCTTCCATCATCTCTTTGGGGTCGTTTCTGTGGATGGTCTGTGTGTGACCTGGGTGGATCTGATTATTGCTTACGCCTGATGTTCCTGTGTATTTCTAGGATACCGCGTTCTGTCTTCTTGGTTGGTGCGTATCGAGTATTCACAGAGCTCCTGTCAAATGTCTACCATGGACTCTTTCTCAGACGGTAAAGCAAAACACGAAACTGACCAGTCACCTCCATGCAGTACAGAAATTTGTAAGCGCATGGAGCTATCTCGACTCTCCTACACATACCTCTACCTGGAGTGGGTTTTGATTCTGAAATATCACGGGGACAACATTACGTGTTACTGCACTGAGCTTAAACGTAGCTGCTCATTGTTATAACCCTTCACCGACACACACAACCTAGGCTCGGATTATTAAGACCACTCAATATGCAAGACTACACTTCACCCCCCATTGCGTGCCTTTATCACTTAATGTATGCGTGATCAGTTTCACGTTCCGTCTCTCAAGGCCTTCTTGATTTGGTCTGCGTAACAATATCATAAACAAATTCTTATGCTCATTACATGATTTTCCCCTGCAACTTATCACGTCATCACGCTGATGTCCAAACATTCCCCCACAGCCCGCTCAAACACCTCCAGTCTCTATCATATTCCCTCACACCTGTGTTTTAACACTGTGGGCTTCCAACCTGACCACGTTAAGTTATAACGTCTAATGTAGAAAGTGCTCCTCGACGTGTATCGTGAATATGACACTTTACATTCATCCGCCTGTGCGTTATGGGAATATAATATTAGAATGAACGTTACTGCATAATATCAGCAGCACGTATGACGTAGTAGATTGTACGTACAAGGCCAGGCTAGTGGCCGAAGGGAGGCTTTTGTGAACATGGAGACGATTATTCTATCAAGTAAAGAAATGTGTGCATCAGGACCCTTCTTGAGATGCTGACGTTCCCAATCACTAGGCCGTACGAGTCATTACGATGTCCGTAACAGTCAGCTCCTCAGCCACATGCACCCAGTCAACATCTTTTCAACCTTACGTCCCTCAAATACGTTTCAACATCGTCCTCCCACCTGCCACTGTCCCTCCCAAGTGGTCTCTTCTCTTTAGCTCCTCCGACCAAAATTTCGCATGTATTTTTACTTCTTCCATGCGTCCTATACGCCTCACCAATCTCAAATCTCTTGTTGTGATCATCATAACAGGTCATTTTGGTGAACAGTAAAAACTAAAAACCTTCATTACCTGTACGTAACTTTCTCCAGATCCAGTTATTACCTCCCAATTGCATGCATCTCCTCACCACCCTGTCTTCAAACGTTCTAAACGTGTGACCTTCTCTCTAGGCGAAAGACCAAGTTTCACACCCATAAACAATGACGGGAAAAACCGCAGTTTTGCGTATTTTAGCCTTCACATTTTCAGACACCACTAATATGAAGCATTCCCAGAACTTAATCTACTCTGAATTTCTTCGTGAATGCACCCTTGCATCCTGTTGACCTCGGACTTCCCGTTTCTTTATCTTCGCCACAGTGATGAGCTATATTGATATTATACTATTGTCCATTCTGGCGAAGATACATGAAGACAAGATTTTCCCTGCGACTTACCTTTTGACCAACTCCTTTAAAATTAAATGTAAAATTGTCCCTGTAAAGTATATGAAGGCGTATGGTGGAGTGGAGGTTTTGCCTCACTAATTGACCTTGCACTAGATGGTGGAAGTTGTCAGATTCACGCTCCGGCCGCTTTATCCCCTAAGGAAGAACCGCCACTACCCATCGAATAGCAGGCCTGATGGGACCAAAGCCGTTATGGACGATATGGGGAAGAGATAAACCTACTGCCCCTACCGGGAGTCGAAAGAAATTCATCGGACGTACTCACACTACCGGTCACGCCATACCGGCGTATCGGCCCCTTTCGTTGTTTCTAACAGAGTCGGACCTGGACGATTTAATTCCGGACACCGCTTGAAATCCGCGGTGCGGACACAATGAAAAACACCGGAAACATGGACTTAAAATTAAAATGAAAGGAACAAAGAAAATAAATGCAGTAATGCTAATTTCAAACGCAAAAGGCCCACTTTCTTTTAAAACTGCGGGGCTCGTGCCTGCAGCCGATGGGCTACATTTCAGTCACATAGCGCTGCACTCCGACAATTGCCACCCTGTTTAAAAACCGTAATTAAAATGTACATAGCACGACGAAATTACCGGGACTGCGAGTAGCACCTACATTACCGTGAGCAGCTCCACAGGCCGCGCAACAGAACCGAACTCAGTACGTATTGTTTCGCATTACAGACCACTCCACGAACTGGACAACCGGGCAATCACGCTTCTATTCCCGCCAGAGGTAAGAAATTTTTCTTTGCGTCCGGACAGGCTCTGGGGCCCAACCAGCCTCTTATTCAATTCACGTACCTACCGGCAGCGCTTCGTCCGAGATAAAACACTTGAGACGTGAAGCTGACGGCTCATCTCCATCTAGTCAGATAAATTGAGCCATATCTCTACTACCCGGATTCCTTTATTGTGTGTGCAGGAACAGCTTAATTTTTTGTGACTATTACTTCAACCAAAAGGCTACAAAGACTCTGTACAGAGTGCGGTAAAGTGCCATCCTCTTACAAGGATTCACAGAAGTCCACCTCCATTAACTACTTAGTCAATTTCTAAATCCAGAATGCATTTCTGGTCGAAATATTGCTCCCCTCAGCGATGTACAAGACATCCAAATCACAGTCAGTGTTCTTAAAACGTACTCGATGCAGCAGTACGGAGCAGGTGTTCTTGTGGACAACACAAAACACAAAAGTGAACGGTTTAGCTTCCATACCATTTCATGCCAATTCAATCTGCACATGAAGTGAGAAAAAAATATGTGTTTAACACGCAGCTGCAACAGCTAGGAACTTACGGTATTCCCTCGAAATGGAATATAAAAGACTCCTTACATACAGCACGAACATAAGTACGTAAATTACTGACTCTAGTGGATAAAGTCCTTCAAAAGAAGTCAGTATTATCGAGCTTGCCAAAGACATTTAGGTTTCTTACTGCATTTGAAAGGCACTGCTTTTGGAGCCTAACCTGATCCATCTGAATTCAATTTACAGTTTTTCACACTTATACTGCGTATACTTTATTTCATAGTGATTAGTTTTAATGGCTCTCTCTTCTCATGTCATGGCCCCGTAAGTAAAAAAAAAAAAAAAAAAAGGAGCGGGCAGACCCTAAACAAAATGTGTATATATTTAAAAAAAATAAAAAAAAATTTTTTATATT
>Ga0123352_10020695_pt1 | contig 10487 bp, 5 predicted proteins | sample TergutLab28metaG_FD_89700 | JGI IMG/M metagenome (GOLD analysis project Ga0123352, IMG submission 89700) | Labiotermes labralis P1 segment gut microbial communities from Petit-Saut dam, French Guiana - Lab288 P1 | ecosystem: Host-associated > Arthropoda: Insects > Digestive system > Gut ... | reverse complement strand
GCCCGCACTTCCAGAATTGTACTCTCTATGTATTGTGTGTATTGTTTGTTGTAAATGTGTCGTGTGATGCTGCCACCGGGTGTCAACCCAACTGCGGTTAAATAAATATCATATCATATCATACAGCATAAGGGGTCATCGTGTATTTTAAATATTATTTCAAATTCTGCAATCTTAAAATGAAACCTAATTCTAAACCGACTTTTTACCTTCAGTGAGCACATTACAAATAATACAACAGGTTACTTCAGTCTCATAACATCACACCTCTGCTTTGTGCAGGTGCGTCTTATTGCCTGGTCCTGCTGCGCTCACAGCATGGATATGCCGATGTTGCACGGAGAACAGCAACCATTCTGCAGATATCGAGAGGGTGGATTTATTTCTCTGTATCAGTTGCAATCCCCGCCCACCCCAATGTTTGTTTGACCCTTTGCGATTGACCTCCAGGGAGAGAATTATATACAAGAAGATAACGCACATTGTGGATGAGAAAAGACTTGTGCTGCCATAGGGTGTTCTAGTGGCTGGGTCCACTTAAAATATGTGGATATTCTTCTTTAAGTAAGAATACCTTTAAGAAGAGATAATTTAATAGTCCGGAGATCGAATTCCGGTGGAGACGAGTTTTTCCGCACCCGTCCCGAACGCCTCTGGGTCCCACCCAGCCTGTGCACAATATGTGTTGGGTCATTCCCTGGTATAAAGCAGCCGAGGCGTGGAGTTGATCACCCACCCGCTTCTAGTGCCGAGGTTAAAGAAAGAGTAAAACAGTGCCTGTACTTCCACACCTGAACCTTTGTGGCCTGTTCTAGGGTGAATTTTGTCCTTGTACCTTTTAACAGCAAGGTCTACAGACAATTCCACACATTTTTATCTGTTACGACCAGTGCTGGGCTATTGGTTATCATGATTAATGTTTACAACGGACGAAGACCGCCTCTTTCCAAATCCGTAATGTCTTTTTCCTAATGAAAATTTTCCAAATTAATTCAACAAAAATCCTTATATTCCAAATTGAAACATTACATGTATTCGACAAGGTAAAATAACAAATCCGACTAAAACCTACAAAAAAGAAAAAAGTTTTCATTTTGATATGAAGTCATTGTGTTGTTCGGCGTGTATCCAACACGTGTTTCAACACTTGGCATGCGCGTGTCAAAGTGTCTGTTAACCGCAGTTGGACATTCCAGCATTCTTACTGGTAACTACGTATTTACCAATCTGAACAGTTCTGTTTCATCTAAACCACATCTAATACACAAGCCAAATACGGTAATTTTGCAACAATCGCCAACGACCTGGATCCTCCACAGATCGTAAACCCGTTCACCTACAACAATAAACAGCATCATAACCCGGACAGCCACAATTCAAATTTTCACCTCTGTGACAACTTCTGAACTCATCAACCATGATATAAACTCTCATGCTGTATGTTTATTTATTTCTTATGCAGCTGCGTTGTAAGAGTGAGGGCTCGGGCCAGAACCACTCTAGGGAATCGTCCTGCAGGTCTTTCCAGTTTTTATGCGGAAAATTATAGAAACTTAACGATTACCACGTCACATAAAGTTTACTTGTTACACTCTAGAATTTATCAGCTTTTATATGCTAATTGCAAGTGAGTCAGAATCTCTGACACGAGGGTGTCACTAATATGGGCGTCTCTATCTCAGACATTCCTTGTTGCAGCCCGCAGGTTGCTCAGTCTTATTTCCTGTTGATCTGTGAAAGTGTTAACTAAAAGATGGCAGTTGTTTGCGAGGGGAGGAGGCATTGATCATTGAAACCAATTGGCTAAGAGGCTACTGAAGGAAAGTCAAAGCGATTTTTTTGTTACATTGTATTCTGGAATAAGTATTAAATCCCCGGAAAGGCGTCCTTCCTGAAAAGCTAATAGTTGGACAGCTAGTCAATAAATCCCTCGCATATTATGGCATTAAAAAATTCATTATCTTTTACGTGAGGTTCCACCGCTTGTCCTTATCCTGAGCCAGATCAATCCAGTACTTGCCAGGCCATCCTAGACCTTTGAAATTTGCTTTAAAATTATGCTTCCATCTACAAATAGATCTTCCAGTGGGTCATTTCTTCCAGATTTTACCACCAAAACTCTGCATCCCTCCCCCCAACTCCCCATGATCCTCAGCCCGCGACGATCCTACACTTTATATTTGCTCACCCTAGAAATATTTCATGAGAGGTAAAAATTATGAAGCACACTTATTATGCGGTTTTATGAAGCCTTCTGTTACTCCATCTTAGGTCGAAGTATCGTCCTGGTTTTCCTCTATTCGAACGCCTTGAGCCTACAGCCCTTTTCTATGTATCTGATGTAATTATGCAACACAGCTTATAGGAAGGAATGAAGTTATTCTCACAGCTTGCGAACAGCTGGATACTAGCATTTCCTCTTCTGCTTTCGTATGTCCAAAAAAAATTTTAAAACGTACCTGATTCATGTTACACGATTTTATGGCGTGCTTACTGTAAGACATGCTAACTTTTATCAAGACCCGGAAATAAATTAGTGACATGAAAAAGCAAAATATCCCTGTGTCTAAGCACAATGCTGTGCTGGAATATAGGGGGCTGTAGGTAAAGCTCCACATTTTCTTAAATTCGACGATAGAAAAGCTGCAGATTTTTCAGTTCCAGAGAAACAGCAAAACTGACCTGTTGGATAGCGAGTTTGGTGGCCCCCAGAAACATTACGGAGGCTATGAAGAGTCTGATACATCCCAGCTGCCTTCACAAACCGTCCAAACTTCCTCGACTGCACTATCGTTACAAAATTAAGCGACATATATTAAATCACGCAATTCTTCTTTATGTGAATCTCCATTATTAGAGTCAGTCTACATATTTTTACAAACACTTTCTTTCCAGTAACGTGTAAGCCCAATTCGTATTCTACCATACAATGCAGACCAACAAAATTAACTTCTGTTAAATTAAATTTAGTTTTTCTACATTACATTATTATATCGCAATACAAGACACGAATAACCTAAAATTTGTATTATACACCTAAAGTAAGGAAATAGGCTTCATTCCCCCACACAAAACCCAAAAAGTTTGTATTCTGACTCAGAGTATACACACCGTGCCAACATTACAAGGAGCAGGTAATTAATTATGTTTAGGAAAATACACACGGTTGTTTGGTAAACACGTAGATACAGCCTGTGAAATATTTGAGTTTTTCAAACGTTGCTGCTATTAGCACAATATCTTTAATTCTATGTTCTTAAAGTGAGCAATATGGAAAGGAAATGTGAATCACTGAAGATAATTGAACGTAAATTAAAATTTGGAATATTATTATGAAAATAAACACATACTACTACTACTACTACTACTACTACTACTACTACTACTACTACTGCTAAAAACAGTATAAACTAGCAAAGTACTGACAAAATTAATGTAAAATGACATTACATTTTGAATGAATGAATAACGTAAATATGCATAGACACACAAATACAGAGGTGACGAATAATTATTTGAATCAAACATGAAAAGCCAAACTAACACCACATCACATAAATGTACAGCCTTGCCGTTGCTAGCAGTGTGAAGCTAACAGCAGTACAGTAGCAGTACAAATGTGCTTATCGGTGAGGCTCAGCCCACTGCAATTAGTAGCACCCTACGTTAATTTGGGGCGGTAGGACTACCAAATGGTGTTTAAGGTGGCAATTTTAGCGCCAGGAAAGCGTCAGGTGCCACAGTACCTCGCAGTCTCTTGATGACGATGGCTCCAATCCAGTAGATTGCAGCCCCTCAAATGTTTATCCCTTCCTGTCACGCTATGCATCCCCAACGAAGTCATTACCCAATTACCTAGTTACAACCTGTGAGACGCTATCCACATGAAGCAGGTAGAAATTTGACTGTGGTGTCATACAAGAGCCTCGTGTGACAGAATTCAAATAAATTATCAGTTCCATTTAACAGTTAACAACCTAAATATAAATTAAGTCGCAACTAGAGTGGAATACAACGGGGATGACGAACCTTATGATTGTAAATTAAGTCGGGTTTAAAATTTTTAAATGTGACCTATGATACTGGCACTTCGGTCGATATAGAGACAAAAATACATCCGCTAAGACAGAAGAAAACTATTCGATTCCTAACAAAAAATAAAGAGAGAGAGATTTTTTTCGTCTCAAATCATCCAGACCACGCTATTGGGGGGGGGGTCCAACCTTCTGTTTGACGGGCAATGGGGCCTCCTGTCCCAGGGTTAAAACATCATCTCTGTCTAGTACTGAGATCAATAGTGTGTGGAACTCTACCTCCAATTTCTCCCAATTTTACACAGCACAATGTTTAACTCGTACCTGAAAATTTGCGTTACGATGGTCTGGTTACTGCAAAAAAAATCATCGTTAATTATGTGAAAGTAAAAATTTTTAAAAATATTTGCGTAGTGTGTCACTTGAGGTAAACTACGCCACTAACACCACTGGGGACAGTATTCTTCGAGGAGCTAACAGTTGGTCAGCTAGTCAAGAAATTCCCCGCAACTCATGGAAACTGAAATTTCATTACCATATTCACAGAACCACGTCCTAGGACCGCAACCTCAGCCACATGAAGCCAGTCCACACCCTCAAAACTTATTGTGCTTAGGTTTGTTTTAATAGTATCCTTAAAGCAAAGCCTGGGTTTTACAAGTAACATCTTTCTTTACGGTTTACCTACCAAAAAACCTGTACGTATTTCCTCTCTTAGGCTCCATGCCTGCCGCATGCCTCATCTATCATATCTTTCTTAATTGGATCACAAAAATTCAGAAGAAGAGTGAAAATCATACAGCTTTTAATAATTCACTTGTCTTTGGTCTTTTGTTATCTCTTTCATCTCAGGCGCAAATAAACAGATAAGGGCCCAAAGTGGAAAATGTGGCATCGTTAGCATGTCTGCTAGGCGGCAGGATAGTGCAATAAATTGCTAAAAACCGGTTACGTAAAGTTTAAGAGAAAACGCATCTGCTGGTATTTCAAATGGGGAATACACTGTGAAGACAGTCCAGATACCCGAACCGTTTTGGTCATAATTAAAAAGACACACACCCACGCACACACGCAAACACACACATTATATGCATGTAAAATATCTACTAATTACGCTATGAATAAATATTGTAAACAATTTTGCGACAAGCTACTATATTATCTTCATAACGCATCGCGACTAAGAATAATTACAGGAGTAATATCCGAGAGTTTAACCAGAGAGATGTTTACGTCAAGTCATGAGGGTAATTCAACTGAGTACTTAAAGGGCCTGACCCATTAAAGCTGTTATATATGTCAAACACGGTCTTGGGAAAGTCTAGTATTCCGATTCTTAATGGTTTTGCTGTAGCCCATGGGAGTGCCGATTCTAGTGGTTTGGTTATTGTCAAATATTAATTGGAAATCAAATTGAGACAATTTCGTGGAATCTTAATCTTTCGAACACATCTGGTTTCTATTTGGACCACCATGTTTCACACTGAAATACCCTACATTTTGCCCTTAGAGGGTTTTCATGTGTTTCTTATAGTACGAGTTCATTTCTTTGGAGATAATAAACCACATTTTTCTCTAATGGAGAAGGAGTGTATTTACTGCTCGGTTCGAACTGAATATTTAAATATAATTCAAGTTAAATTGTGGCTTAAAATAGTTAAGTTTTTTTCTTCAATTTTATTGCATATTTTCCACTACATTCTACAGCAATTCTACTCGCTGACTGTTCAATCTTTGTTCAGTTTTAGTCTCAATATCTAGCTTGTTTCGCAGTAGAGTTTTCAGAATATTTTCTATTATTCCATCAGGAAATATATGCTTTACATTTTAAAGTTCTTGTGTCGAGAGATATCTGCTTCGAATCTCAGACTGCTGCTTCTATTGGACTATTCTAGCCGGAGTTCGGCAGGTCCTTGAGATGAATATTGTTACTACAGCAGAGCAGCCCACAATCACTATTGTTGACGCTTTTTGTTTGAAAAAGGGTCGTTTAGTATTCTACTAACAAGTCAATAAATTAACTACTATTGAGTGAATTTAGGAAATACTTTAAATAAACACAATTTTCTAAGCTATTACCTACTATGCTAATTCACGTGAAGGCCATGCAATCATACTGCCGGTTTGAACATCAACATCACGCAGTCTATCTCATGACAGAGCCACAGCCTATTACAAAGTGAGCTCATAGAGTGCAATCTGGTGCTTCCTCTTTAAATTTCCAGTATCATCTTGTTTCCTTAAGATCATTCAGTAGCTGCTTACATTTTCTTCCACGTCTCCCCATCACTTCTGTCTTTCCTTCGATAACGTGTTTTAGAAGGCAGTTTCTACGCAAGATATGACCAAGCCAATGGCGCATTCTTCGAATGTTCTTCTTTATGTGAATGATTATATGCACTGACAATTTATGTGCTTGCAATCTCAGTAAAATTCAGTGGGCGGACAGTCTGCATTGAATTTCCGGATTCCAGAGTAACGTGACCTCAGCCCATACTTCTTCGCACGTGCTTGTTCTTTGTCGGCAGAGCTGATTCTAAAGTCCAGTGCCATATTGCAACACAATGACATTGCCATGGTATGTTTTAGGCCATCTTACATACATTTCCCAACACTGTATGTGCATATGTACGGTATATAGAAATGTTCTTACACAGCGGTACGCGTTCTATTGGTTGGAGGTGATGGTCTGCCGAATAGGACTGCGTTTCTTTAAAATACAAGATTCCATTAAGAGTATTCAAGGGCGTTCGCAAAAATCCGAAACGCGACTATTAACGTCGTCATGTATGTCTCTCCAACCGACCGTCTGCCCTTATTGAACAACTCGTCTCCCACTGGAATAATGTTTCTGAAATTTGATATTGGACTAAAAATAAAAAGGTAAATCAGTCCCATTACAGGCCCGAGGTGCCCAGAGAGTTCCAGCAAGTTCAGGTTCCCAGAATACGTGACAATGGCCCAGGACGGTGGTAAGGTTGTCAGCCTTACACACCGGCCACCTTTACCCCCAGGAAATACTCCTGGTACTCATTTCTGTTAGAGGCTGAGTCGACCCCAGGACTATAGTGCGATTGAAAGTATTATGTCAATGAAAAATTCCAGTGACACCATCTGGAATCGAACCAGCGACCTTCCGATTTGTAACACAGCACCTTAACCGCTGTGTTACCGCGGTCCTCTGATATTGGAATATTTTGAGAAAATATGTTGAGGAAATTCAAGTTTCATTAAAATCTGACTAAAATAACGTGTACTTTACATGAAGACCTATGTACATTTTTTAATCATAATTGTATTTTGCCCAGTTATTCTTAGAATGAGAAATGTTTCAAATGAAATTTGTACATAAAATTACAAAGCACATTTTATGTTCAGTAACTTTTTTCCTTTTTCGTAAATCGTGCCTTTTATGGGATAATGAGGAAAATATTGTACAGCCGGACAGGCCACATATGACCATACAACGCATACGCTTTGAACGTTGGATAGCTAAGGCTACAAAACGCACACACACACACACACACACACACACACACAGGTATGTAATACTTATTGCTATTCCACTGCAACAATTGTTGCAAAAACTCGCCTTAATGTTACATTACAGACACCGTACTTTGTCTGTCTTGTTTGGTTTTCGCAGCAGGTCACCTACTTCCTCAACGTGAAGCCGCCTCACTGGACAATTGTTTGCTGATCTTTCGAGATGGCGTAGTGGTCAGATGTTTAAAGGTCGAGAAATGTTCCCCAAAAATTAGTTTTTTTATAATGCCAGACGGGTGCTTCTTACTGAATCCAAAGGAATGGAAATTACTGGCGCTCACTCCATCAACCAGACTTCTGGTTGATAACGACGCTACTGCTGGGAGGTTAGGGACCAATCTCCCTAGGGTCCCGATCTAAATTCCAGTGATTTTCAACTTTTGAGGCCCCTTAAGAAGAATCCGGTCGGCAAGCGATTTGCAGCAGACGCAGACATGAAGCAAGCTCTTACTTCTTGGCAACAGTCACTGGGCAATGGTTGCTTATACGGAGGCATACAAGTCCTGACGCCACGAGTAGACAAATGTTTAAATGTCAGTGATGACTATGAGGACGTCTGATGTGTACCATCTGCTGCCCATGCTCCATGTCTGCATCGAAGTCAGAAAAAAGTTCTCGGCATCAAAGTGTTTCCACCTCATTTTCTGAAACTCCTTTGCATATTTGCTTCTTGTTACAGACTGATAGAACAGTTGGATTAAGCATTTTCTGATAAGCTCGACACCTTCCTTAAATAAATTTCTTAAGTTATTAAAAAAAAATAGGTGTCTTAAGGAAAAAGTTCAAATATATTTAAAGAAGAACCACTTGGCAGATCAAAAATTTAAATCTGTCTAAAGCATTTTTTTCTTTAAACTTACGGGGTAGAGTATTATTAATTTAGATATTTCAGAGCGGACGCATATAAACTGAGTGCAGACGTATTAAAATTAACAATTACTTTTACCTACAGGTGCCGGTTCTAGAAAATTCCTTGTGCTGGTTGTGTGCGGCCGCTCTTCAAAATAAAAGAAGCTAATGTAGGCACTAAAACACCCAAGACAAGCGGCCGCTTCGCGCCATGTCGCCTCACAAGAATATAAAATATCATGCGGACGGACGCACACTGACTGCAGAATGTCGCACGTTGCATCACTTTGTGTTAATCTCCTGAAGGATCTATAGCCTTATATAAATTGATTAATCCTTTGTGGTGAGACAATTCTAGGCGGAGGGGGGGGGGGGAAGGAGTGTTACCATCTAAAATCAATTTCTGTAATTGGCCCATTTGCTTTGGGCAATTCACAGTTTTTCATAAAACTGTCTCATCGCGTAGAATGTGCCTTACTTTCGTAAGTTTTAAACAATTAAGACAAACGTGGCTGCTCTTCGTACATCCAAAGGTAGGATGCCGTTTAGTGCAGGGTTCTGAATTGTGTGTGTCAGCGTGCACAGATAGTCGGCCATTCTTAAAACAGTTTTTGTTTTTTTGTGAGAAGTAAAGGAACATGGCGTCCGCAAGAAATCTATGCGCTCATCCCTCGCTTTTCGCGGGTTTGTACTTGGTGGTTTCGCAAATTTTCGGGATCGGTTGCCCCTCGCATAAAAATACATCACTGGGACCCTTAAGTGGATAGTAGCACGAAAACTGTTGGACAACTCCAACAGGTCTTCAAACCATGCCGCATGATGTTCAACGAGATGAAGGGGGAAAAGCAAGCAGCTTCCAACACAATGTTTCTGGAAATAAAATAAAAACATTAAAATCGCAAAACTTTTTTTGGAGGGGGTCGGGGGGGGGGAAGATAAATTATTCGCGGATTTTCGCTTTTGGCGGGGGTTGTGGGAACTAACCACAGCGAAAAGCAAGGGATGAGAGTATTTAGTGTTCTGTTTAGCGGCGTGTAGCATTTGAGTAGGGGAGCTAGACGCACGGAATTTGGTACGAGATGCACCAGAAACGAAAATGTGACTGTTGTATGGACCCTGTCCTTCATTTATCGTAGTAATTAACCAACTTGATGCACAGTTTTTTTGTTTTACAATAAGTTTATTTCATGCCTCTACATGTTTCGAGCACCAGGTGCTCATCATCAGGAGGTCAGAATTGCATTAAACAGCCTCTGGTATCATCACACCTATAGGTATGGTGATACCAGAGGCTGTATAATGCAATTTTGACCTCCTGATGATGAACACATGGTGCTCGAAACATGTAGACGCATGAAATAAACTTACTGTAAAACAAAAAATGTTGTGCATCAAGTTGTTTAATTACTAAGTTAAATATACTGAGAAGCACGGTCAGTAAAACGTCAAAACCTGTCCTTCATGTTGAAAGTTATAAATAGTTCTAAAGTTCCGAGGTTATTTCTGATAACTTTTTATGTTCAAGAAACCTGTATTTGTGATCAGTGCACGGTAAAAGTTTCCCTGATTATAATTCCAGCCTGCCTCACCCTAGGCTATATGCGATGCAGCATTAAAGTGCCCTTCACACGTAAGCAACTCTAGTCTGATGCCAACGTTCAGTATCCTCTCCCTTTGCCGCAGACTCACATAACAAAATATTGTTATTTTGCATAACGATGTCGTTAATAAAGCCACAAATAAATATTTTTCTGTTGCAAGTTTTCGGTGCAAAGGGGATACAATTGCTTTTGTGTCTAAACACCACGCCAGGATATCATAGGGGTAACGCTCGCATTTTGGGCCTCAGGTTGATAGCCATGACCACAAGATTTTAGGTTTCTGTGACCGTGCATCGTGTGCAAATTGTGAAGTGAGAGAGAAAACCAACAAGACGCAACAGTTAGATGTTTATTATCAACACTTTCTCAACATGTTTCGGGCATCATTATGCCCATCTTCAGGAGACCAAGACGTGTGTTACTGCACGTGGTGTGCTGCGCTGGTACTGCTGGATGT